>ERZ795052.3205-NODE-3205-length-18460-cov-9.014724_pt1 | contig 18460 bp, 16 predicted proteins | sample MGYA00375136_ERZ795052 | MGnify/ENA primary metagenome ERZ795052 (study PRJEB30181, sample SAMN05720156) | activated sludge metagenome | isolation source: Anaerobic digester | place: Japan | collected 2015-05-26 ... | reverse complement strand
CCTTTAGCTGGCTCTTAGCTTGCAAGATGATACTTGCCGATATTTCACGGCTTCGGATAGTCGCAATGAGCTTCTCAAACTGCGGTATTTCGCCAATATTGGCGAACTCGTCTAACAAACAGCGTACATGATAGGTCAGCTTTCCACCTGGGGAATTATCTGCTTTGGTGCAGAGTAGGTTGAAAAGCTGGGAATACATGATCGCTACAAGGAAGTTGAATGTGGCATCTGTATCGGAGATAATGATGAAAAGCGCACTCAGCTCGTCACCGAGCTTGTCGAGGTGCAGCTCATCGTAGGAGGTGATCTCCAAAACCTCATCTATTGCAAAAGGCGCGAGTCGTGTCGAACAGCTAATTAGGATAGACTTAGCCGTTTTGCCGGCAGCGAGCTTATACGCCTTGAATTGTTTGAGTGCAAAAGCACCCAAGCGCCGTTGTTCGGCATCGGGTTCTGTTTCAAAAAGATCGGCATAGTCTGCCATTACTTCGGGATCACTATGCTCTGTACCGTTCAGCCAACACTCTACAATTTCAAATTCAAGGTCTATCGCATTCTTGAACTCCTCATCGTCCTCACGGCATTCCGAAGCGTTTATCATATCAATAAGCGTTTCAAAATTCCATTGTTCAGGATCATACATCGCAAAGATAAGAGCGATATATGCCGTGTACAGGAGCTTTTCGGCTTTTACCCAAAAGTCATCGCCGGACGGCTGCTGAGAGGAAGAAGTGTTTTTTATCAAGACCTCGACGAATTTCAGAATGTCTTTTTCACGGTTCTTTTCGCTGATGTACGCAAACGGGTTGTAGTGCATCGACTTTGCAAAATCAATGGTGTTGAACACCTTGATCTTATACGGCTCATAAACAATCTGTCTCTTGCCGTCCTTGTCCACTGTATACAGCACCTCGCCGTTTTTGCCGCGCGCTGGGCGGCCCCGTGCAAGCATTTTTCCGCACTCGACCAAAACCGTTCCCTTCGGATCGGTAACTACATAGGAGGAGTGCATTTGCATCAGGTTCGGCTTCACGAAAAAGCGCGTTTTACCTGAACCTGAACCGCCGATAACGAGGATATTTTTATTTCTCGCATACTTCGGTTCAGAGGGCTTGCCCATAGTCAGAGATTCCGTTTTCGTGAGAATGACGTTGTTATCGGGATTTGAGCAGTCCATATACGGCTCAATATCCTTTTCACCGCCCCATACGGCAGAGCCGTACTCCTCTCCCTGACGGAATTTCTTCTTGTTTTTCGACTTGACATAGAGGACTAACCTCATTACACCCGCAAGAACCAAGCCGAAAAGAAGATCAAACGGGTGTAAACTGGGAAAGATTCGTGCAAACGCCACACCGAGATTGCTCATAAAGGGCAGGAGCTTTTCCTGAAATCCATTGCCCTCAGCGGTTCGGTACGCAAAGCCGATCAGGTTGCCCACATAAGAGAAAGCTACATAGGGAACAGCCTTGATGATCAGCTTTTTGAGCTTTCTGGTGTTAAGCTGCAATACGCAGTCTTATCCTTTCCGCAGTTATCGGCACAAAAGTCTGCCGTAAAAATATCATCGCCCCTTGCCCGTGGAACGGGTGCGGACTTGAAGTAGTCATAGATCAACGTCTGTTCTCCTATGTGCGATTCTTCGCACGGTTTTTCTCTCTCTGTTTCTGTTTACGAGGTCTGTTTGCCACCTTCTGAGCCTGCTGGTGCATCTGCTCACGGGTAAACTCGCCGCGCTTCTGCGATTTGCCCTGTCCCTTGCCGAGATACTCCGAAAATGCTCTCTTGAAATTCTCCGTTTTAGCAGCGGAGAAGAAAACATGATAGGTAGGCGGCTGGGTGCTTTTATCTCTTTTCAGAGCAAAATCCACATCGTATTTTCGTGCGGTTTTCAGGAAATCACCGATATTCCGGTCTGAAACCTCAATGCTGTCGAGCTTGGACGGGGACTTCGCCTGCAACTGCTTGTAGGTCATTCGTCCCTTTTTCTCCGCCTTACCCGACATAAACTCCTGCAAGGCAGATTTCAGCACATCGGCGGTCAGTTTCTCCGCCTTGATCGAAATATCTATGGTTTTCTTAGCACCGCTTTCGTAGTCGGACGGCATTACGCATCACCGCCCGTGATCTCATAAACGGCATACGCCTCGGTCGAAAGCCAGTCATGAAGGGCTTTGAGTGCATTATCTGCTTCATCGGGCGTGTCATAGATACCCATAGGAATCTTGTTGCCAGCGGTATCCGTGCCGATCATTTCAAAATCGGGCTTGATCGTGCCGTTTTCCTCGTCAATTTCGGCATCATCCCAATTTGTTTCAACGCCGATCTTCACGATGTTGGCATAGTTCAGGAACTCGCCAAACTGCGTAACGATAGTCTTAGCCATTGTCCTCACCATCCTTTCCGTAAAGCTCTGAGAGCTTGTTGTGATACTCCTCCTGCGTTTCATCGAGATCGCAGAAAACGCAGCTCAGAAGATTATAGCTGACCTTATCACCGAGCATATCCATAACGATAGCTTCAAATTCGCTATGAAAACGGTTAAAAAGTCCGTCTATCTCCTGAAAAGAAGGATTATCGGGCATAGTTACACCTCCTCATTGGTCTGCTGCGGCTTCGGATTGAAATATCCGGTCTTGAGATATACTACCCTGTCAGGGCAGTAATAGCGATGCTGTTTGCCCTCACCGCAGGGGATCGCATAACCGAAGTCAAGAACTCCGGACAGAATACCATTTTTCAGCGTAGTAATACCGATACCGCTTGCCCGTGCGATCTCCGACAGAGGAACATTTCTTCCCGTAAACACAAGATCATGCTCACTGATTCTCTTTGCACCCATAGGAACACCTCCCTTCGTAATCAGACAGCCCGACCGTACATCTCTGCCACAGCATTGTCAGCCCATCGGCTTTCACAGCCTTCGTTGAAATGATATGTCAGGACTTCGTTGTAGAGGGCGCTGATGAAATATTTGCGGAAATTCTTGATATTATCGACCTTTGCCATATTCACAAGGACATTCTCGACCATGTAAATATTAGCCCTAAGCATCTTGGACTTTATCACGCTTCTGGGGAAATTCGTACCTCTGAGCGTGGTGTACGGCAGAGTAGAGCATATTTCGTCAACGATAAAGCCGACGATATTATCTGCTTCTGCATAGCCGTCCCGACCGTCAACGGTCAGCCAGTCTCCGAGATAGCCGTAGCCGATGTTCTGTTTCACGACTTCCGTATAATACTCAACTTCTTCTGCGTTATATCCCTCGTTCGACTTTTCAACATTTTCACCGTTGAAAACTTGTGGAATTGCCGCAGAAGGAATGATAGAGGATTTATCACTCCGTAATTGATTTTTCTGTAATGTATTGTTGTTATTATATTGTCCGTGGTTTTCAGACAGCGGAGTTTCAGCAGACGGAATGTCCGGATACAGGTTTTCCACCCTCTGTTTTTCCCCCTTAGAAGAAATAGGCTTTTCAGCCCGACCGCCTGCACGTATCGTGATTGCCTTGCGTCTGGTCTCAGCTTCAAGCTCGTCAGCCTGTTCTTTGGTGACAGGCACATCGAAAAAGCTGTAAACGTACTCAAAGCAGTTGTGAACGCTCTCATTGGAGAGAAGCTGTGTGCGTACAAGGTAACCCATATCTATGAGCTTGTTTACAGCGTTATGAACCGCAGTCCTGCCCTCTTTGCAGATCGCTTTCAGTCCCGACATAGAGAAATGCCAGTAGTCAGGCAGAGAACGCACTTTGAGCAGCAAGCCGAGGAGCTTATTGGGAATCGTCTTGTTCCGCAGGAGAGCAGTGCTTACCATAGTAAAGTTGCTGTCCTTTTTGACACGATTCAGAACGGCGTTATCCACCGTAAAGGTTTCAAGCTCATAGTCATACTGAGGGATAGAGGTATCCTTCGCTGAATACTCATAGAACTTGTAGACCGTCTGTATCCTGCCGGTCGGGTTCTCATTCGGCATCTTTACCACGACTTCAAGGTAGCCCCACTCTTTCAGATCATTGAGGGCGCTGTCGATAGCTGTCTCGCCGTCAGGGCAGATTGCAATCAGCCCTGCCTTTGAGAAGTTCCACTCCGGCGGCAAGTCCATAACTCTGCCAAGCAGACCGATAGCAGGACAGCCGAGATTGGTAGACCGCACGAAGCAGTTGCTCAGAACGGCATATCCGCTGAATTTATGTATCTCGCAGACGGTATCGTCCACGGTTTTCTTTTTCCTGTTGCGCTTGTCCATTTCCGTTCCTCCTCAGCTCATCTGCCGTAAACAAATTCCATGTTGGGGATATACAGCTTATTTACCGCATAAACGCAGCCATACGGCTTATCCACTTTCAGGAGAAACTTTCTGCCGTTCAGCTCGGATACAGCCTTCTTGATCTCATCACGGGTAAATATTGACAGTTCATCGTGTTCAGCCAGTTCATCGACCGTGGAATAGTCCTTATCGACCTTGTTGAGCATGACGGTAAGAACCTGTTCACAGGCACTTTCCTCGAAATGATAGTCTATTCTCGGCAAGCTGATTTTCGTAGGATTAGGCATAGAAAGACCTCCTTGACATAATTCATCTGAAATAAAAAAATCGCTCCTCATTTCTGAGAAGCGATGTACGGTATTCAATTTTGGGCATAAAAATAGCGGACAGCGCTTCTGTTATGAAACACCGTCCGCTATTGTCCATTATTCAGTTTGCTTTGTCAACAGGCTTTCTACCGTTTTAGGGTTGTTTTCGGTATCTACCAAGTTTCTACCAACTTTTGTGCTGTTGGGTTTCTACCGAGTTTCTACCAAAAATCTTCTGATTTGCGATTTTTACGATTTCCCGTAATAGCGCGGTTTTTAACTTTTCTACCGCCAAAAGCCCCGATTTTTCGGTGATTTGGCATCACTTGACGATAAATGACGATAAGTGGCGATAAAGTGGTGATACTATAGCATAATCGCATGATACGTGTCAATCCAAATTGACCTTTTTTAGGATGAAAAGCAGTAATTTGGCTATTTTTGTAATGATAGACAAAAAAGACGGAGATAATGCTGACAGAATACACCGATATTTCAGATTATTAATATATTTGTACGCTGCTATGTCAGCGGAAAACTTGTTTTTTCAGCCGGACTGTGGTATAATACTGATCGTATTTCAAGACTTTCTGACGAAGTGGTTCGCTGTCAGGAAAAGCAAGAGTAAGCTGATGGAAAATTATTGTCCACTTTAGTTCGGAAGGATCGATTATGATTATGAACATGTTCAAAAGGAGTGAAAAAGGAATATGACTGACATTCAGCTCAGGGAGCTTATGAAAGACTCTCCTGATACATGGCAGCGTATATTATATGATGAATACTGTGCCTATGTCTATGCGATAGCTGCAAATAAACTCAAATCCTGCGGAACTGCCGAGGATATCGAGGAGTGTGTGGCAGATATCTTTATTGACGTATTCCGTTCACTGCGTTCCGGAAAAAAATACAGCGGCGACATTAAAGGGATAATATCCACTATCGCAAAAAGAAGGTCCATTGACCTGTTCAGGAAGCTTTCGCTGAAAAACAACAGGACAATACCGATCGAAGAACTTGCACCGAATGAAGAACCTTCCGATAACGGGCTTGAAAGCGCTTCCGAGCGCAAGGAGCTGAAAAGGATTCTTTTTGACTGCGTGAAAAAACTCGGAGATCCCGATTCTTCCATTATAATGAGTCATTATTACTACGGCAGAACGGCGAAAGAGATAGCTTCCGAACTTAACATGACGTCGGTATCGGTTCAGAAAAGGATGCAGCGAGCAAGAAAAAAACTGAAAGACCTGCTTTGTAAAGCAGGAGTAGATGCGGAGTGGTGAAAATGAAGATCGAAGAATTATTCAAAGACGATGTATCGGAAATGCCTGAAAACGTCCCTGATACAGCTTTTTCCGACGAGATAAGGGAAAGGATATATTCACGTATAGAGCGAAAGTTAGCTTCTCAGCAGGACGGATCATCAGATAACAGCAGTGTTTCGGGCGTTGAGAAGTACAGAAAGCCGATATTGACAAAATTCATCGGAGCTTCCGTTTCAGTTGCCACAGCCGCTGTTGTTACCGTAGGTTCGCTGTCATTTTACGGCAGCAGAAATAATACGGTCAATAATATAAACCCGGTCCTGAATTCACTTGATGATTCCGACCGTCCTGCTGCTGCAAGAATGCTTGCCGAAGAATTCGACTCAGTTTCGGACTATTTAAACGGTTGTGCCGCTTCAGACAGCAGCGTAAGATATTTCTATCAGTACAGTACACGTTCTCCCGAATGGCAGGGAGAGGATGTGGCTTATTATCTGACAGACGGCGACCGTTTTAACAGCTTTGCGGAAATATATGATGCTCTCCGTGAAACTGTCAGCGACGAGTACTTCGATAGGCTCAAAGACAGCGAAAGTCCATATATCGGTACGAGTATAGATGAAGCGTTCAACGGGAACGAAAATTCATCTGCTCCTGTCCTTATCGAATACAACGGTAAACTCTACACAAGAGAAGGAAATACCGACAATACTGCGGAAACTCTTTCAGAGCCGCAGATATTCGATAGCAGCAGTCATGATTTTTCTGCTTATGTCGATAAGGATAAGGAATATGTATTCGATTTTGTTTGGGACGGTACACAATGGAAGATCGATGATATCAGGCTCAATTCAGATGCAAGAAAGGATTAACTATGAATAAATTAATATCAGTTTCAGCAGCACTTGTTATAATGGTGTCATGCATATGTGCTTCATCCTGCGGCAGACAGACAGGATTCAGCATTGAAGAAAATCAGGCAATGAATGCAGAAAGCGTTACGGAAGAACAGCTTACCGCAAATTTAAGCGAGAGCACCGTGACAGAGACCTCCGCTGCGGAGTCCGAACCTGTGGACTTAAGCGGTATCCCGGACCATTATACGTCTGAAGAAATAAAACTGCCCGAAGATATTGATTACATTTACGAGATCACAAATGTCGGCGGCAATGAGTTCAGATTAGCATACGATGCAGGTTTTGAGGAAGGATTAAAAGAATACTATACCGACAGGGATATCAGCAATTTTACATTCGTTGAAACAGAAGTACCGCAGGAATGCGGTTCGGTTGATTTTTATGTTGCTATGAATGATATGGAAACAATTTCGGACGGCTGTATCATCTACCTGCTGCAGGATCACGGCGGTATCAAAGCTCCCGACGAATTTGACGAGAATTTCGACTATGCAAGCTATAACAAAAATTGCAAAAAAACGTATATCATGGCTGAATACAAGGACGGCAAAGTTGTAAGAACTATCCCGATTAAGTTCGCTGAGGGTACTGAAGGAGATAATCTGATGCAGGTCGCCGATTTTGAAGATCAGATGCTGTATATAAAAGGTGCAGGTGAACTCTATAGTATAAACAAGGCTGACGGTTCTGTAAACAGGATAGCAGATCTTACGGAAGGTGTATCTCCTGAGGTGATTGAAAATTATTGTTTCGAGTCCTATATCCTGAAAGGACGTGACGGCGATCCGTATATCGCATATACAGATACCGAAAGCGGTGAAGAAGGAGTGTATAAGATACGCAAGGTAGAAGGTGATTCGCTTTCGGATTCATTCTTCACCTTTAAGATCGACGTATTTTTCCCTGTAGCAGGTTACGGAAAATATCAGTTCGTTGTATACGGGGATAATTATGTATCAGGCATTTGTGACGACGGAAGCATGGAAACCATAATCGATCTGAAAAAATCAGGACTTCCCGAAATGAACCTTTGCGCTCTCGGAAACGGCGAGTTCCTCGGATACTATAATATAGGAGAGGAAGCAGAGGATGCAACCCATGAGCCGCATCTTGTAAAGCTTACTCCTGTTTACGACTCGGAACAGTAACAGTGTAAGAGAGGAAAAGGGGATAATACTGATTTAAAAATGCAAGCCATAGTATTTCTGATAATGCTTCGGAAGTACTATGGCTTTTTGTATATCATAAAAAGCGGTCCGTAAAAAACGAACCGCAAGCTGTAAGCGCCGTATTCAGCGCTGGCGTCCCAAAGAGGAGTCGAACCTCCGGCCTACTGCTTAGGAGGCAGTCGCTCTATCCTACTGAGCTATTGGGACATAACATATATATTTTACCACAAATCAGAAAAAAAAGCAACAGGAGGGGACATATTTTGTTCATTTAACTATTTCGCAGTATAGAAGTACAGGGACGGCTTTGCTGCTGTACTCATACGGAAGTTTTATGTAATATCGGGGGAGTCCCTCTGAATGGAGATATTCCCTGATCCTTTCTGAGTCTTTGCTTTAAATTTTCAGCCTTACAGGGTACCCGAGTAAGACTAACGGTTTAAGGATACTATGAGTGGGTACCCTGTAAGACTGAAAATTTGGGGCAGAAAGTCTTTGGAAAGGGGTTCGGGGTGACTCCCCGCAGTGCGGGGAGATGCCGAACAAAGTGAGGCAGAGGGGACCGCCTCCGTCAGAGGGAACCTTTCTTCAGAAAGGTTTTCCCCGATTACACATAAACGTCTATTTGAATACTGTATTAAAGCCGTCCCTGAAAGGATGAAGTTTATTAAACCGAAAAAATCAATATACCTTTTGCGGCATCGGATTGCCGTAGCTGTCATAGCCGTAGTGATTGTTATACTGTACGAGTTCTTCCTCGGGGATGAGGTCAAGTGACTCTACAGCCTTATCGAATATCTCACGGTTGCCCGGTCTGTCGGGTACATAGAGTATAGTTCCGAAGGTGTTATAATTGATGACAGCGATAGGCTTTTCACCGATGATTATTGGAGTAGCTATTTTCATGAGTTCTTTGAATTCGTCAGTATCATAGAGTCTGTAAAGGTATCCGCCTCTTGTACCGATTTGTACGCTGCTCATGCTGCACATCGAATCAACTGAGTTTTCGCTGCGATAATTGTCCTCTTCATAATAATATCTGCCGTAGTCAATGAAGTATCCTGATGAATGGGGATCGTTATAGAAATATTTCTCATATGTAACTATACCTGGTTCGTCGAGAATTTCAACATTGGATACAGAGTAGCGGTCGAACGTATTCTTTGCGTTGAAATCGATGAATTCTACGTTCATCTTGTCAAGAACTGCAAGAGTATTTCTGAAGGAAGAAAGTACGAACGCACCGCTTACATATCCGAGGAATTCGCTGTTTTTAAGGTCATCTTCGGTTATCTCCATAAGGTCTTTCTTGTAAGCTTCAGAAAGCTCAACTGCCTCATCTTTGGTGATATTGTAGTATTTGTTGTCGGAGTAGACCTTATCTTCTACAAGGAGCTGTGCGTTCTTCATGTATTTCAGAGCGTCGGACTTGTTTGATACAGGATAATCCGTTTTAGTATTTGCAATACTTACAAGCATCTGTTCCGAACGGTATTCTGCATTTTCCTCGCAGGTCATTTTCTTCAGCATAAGGTCGGATATCATATATGAAGGTATCTGATAGTATCTTTCGATAGTTGAACCGCTCTTTGTGCAGTAGGATATCTTAATGGTTGTCTGGTCGATGATCTGACTTGTGCCTGATACGGGTTTATATTCGTAGTTGTTTCTGTTATTGTAGTGGTCAACTATATCTTTATGTAAAGCTATTACAGAATCGATAACTTCCTTGTCTGAGAATGTTATGTCAGAACCGAAATAGTTGCGTGAATAGTAGTCGTTATTCTCGATGTTTACGCATGAGATGCTGTTTGCGGAAGGTATCTTGTTAACTGCACCGAAGCCGTTTGTAGCTTTGCAGAGTCCGATGAAACCAAAGGATGCTGCAACTGTGATGCCGAAGCTTACGATAGCTGTCCAGAACTTTTTGAAGCCTCGTCTTGTGATGACTTCCATGATGAACCAGAAGATAGCAACTACTATTACAGCTGCGAGAGGATTGCCGTCTACAGCAAGCATAAGTGAAAGGATGCAGAAAAGTGCAGCTGACATGATGCCGTAGAAGAACACCTTTGAGATGTAAGGCTTTGCAACGTCCTCAGCCTTTCTTCTGCTGTAGATAACGAAAGCGATGCAGAGGTAAATAACTGTGAAAATAAGTGCCATTGCGAGCCAGCGTATATATAAAGAGTGGTAATACTCGGGAGTGTAAACGGAGATAGAATCGTAAATGTTTCTCTGTACGAAGCCGTCTTCAAGGTATTTGCCGAAGAACATGGCAGAACCTATCGGGCTTGTTCTGAACATGGGATTGCCGTGGAAAACAGCTGTGTCGATAAGTCCGAATCCGTTGTTTCCTACTATAGTCAGCCATATACATGCGATAACAGCGGGAATGATACCGTTAACAGCTGCAACGCTGAATATAGCCTCGAAAGTACTTCCGCAGAAGGTTATTGCAAGTACGGCAAGAGTATACAGCATCAGCATACCGATAACAACTATGAAGCCTGATACGAACAGATGCGGTATCATAACGGATATTTCTTCGATAACGTGTACGAACTGAGAACCTATGCCGTAAACCACCAGTGCAAGCAGGATCCCTACAACAAGGGGGACGAAGTAAACAAAGAGTCCCGAGAGGTAATCTGCGGAAAAGCGCTGTTTATTGTTCAGCGGCAGAGAGTAGTTCATATCGACGATGGACTTTGTATACAGGTATCTGAAATGGAAAAGTGCAATAACGATACCCATAGCGATATAAAGAATAAGTGCGATAGCGGCGATCATGACGAAAGCAGCGCTTCCGTTCGTGTATATCTGATGCTGCTGATTGTAGCTCTCCACGAGAACTGCGATGACGCCCATAGGGAGTCCGAGGACATTCAGGAAAACACTTACCCAAAACAGTCTTGAGCTGTCTTTAAGATCATTGCTGAACCTAACAGCAAACATATTTTTATTCTTCGTTGATGTTGTTGCTGTCATAGCCAAGCACCTCCAGTTCATAGATAAATATTTCTTCAAGTGTAAGCGGGATTATTTCAAGAAGGACGGGCTTTTTAGAACCGAAAACAGCTCTTATAACATCTTCGTCGCCCTTTGCGATTATGTAGTAAATACTCTGGGATCTTTCAAAATGGAGTATCTGAAGCTCATCTGAATTGAAGTCCTCAGCCTTGTATTCGGGGATATTACCGTTTTCGTCCTTGCGGAATACCACCTGTATCTTGTGTACGCTGCCCTTGACATCGTCGATATCGCGCGAGAATACTATCTTTCCGTTGTGGATGAGAGCGGCAGTATCGCAGACCTCGTTTATCTCCTTAAGGTTGTGTGAGGAGATGATAGTGGTAAGCTCTCTGTCAAGCATAGCGTCAACGAGCATTTTCTTTACGATGATACGCATTGTAGGATCAAGACCGTCGAATGCTTCATCAAGGAGGAGATAGTCGGTGCAGCAGGCGAGACCGATTATAACGATAGCCTGACGCTTCATACCCTTTGAGAAGGTGTTTATCTTCTTATCAAGAGGAAGATCCACCTTTTTCCTGAGAGTCTCGAATATCTCATAGGAGAAGTTCGGGTAGTAGGATCTATAGTAGTCCTTAAGCTTTTTGAGGGTGAATCCTCCGAACTGAACGGTCTCGTCGTTTATGAAAAAGACCTTCTGTTTCATCTCGGGATCGTCGAAAACAGACTTTCCGTCGATGAGAACCTCGCCTGAATCGGGGGAGTAGATACCTGAGAGAAGGCGGAGTATAGTGGATTTACCTGCGCCGTTAGAGCCGAGAAGTCCGAAAGCGACGCCCTTGTCTATTTTCAGGTCGATGCCGTCAAGTGCGGTATATTCATCGAATTTTTTTACAGTGTTTTTTAGTTCTATCATATCTTATTCTCCTTTCCGAAAGCTGAACCGAGAGTATCAAGACGGTCTTTCAGTTCAGAAGTGGTGATACCCCGATCGAGTGCTTCATTTACGGCACTGTCGAAGTCTTCAAGCACCTTTGCCCGAAACTCGTCATTGTCCTGAGCTGAGATAAAGCTTCCTCTTCCCGGAACGGAATAGATTGTCTTATTGCGTTCGAGTTCCTGATAGGCTTTTGCGACTGTATTGGGATTGACTCCTGTGGATTTTGCGAGGCTGCGTACACTGGGCAGCTGGTCGTTTTCTTTCAGAGTACCGTTGAGGATCAGACCAATGATTTTTTCGTAGATCTGCTCATAAATGGGGATTCTGCTTGTAAGGTCGATTGAGAACATAGTGCAGCTCCTTTCTGTAGAATGTGTACTATATCACGTAATACAGTTATTACAGTTATATGATAACACGTATTACAGTGTTTGTCAAGGCTTTTTTTTATTTTTCCGAAAAATTTTTTTCTCCGCAGACTGGGGGAGTGTATGAGACATAAAAAAACGACGCACAGTTAAGAAACTGTGCGCCGCAATGATAAAAGGAGTTGATGTCTTACATTATTTCTTTTTGTAAGTTACCCATTCATAATATGCTGTAAGAGGAGTATTGCCGTTGTAGTGAGCGAGCCACTCGTCAACGCCGCGTCCCGGCCATGTGTTCATCATGATCTTGCCTGCTGTCTTTGGAATGTTGCTGTTTGCAGTGTAAACAGGCTTGCCGTCAACGTACCATGTGATGTGGTCGGGCTGCCAGTCGAAGCCGAATCTGTGGAACTCCTTGGAAGAATCGAATCCGAGATCGTACATGTATTCGTGATTGCCCTGACCGTTGGTGTAGTAGTTGAACTGTACCTTTGTAGTGTCCTTACCGAGGATCTCGATGTCTATCTCGTCCCAGGGGTTATTATCGGAAGGTCCTGTGTAGGTGAAGAATGAGGAAACAACGCCGTCATTCTTGATAGCCTTCATTGAAGTCTCGTAGTAGCCGTAGTGGTAGAAATCTGTAGTTCTGTACTCGGCACCTGCGTAGTTGTACTTGCCTGAGTAGTCCTTATCAATAGTGAGGGTGAGGCAGCCGTCCTTGAAAGCTGTCTGGGACTTGTACCATCCGCAGTCAAATGGATCGCCGTTCTCCCAGCCGTCGGAAGCGATGAATGTAGGAGTTGAACCCTTTCTGAAATCAGCTACGAGGTTTGCAGTAGCGTCCATGTAGTCTGTACCGGACTGCTGATTGTTGTTGTTATTCTGGTTAGGATCGGGCTGCTGCCACTGTTCCCATGGATTCTGCTGCTGATTGTTGTTGTTGTTGTTATTGTTGTTGTTGTTCTGGTTGGGATCGGGCTGCTGCCACTGTTCCCACGGATTCTGCTGCTGATTATTGTTGTTATTATTGTTGTTGTTGTTGTTATTGTTGTTTGATGAACCGCTCTTCTTGTATGTTACCCACTCGTAGTAAGCTGTGAGAGGAGTATTGCCGTTGTAGTGAGCGAGCCACTCGTCAACGCCGCGTCCCGGCCATGTGTTCATCATGATCTTGCCTGCTGTCTTTGGAATGTTGCTGTTTGCAGTGTAAACAGGCTTGCCGTCAACGTACCATGTGATGTGGTCGGGCTGCCAGTCGAAGCCGAATCTGTGGAACTCCTTGGAAGAATCGAATCCGAGATCGTACATGTATTCGTGATTGCCCTGACCGTTGGTGTAGTAGTTGAACTGTACCTTTGTAGTGTCCTTACCGAGGATCTCGATGTCTATCTCGTCCCAGGGGTTATTATCGGAAGGTCCTGTGTAGGTGAAGAATGAGGAAACAACGCCGTCATTCTTGATAGCCTTCATTGAAGTCTCGTAGTAGCCGTAGTGGTAGAAATCTGTAGTTCTGTACTCGGCACCTGCGTAGTTGTACTTGCCTGAGTAGTCCTTATCAATAGTGAGGGTGAGGCAGCCGTCCTTGAAAGCTGTCTGGGACTTGTACCATCCGCAGTCAAATGGATCGCCGTTCTCCCAGCCGTCGGAAGCGATGAATGTAGGAGTTGAACCCTTTCTGAAGTCAGCTACGAGGTCTGCTGTAGCATCCATGTAGTCTGTGCCTGACTGCTGATTGTTATTATTGTTATTATTGTTCTGGTTAGGATCGGGCTGCTGCCACTGTTCCCATGGATTAGGCTGGTTGTTGTTATTATTATTGTTGTTGTTGTTGTTATTGTTGTTCTGGTTGGGATCGGGCTGCTGCCACTGCTCCCATGGATTAGGCTGGTTGTTGTTATTATTGTTATTGTTGTTGTTGCCGTTTGCAGGTCCCGACTGGTTGTAAGTTACCCACTGATAACGTGCTGTCAGAGGTGTATTGCCGTTGTAGTGGTTGAGCCAGCCGTCAACGCCGCGTCCCGGCCATGTGTTCATCATTATCTTGCCTGCGGTTGTGGGGATATTGCTGTTTGCAGTGTAAACAGGCTTGCCGTCAACGTACCATGTGATGTGGTTGGGCTGCCAGTCGAAGCCGTAGGTATGATAACCCTCGGAAGCATCGAAGCCGAGATCGTACATGAACTCGTGTTTGCCCTGTCCCTGTGTATAGTAGTTGAACTGTACCTTTCTGGTATCCTTTCCGAGGACTTCGATATCTATCTCGTCCCACGGATTGTCATCAGAAGGACCTGTGTAGGTGAAGAATGAGGAAACAACGCCGTCATTCTTGATAGCCTGCATTGAAGTCTCGTAATAGCCATAGTGATAGAAGTCGTTTGTTCTGTACTCGGCACCTGCGTAGTTGTACTTGCCTGTTTTGTCCTTGTCGATAGAGAGAGTCAGGCAGCCTGTGTCGAGAGAAGTCTGGGACTTGTACCAGCCGCAGTCGAAAGGATCGCCGTTCTCCCAGCCGTCGGAAGCGATGAAATACTTCGATGAGCCGTCACGGAAGTCCTCGACCATAGTAGCATTTGCGTTCATAGCGGTACCATAGTCCTTGATATTTGAAGTGGGGTTAACAACAGGTGCAGCAGTAGTAACAGGAGCCGCTGTTGTAACGATCACAGGAGTTGTCTGAACCTGAACAGGCTGTGTGTAGACAACGGGAGGTGTCGTCTGCACGGGCTGATCGCCGTTTGCCTGACCAGGATTCAAGTAAGATTCAGGGAGAACGGAGATGAGTTTTGCATCATAGCGCTGGAGGGTAAGCGAATCATTTGCTGTTATACCGTCGCCATTAAGGTACACATCTGCGTTCACCAGTCCCTGAGGCTGGAGGGGGTATTTTTGAGAGTTCGCAAGGTACTGGAGGATGAGGAGAGCGTCGGAAAGACCGACTTCCTTGTCAAGATTGGCATCGCCCCAGGCAGTTGCGCTCTGATCGGCAGCATTGGCGGAAAGACTTCCGCCGTAGGCTGCTGCTGATATCATGGTAAATGCAGCTAAAGCTGCAGCTAATTTTTTGAATGATTTTTTCATGCTGATTAGCCCCTTTCAGTTGGTATTGACAGCCGCTTAGTGCTTGCAATGCGGCATCGTTTTCAATATTTCCTATAATTATAATACCCGCAAGAGGAAAATAAGTATATTATATTATTGCTAAAAATAGCATAATCATGATATATCAGCAGAAAAAAACAGCCGTCGGAGCGTTCCAACGGCTGTTAAAGTTATGATTATTTGTTATTTCAGTTCGGGCATTATATGGCTAAGCTGATACTGTTTTTTGTATTCCTTCGGGGTTGAACCCGTGAATTTTTTGAACACTTTTATGAAGTGGCTCTGCGAACTGAAACAGAGCAGATTGCTTATTTCAAGGTCCGTATACTCGGTAAAGAGAAGGAGCGATGAAGCTTCTTCGATCTTAAGCTTGTTTACGTATTCGCTGAAAGCCATACCCGTTTCGTTCTTGAAAAGCCGTGAGAGGTAAGCGGAGCTTATCTTAAGATGCTCGGCAGCGTCTTCAAGGAGTATCCTGCTGTGAAGGCGTGTTATAATGTACTCGATAGCGTGGACTATCTGTTTTGAGCAGATGCCGCTGAGTTTTACGTTACGCATCTTATTGGTATAACCCTCGATCATTTCAAGGTGGATAGCGCGTATCTCTTTTTCGGTAGAAGCTTTATCTGTCTTATTTATGTAATAGTCGCTGAGACTGTATGAATCCTCGGGAGTCATACCGCCGTTAATGCAGGCACGGGCAATGAGTGCGGCAAGTACGATAAGGTGGTATTTAAGGTTTCTGAGGGGATCGTCGCTGAGGATACCGCATCCCTCAAAAAAGAGCGGCTGCATAAAGACCTTTACGAGCTCCATGTTACCTGAGCAGATACTCTCGTAGAAAGCGATCTCTCGATCGAAGGAAGTATGCTCGAAGTTTTCCTCGTGCTGAGAGAACAGATAGGAAGCGATACTTTTTTCATAGCTTTCATTCATAACGTCTCACCTCGGTATAATTAGTGGATTATCAATAACTGCCTTAAGACGGTTATTGAGTATATGTTTATTACATCACTATTATAACACAAAACCGCAGAAATTGCAATAAAAAGGCAAAAATTACATTTTTTACCGCTGATTGTAAAATATGGACGGCTTATCGGTTTTTATTTTCGGCAATGAGAGTACGCAGTGCAGCGATATCAAAGCTATTTATTTTACCGTCCTCGTTTATGTCTCCCGAACCTGCAAGGGACTTTGTTTTGCAAAGCAGGAAATCGTTAAGGCAAATAAGGTCATTTTCGTCCGTATTTCCGTCCTTATTGACATCGCCCTTTATTTCAGTGCCGATACTGCTGAGGTCGACCTGAGCGAATTTTCCGTCCTCTGTACTGTATCTCCAGAGCGTATCATCGGTCCTTGTGAAATAGACAGATACCTTGTCCTGTTCCTCATTTATGTAGTTGAAAAGGTAGCGCTTTACGTGGGTAATGGACTTTGTCTGTCCCAGAAGATTGAGGGTAAGAACATCATCATCTGTAATGATGTAATTTTTGATGACGTTCATCCTGTCGCCTCTTATGATGTTTAATCCGAGATAGAAAAAGTCGGAATCCTTATAGTAGGTCGGATTGTCCTTAAGTTCAACAACTTTACCGTTATCGGCAAGGTGTGCCTTGCCGTCGAAGGTTATGTAAACGTCATCGTAGGAAGTATGGTCTGAATTGTAGCTTTGATTGTTCAGATAGTAGTGATAGCCTACAGATTCCACGTTCTCAGCGATTTTTTCCGCACTTTTGCTGCTGTATTTCCAGAGCACATCGTTTTCGTCGATATAAAAATTACCGAAACCGCTTTTAACGTTCATTATACCTGTATGGTAATTGCCGTTCAGATCTATCATTTCTCCGCTGTTGTCCTCATATACGGTCGTACTGAATTTATTCGGGTTTTCGATGAAGCCTTTGAAATTATCGGTTATCAGGTATGTAGAATATTCACCGTCCGAGTAAGTAAGTCCGTATAGTTTATTATCTTCCGAGATCATACGTTGATTCTGTATATCGACTATCTCAGAGCCGTTATGGTTGACCTTATTATCGCCGAAATAAATGCTTCCGTCTGTTTTGATAACCAAGTTCCTGTATAATGTGGAACTACCGATCCATATTGCATCCTGCGCTGCTGTAACTATGTCATCATACTGCATAATAAACGAATCCATATGATCGTATTTGTAAAGCTTGTTATCTGATATTACTGCATTTCCGCCTAAGCTCGAGAGCGTATATTCGGGAAAATCTTCAAGTCCCGGTTTTTCTACTACCGAAGTTATGCTTACGGGATCTTTTCCTGTAAGCGGAGGATCTTCGGGAGTTGAGTCCACAACAGTTATTTTACCGCTGTGAATCTCCTTTCCGTTATAGGTAACGGTATAGGTGGACTCACCCTCTTTATATCCGAAGGCTGAACATGCGGTGTCCTTTGATTTACGCAGGTTCAGAGCGCTGTCGCCTGAGATCTCAATATTTACATCCTGACCGAGGAAGAGTCCGATAGGTGAACCGCCGACAATAGCCTCGAAGTTCTTTTCAACGGTAACATCGTCCGTCCATTTAATGATATCGATTTTCTGCTGATCGGTTATCTGGTCCATATCGTAGATGTGCATACGTCTCAGGTCCATATCCTTTGCAAAGGAGATATCGGTAATGGGAACTCCTGTAAGGTAAAGCTCCCTGATAGAATCCATTTCTGCAAGAAAAGAAAGATCGGTGAAATCACCGCCTCTGAGATCGAGACATTCAAGCTTTTTCATTTCTTTAAGGAATGACAGGTCGGAAATGTTTTCAAGATCAAATGATCCAAATACCGTGTTTTTGAATTCCTCTTCCGTAACGATGCCGTCGAGGTTTTCATCGGCAAAGCAGTATTCAATAAGCTGGTCGTAAACGGCTTTATCGAGTTTAACGGGGACAGCTGCGGAGTCTTCGGCTTTTACAAAGGTAAATGGCATATTGGTGAGCATAGAGACTGCGGCAGCCAGTGATAATAGTTTTTTCATTAGATCCATCCTTTCAAAAATAAGATAAGACAATTATATCACATCCGATATGGGATTTCATTGTTTATTTATGTACAAAAATGTATGGATTCATCAGGGAACGCCCTCTCTTGCAGGGCGTTCCCTCTTTCAAAACAGTCCA
>ERZ795052.3201-NODE-3201-length-18473-cov-8.102128_pt1 | contig 18473 bp, 19 predicted proteins | sample MGYA00375136_ERZ795052 | MGnify/ENA primary metagenome ERZ795052 (study PRJEB30181, sample SAMN05720156) | activated sludge metagenome | isolation source: Anaerobic digester | place: Japan | collected 2015-05-26 ... | reverse complement strand
GGATTTGACTACTGGTTCACATTTGTCATCAATCCGGGTGTAGAGCCGACCAACAATAGGGCCGAGAGAGCATTGCGGCCCCATGTCGTCTTGAGAAAAATCCTGGGCGCGCTGCGAAATGATAAAGGAACATCGATTCATGAGCGAATCATGACGACACTGGCAACCTGGGGGCAAAACGGCCTAAACAGCCTACAAATGCTAACCACAAAGCTTACCTGCTAAACACATACAAGAATTTATATATTGGGCATGCAAAAGTTGCCTTAATGGAGTGACGATAATGGGATTTGTGGGAGAGTTCAAGGAATTCGCCATGAAGGGCAATGTCCTGGACATGGCTGTTGGCATAATCATCGGCGCGGCCTTCGTCAGCATCGTAAATTCGCTTGTCAAGGACATCATAATGCCCCCCATCGGCTATATCATGGGTGGAATCAACTTCGGAGACCTTTTCGTTTCCCTGGATGGAAAGACATATGCATCATTGGCAGAGGCTCAGGCAGCAGCGGCTCCTACCATTAATTATGGGCTGTTCATCAATTCAATTATCAATTTCCTGATAGTAGCCCTGGCCATATTCGTTCTCATCCGCCAGGTCAATGCGCTCAAGAAAAAGCCCGCACCGCCCGCCCCGAACACCAAGGAGTGCCCATTCTGCAAGGAGAGCATACCTCTGGCGGCAGTCAAGTGCGCGCACTGCACGTCTGATCTCAGCTAGGCGGAAATGGAAATTCCGCTATAATTTCGCGGCTCCTGAGAACTGGCAGGCCCCCGTCTGAGAGAAGGCCTTCGATCCTCTTTCTCTCTTCCGATTTCAGGGATTTGCGGTCGATAAAGGCGTAGCTGGCCTTCGATCGGGCGCGAGCCGCCTCCACCACATCCGCATTCACAAGATGCGTCTGGTAGCTGGAGAACATGTGGCCGAAGGAGATCGCCGCCCTGCTCATGAGATCTGTCTGCCTGGGCATATAATGCCCGCCGCCAAAGCCCAGGAAGACGGGAAGCTCATTTGCCTCTGCTCCCGTCTCCACCGCCAAAATCGCTGCAGCAACAGCCTCGCCCGCCTGCCGGTCCTGCCACTCCCTTCCCGTGCTCCCTATCTCGGCGAAGAAGCACGGGGTTCTAACGCCGACGGGGCCGTGGTGGGTGGCCTCGGCTGATACCGCATATCCCGGAGGGGCAAGGCTTCTTATGTTATGCAGAAATGAGCAAAGGGCGCTGGGCGCGGCTTCGGACAGCCCGGCGTTATCGCCCTCCAGAAGGCCGGTGAAGTGGCCGCCAAACCAGGGCAGGGCCGCCCTGGCCTCATGCCGACTGGCAAAGACCACTACCGATGGATAAAGTCCAAGCTGGGATAGGCGGGCGTCAAAGCCTGCCAGGGCAGTTTGTCTCTGCTCGTGCACCAGCAGGCAAAAGTTCTCCCATGATTTGAACCCCAGTTGCTGCTGCCAGGGTAGCCTCTCTAAGAGGCGTTCGTATATATTGAGGCTTGCCGGATCCACCCTGGAGCAGACGACGACAATCTCGCCCTTCAGAGCAATCTTCAGATCTCCTTGCCCACATCCAGCATCTTGGATACCATTGGTGCGTAGTCGATCTTGGTGGACTTGATCTCAGAGAGCGGCATGATAACCAGCATCGGCCTCTCCTTGATCAGCCCCTCTGCCGACAGGGCTCGAAGCTCCTTGTCCATGCGGCTCTTCAGTTCCGGATATCCTGTGGACAGGAAGGAGCCGAAGATCTCCCCGGGCTGCATGTAGCTGAACAGGGGTGCTCCAATTCTGCGGAAGGCCCTGTAGACCCTCGATAGATCCTCGCGATCATGGCCGTGGCTGATCTTGACATGGTAAAAGGACATCAGTTCGCAGCAGATCTTCTGCCAGTCCACGTAGGCCTCGCGGGTGAGCAGGCCGCTCTGAAAGAACTTGGTCCTCTTTCCGGAGATGGTCGGCCTGGAGATGCCCGTCCTTCTGGATAGCTCGAGGTCGGAGAGCATGGGATATTTCACGAAGGCGTAGAGCGTGAGCTTATCCTTCTCAGTGAGCCTGGATTCCTCTCCAAGCGCCGATCTGGGCGAGATCATCTCATCCGGAAGGTCGGATCTGTTAAGGTCGAAGAGATTATTGACCGCCAGGGCGGCATCTGCCGAATAGCTTGATACCTGAAATGGATAGTGGACATACTGGATGTCCTCGACATAGTCGTTCCTGTAGTAGTCATCTATGATGGGATCGTAGTTGAGCCGGAAGTCGGTAAGGCTCTTGGAATAAAAAATTGAAACAGAATCAGTGTCCGTGGCGATGTGCGATACGCAATTTGGATGGCCAACCCAGCTCTGGTAGGCATTCGATTCCATCCTCACCTCAAAGGGCGCCGTCGGGCTGTACTTGACGAATACAGAGGTCAGGATTTCGGCACCTACAGCTTCTCCGGATGGAACGTTCAATAGCTTTAATAGTTTCCAATCTCTAAATTTTCTCTTGCTCTTGAATATTGTTGAGCGATCAACGCCTATGTTGGAAGCAAGGTCTATGTCACTGAGCCCCGGATATCTGGCAAGACCGTAAAGAACTAACCTCTCCTTTGATGTTAATTTTAGCGGCATTCGCATAACATATACATTTTTATACTATTTATAGGTTGCCTATTCTTAGATTACCGGATATATCTCTGCTCCTTATAATCAGCGGCAAAGGTCAGTTTTGCGAGAATTTTGGAGGTAAGCTTTTTTCCTTAGGGAGAATGGATGGTCATGCCCCGGAACTACGATGTCCGCAGTTTCAATTATCTTCTTCATACTGGCCACGGCGAGCTCCCTGTCGGTGTGCAGTGCCGGAGGGACGCCTTTTAAGAAGTTGCCCATGGTGGGAAGGGCATCTCCGGCTATCACTATCACTGCGGAGGAACCGCTCCTCTCATCCTCCCGCCCCGGACAGACAAACCTGCCGCGAACCATCACCGATATGCTGTCCTCGCTGTGGCCGGGTGTGGCCAGGATGGATACATGCGGCGCAATCGTTTCGCCGTCCTTTGCCTCCACCTTCCTTGCATGCGAGAAGAGATGGTTTCCGCCACAGTGGTCAGGGTGGCTGTGGGTGTTGACGATCATATCTGCGTCCTGCGGGCGGAAGCCCAGCTCCGCCAGGGCTCTGACTATCAGCTCCTCCTCTCCGGCGAGGCCCGAGTCCACCACGATTTTATGCCGTCCGCTGGCGATCAGCGTCACTGACGAGCGGGCGTCGAGAACTACGCCCTGATCGTCCCTGACTATGGAGCCCGGCTTGAGGAGGAATACCCCGGGCAGAGGGGTTGTGTGGCGGGCTGCCTCATGGCGCTGGCCCGGTGGCATAGGACCTTTCTCCCTCTGAATGGGTTCGCCATCAGGAGAGGTAGAGCCTCTGCAGCTTTTCGCAGACCCTCTCCACCTGGGCCACAGCGGTGCCTATGTACTGATGGGGGTCGAGAAGGGCTGCTATCTCCCCTGGCTTGAGGTGCCGGGTGACCGTCTCGTTTTCTAAGAGGACTTCCGCCAGCTCTCTATTCTGCTCGAAGGCTGCCATGCTGCTCTCGCGCATGATCTCGTGGGCCTGCTGGCGGCCGACACCCTTTTTGGCCAGCTCCACCATCACGTTCTCTGCCATGTTCAGGCCGTGCAGGAGGGTGAGATTGCGCTCGATGTTCTCCGGGCGCAGCCTCATGCCTGCCAGGGTGCGGGTGGCCAGGGTGATGAGGTGGTCTGTGAGTATGAAGGCCTCAGGAAGGACCACCCTCTCGGCGCTGCTGTTTGTCAGGTCTCTCTCATCCCAGAGAGGGATGTCTTCGAAGGCCGGGATCAGCTGGGCGCGCACAATGCGGGAGAGGCCGCAGATCTGCTCGGACTTGATCGGATTTCTCTTGTGGGGCATTGTGGACGAGCCCACCTGCTTTTTGCCGAAGCCCTCCTCTACCTCGGCGATCTCAGTGCGCTGCAGGGAGCGCATCTCCACGAAGATCTTGTCCAGGGTTGAGGCGACCAGAGCCATCCAGCAGACCATCTCTGCGTGCCTGTCCCGCTGCACCACCTGATTGGAGACGTCGACCTCGTGCAGCCCCAGCTGGGCCATGACGCTGGACTGAATCTGCATGCCCATCTGGCCAAAGGCCGCCTGGGTGCCCACGGCTCCGCTCATCTTGCCCACGGCGGCTCTGGGGCGGAGCTGCTGCAGCCTCTCGATGTGGCGGGCGATCTCAGAGGCCCAGATGGCAAACCTCAGGCCGTAGGTGGTGGGGACTGCGATCTGGCCGTGCGTCCTCCCTGCGCAGACCAGGTTTTTGTTCTTCACGGCCAGGTCCAGGAGAAGGGCAAGCAGCTTCTTGAGTTTGGGCTCAAGTATGTCGAAGGAGGCCTTGATCTGCAGGCCGGTGGCACTGTCCAGTATGTCGTTGGATGTGGCGCCAAGGTGGATCCACTCTCCGTATTTTGGGGCGCACTCTGCCATGGCCAGGACTGTGGCCATCATGTCGTGGCCTATCTCGTTCTCGATCTCCTTTGCCCTCTGCGGGCTTGCGGCTTCGGCTGCGGCTGCGATCTCAGCGGCTGCGCCCTGCGGGATCATGCCCAGATCCTCCTCGGCTCGCGATAGGGCCGCCTCTACACGAAAGAGACAGCGAAGGCGGTAGTCCTCTTCCCAGATCTCCTTCATCTCTTTGGTGCCGTACCGAAATTCAATAGGGTGAATAGACATAGGGCGGAGATGGTCGCTAGGGGTTGATGAGCTTTTGCCCGGGTCGAATACGTTGATGCATTACATACAAAAAATATAACAAATTATTTATAGCAAAAGCTCGTTAAGGCTAATATCATGGAACCCGGCAGAGTGAGGTAGAAGGCGGCAGAGCGATTGATGCATGGGGGGACTGGAGGAGAGAGTGATGAGTTTGCTAAGGAACTTTCGGATGATGGCTATTGTGGCGGGAGTGCTACTGCTGCTTGGCGCAGCGGCGGGCGCTGGATATCCATTTGGAAGCAAGGTAGAGGCTGATGATTCGGACATCGGAAGGCCCCTATTCCCGCTCTCTCTTCCGGTGGCTGTGGCCTACTGGGATGTGGGGACTGCCGGATATGATGAGGAGGACCCGGTATATCTCCACATAGGATCCTCTGATTGCGATATGATAAATGCCAATGACATAAGGCTGACTTCGATTGGCAGTCTCTCCGCCGGCTCCAAGGTCAACTTCAGCGACATTGACATGAACAGGCCGCTAAAAAAGCTGCCCTGCGACATGGTCTACCTGGATATTTATGGAAGCTCTGCCTACGACCTCAAAGATCCTGTCTATATTCACCATTATGGCCAGGGCGATTATGAAATCACCTGTGTCAATATGGATGGCTTCAAAGAGCGCCTTCCCTTCAGCGGCAAAGAGATACCCGTTAAGGGGATGAGCTATGCCGCATTCACGGATGGCTACAGGCTATTTATATTCGATAAGTTGATCAGCGGCCATCCTGAGAAGGTCGGACAGTGGCGCGGGCTGGACATAGAGCTGCTGCGAGGGCTTTATTCTGACTACTATCACATCTGCGGCACGTGGCTCGTCAGGATTCAATCTCATAAAATAGGAGCCTCGGATGATGGGCTGGGCCGGGATGGGGCGTACGGATACTCCGCCAGCCAGAAGGGCGATATCGCAGCAAGGCTGTTGATAACCAATGACATCAGATTGAGCGGCTGCGGTGCCGGAACCAAGATCAACGATTACGACCCGGATCAAAATAAGCTGACCGCCTATCCGGCTTTGGCCAGGTTCGTAGGGCCTGCCTCCAGCGTCCCCGAGATCGGCTACTTCGACGGCAACGGCAATAACAGATATGACGGCCCGGATGATTTGTATTTAAATATTCCATCTGGGGGTTCGAGGGGAGCCGTGGCGGTGAACAACCTGCGTCTGTCGGGGCCGGCAGCTTTCTCGGATGATAACTGCTCCCCTGAGCAGTAGGTAGCGGTGAACAACTTGCACCTGTCGGGGCCGACGAGCTGAATACCGTATGATTTGTGAGACCTTTGTGCTCTCTGTGGTCTGTGGCCAGTTGGCTATAACCAATGGCTGACGGCGGTTTCACCACAGAGGGCACAGAGTACGCACATAGATGGGCTGACGGCCGAACGAATTCAGTATCCCAACCCATCATCGGTCCCGATTAGAACCAGGATACAACTCATAAAAAATATAATAAAATACTTATAGTAAAAGGTAAGGTTGGTTCTGATGTCTTTGCCGGAAGGGGGTGTCGGAAGGGCACTGGCAGCGTCGGCCTGCCTGCTCATGCTGCTCTGCGCTATTTCCGCATGCGAGCCGTCGTCCGGCATCACCTTCTCAGAGCGCCTTCCTGTGAAGGGAGGCGAGGTCCCGGTTCACGGCATATGCTATCCAGTGTTTTCAGACAGCTACAGGATGCTTGCCAGGGACTCTCTGATCGACGAGGAGCCGGCGGTGGTTGGGGAGTGGCAGGGACACAGCATAGAGATGGTCAGAGGGCAGAAGGCGGATTACTATCATGTCCTGGGCACGTGGCTTGTGAGCATACAGGAGAAAAGCAGCGAGCCGGATCCTGCAGGTGAGGAGCCGCCAGAGCACCCGGCAGAAGGCCTGCAGGACAACGAATCATCGGTCCCCGCGTACCTGCCAGACCCGAATGAGGGGCGGGTGATAACAGGGCTCTCGGAGATGCAGGTCCTGGAGAGAGGTGAGCTTCTATCCAGATTTGGGTCCGCGCCAGCCGGCCGGTCAAATCAGTCACAGATCTGGGCCTACTACAACGGGAAATGGACAGAGGCCCCGGCGGCCGTACGGCAGCACCAGCAGATGAACCTGGTGGCGAAGAGCGGCCTCGTCCAGCCCATCTGGTTGTTCGACTCTGCAGGCAGCCCGGAGTGGAGCTACTGGGGGGAGATCGGGCCGGGGTTCATACCCTTCACATTCTCTGCAGAGAGCAAGGGATGGCATGCTCTCAGGGTATGGGGCGGCTCCACAGGCTTTTCCAACGTCCTGGCGATTTATGTCTGGTAGGGCGGAGTGGCGGCGAAGAAGACGCGCCTCTCGAGCTGCGAAAGGGAAGGGGGTATGAAAAGTATTTATTCATGATGCAATATCTCACTTCGAGAGGAAATAAGACAGTGTGCAGGCAGGGAGGAGAGGCCGGAGGAGCTGATTGAAGCCCTACCTCTGCATTATTGTTTCGTGCTGCTCTATTGTCATCCCGGGCTAAATTGAGACTGATCTCATGGGAGGCCACAGGAGGGAGCGGGAGGGGCGCGATGAGGTACGCGAGTCGCTTTGCGATGAGGGATTTGTGGTGGCTAGAGCGAGAAGATTGATTGGATGAATGAAGAGTTATTAGGTGATTTCTTGCCGAGAAAAATTTCAAAGTGCAAAAAGTGGCCAGAAAATGTAATTCCACATCCTGGATTTGAAACCAAGAGCTACGATATCCAGGTGATTACTCCCATTTTCGGCGGCGGTACCGAGGCTGGCGTGAACGATCCTGTGACGCTCATCCGCCCGTCAAGCATTCGCGGTCACTTAAGGTTCTGGTGGCGAGCGACTAGGGGAGCGAACTGCGCAACAGTTGAAGAGCTTCGCAAATTAGAGGGGAATATCTGGGGAACGACGGAAAATCCCAGCCAAGTGATTGTTGAAGTCTCAGTAAACTCACATGGAACGACTTATCCTTGTGCGTACATTCGTGAGGGAAAGAACTTTGCCACATTCAAAGAGAACCATCCGGGTTACGCCCTTTTTCCATTCCAGGGAAGCAAAAAAGAGGGGATACCAATCGCGAAATGCACCTCGAATGTTCCTTTTGAGTTAAAGCTGATCTATCCGCAAGGGTTATCTGTCGAAGTGGAAGCAGCCGTCTGGGCCTGGGTGAACTTTGGGGGAATAGGCGCTCGTGTCAGAAGGGGCAGCGGGGCGCTATATTGCCAGGAGCTTGCGCCACCGGATGCATCTGGCATCAGTTCTTGGTATAAAGATCGCCTGAAGAGCTTCGGCATCGTTCTTACTCATACGAGGCAATGGCCTATCCTCCCAAATGAGTTGCTTGTTAAAAATAGCAGTGATCCGTATCAAGCATGGAATGATGTCATTGGCATGATGCAGACATTTAGACAGGGCCAAAATGTTGGCAGAAATCCTGGAAAGGCTCCAAACCGTCCAGGAAGGTCAAGGTGGCCAGAACCAGAGACAATCAGGAGCGCGACATCCCAGCGGGACCCGAAGCACCCCAGAATGCCTGGGATTCCGAATGATGCATTCCCCAGAGCAGAACTTGGTCTGCCGATAATTTTTCATTTCAAGGATTACAATGATCCGAAAGACACCGAGCTTTATCCGATAGTAGGTGGCCAGGAGAGGACAAGAATGGCAAGTCCGTTAGTATTGAGGCCGATTGTCTGTCAAAATGGAGATGTGCAACAGATGATACTCTGCTTGAGAGCGGCATCTCCTGACGACGTCATCCTAAAAAATGCAGATCGTTCTGCAAGGTTCAAGAAGATCCGAGATCCTATGCTTAGTGCATATCCACAGTCTCCTTTAGGAAGTCCGAAGCCCGGACTTCCTGCACGATCTCCTTTGGGCTCAGCGATTGAAGGATTTCTTTCCTTTGCCAAGGAAAACAATTTCCGGGTGGTGTGACTTTGGTATCGTATCTTTATGTCCTCTCAATCGGCCCCGTACAGGATTTCATTGCAGCAGCTCGGAGGACGAGGGATCTCTGGTTTGGCTCACACCTGCTTTCAGAGATAAGCAAAGCAGCCGCCAGATCAGTTGCAGAAGCTGGCGGAGACTTGATTTTTCCTAACCTGCGTAGTGGGCATCCCGATCTTGAGTCTGCCTATAAATTGCCACTTGATAAAAGGATTGATGCATTCAATGTGGCAAACATAGTTCTGGCAGAGTTGCCAGATGGTATTAATCCCGCTGAACTAAATCAACAGGCAAAGTTTGCTGCACAGAATGAATGGAAGCACTATGCAGAAGAGGCGAAGAACAATGCAGGTTCGGCAGTCCATAAAGAAATCTGGGATGAACAGATCGATGATGTTCTCGAATTATATGCAGCTTGGACTCCGATGGGAGATCGTTATAAAGAGACTCGATCAAGAGTAATGCGTCTACTGGCTGGCAGGAAGTCTATCCGGGATTTCAAATCGGCCAAGGGACGGGCTGGCATTCCAAAATCATCGCTTGATGGCGCGAGAGAGAGCGTTCTTAAAAAAAATCAGTTAATTCCCAAGAAGCTCTCTTTGCAGATGCGTCTAAGCGAAGGTGAGCAACTTTGCGCTGTCGGATTGACAAAGAGGCTCGGAGGCTGGAGAGTAGCGTTCCCTTCAGTAATTCGTGTAGCTCTTGATCCGTGGCTGAGAGGAATCGAGAGAAGCCAAAGTGAGGAGGCAAACCGGATTATCAGTGATATTAGAAATCTTTGCGAAGATGAGAACAGCTTCTCATCAGGAACAGGAAAAAGGCTCTACCAGGAGTTCCCATTCGATGGACAAATATTCTATCCATCACGTCTTGCAAGAGCAAAGGAAAATCTCGAGGATATTTCCTCTGATCCAAACGAAGATAATCCCTACAAAGGTGACTTAGAGAAGCTTGATCTCATCGAGAAGATGACGATTAAGCTTCAGAGGAGAGGCAACGATAGCCTAGGATTTGGCGAACCAAATCCATATCTTGCTATCCTGGTGGCCGATGGGGATCGCATGGGAAAGGCTCTTTCTAAAATCGACTCAAAAGAAAAGCACCAGAAGTTCTCAGGCCAGCTTGCGAAATTTGCAACCGATGCTCGGAGGATTGTTGAAGAAGATCATCGAGGATGTATGGTCTACTCAGGAGGAGATGATGTTTTGGCGTTCATTCCTGTTGATCATTGCCTCGGTGCGGCAAGAGATCTCCATGATGCTTTTAATGATCTGCTTAAGGAACCAGATAAGAACGAAGGCGGCGAGACACCTACTCTGTCAGTTGGAATCGCCATCGGACATTCGATGGAGCCTCTGGAGGATCTTCTAGAATATGGAAGGACTGCAGAAAAAGCAGCCAAGTCTCCTGACCGAAATGGTTTATCTATAAATCTTTACACAAGAAGCGGTGGTGATCCCATAAGAATTCGTGAGCAATGGAAGCCACCAGGCAAGAATGGGTTGGACGAAAGGCTGGCAGAATGGGTTAGGATGTTCCAGTTAGATAAGTTCCCTGACAAGGCAGCTTACGATTTGCGTGTACTTGCAGAGGATTACAGGGATTGGACTGGGCTATCCCAGGAATTGATCTTAAAAGATGTGGAGCGATTGCTTAAGCGTAAACGGGCAGGTCGAGGAGCTACTACTATCAGCAAAGAAGATATCGATAAATTGATGAAAGATGTAAAATCCCACGATGATCTCATTCGGCGAGCAGAGGAACTAGTTCTGGCAAGAAGCATTGCTGATGTTAAAAAACAAACCCGAGAGCAAATCCAAAGGGAGGTGGCTGCATGAAGGATCTACTTATATCCATAACTCCACATGATCCGGTCATAGCCAGAGATGGGCGTCCATTCGGGGTAGGGCAGGGGATTCGAATGAGGTCGCTTGATTGGCCATATCCTTCCGTTCTGGCCGGATCTCTTCGAACGATGCTTGGCAAGATCAATGGAGGGAACTTCGATGAGAAGATGATAAAGAGTTTAAAAGCGCTCCAGATTTCTGGGCCTCTGCCGTTAATTAGAGGACAGCTCTATCTTCCAGCACCCAAGGATATCCTAGTGAAAGATGAACAAGACAAGCGCCAAGCCTATGCAATTCGTCCATTGGGAATAAGAGATGGAGATGGCTGCGATTTACCTGAGGGTGTTCTTCCGGCGATGCTTCCAGAGAGTGTGCAAGAAGATTTCAAGCCTGCAAAGGTTCCTGCTTTTTGGTCAGTGGAGACGATGGTTAGGTGGTTGACGAATCCTAAGGGCGAGTCCTTTGATGCTCCACCAGAACCAGATAAGGTCGAAGATGGAGATGGCTTCCACAATCTGCCCCAAAAGGAGCAAAGAACCCACATTTGGATTGATCCTAGCCGGGGAGCGTCTAAAGAGAAGATGCTTTTCGAGACAATAGGCCTTGATCTATCGATAAAAGATCATAACGATGGAATTCAACTAGCTGCGAGAGTTGAATCTGAAAAGGAGATTGGAGATCTAGCAGCGGGAACCGGAGCATTTCATACTCTGGGTGGCGAGCGTCGGCTCGCTCATTGGAAGTTAGAAGATGCTCAAATTGGCTGGAACTGCCCAGATGCGATAACGAAAGCAATGGCTGACAAGAAAAAAGTTCGTATGGTATTGGCAACTCCTGCAATCTTTTTCGATGGCTGGAGACCTGGGTGGCTAAATGGTTGGCCAGAAGACAAAGTGCCTGATTTTTGGCCAGATGACTTGAAGCTCAAGCTTATCTCCGCTTGCATTGATCGCTGGAAACCCATCTCCGGCTGGAGCCTTGAGAAAGGCAGCCGCGGGCCGAAAGAGATTCGAAGGCTTGTTCCTGCCGGCTCAGTTTACTTTTTCGAGGTACTTTCAGGTAAAGCAGAAGATCTTGTAAAAAGCCTCTGGCTTAGATCGGTATGCGATAAGGATCAGGACAGGCGAGATGGTTTTGGACTTGCAGTCTGGGGACTGTGGGACTATGCTGATAGAGAGGAATGAGAAGAAGGTGTGATATTTGACAACTAAAATATATTGGCTGGAGGCGATAACGCCTCTGCATGTCGGGATGGGCCGAGGAGTAGGTTTCATAGATCTGCCGATTATCAGGGAAAAGGTGACGGGCTGGCCTCTCGTGCCAGGATCGGCGGTCAAAGGCGTAATAAGGGATCATTTCGATCAAGAGAGTAATGAAAAATCTGGTGAAGAGAAAAAAGCCTTTGATAAGCTTATCAACGCCGCCTTTGGAAAACCAGAGGATGATAGCGGCAGCGCCAACTCAGGAAGCCTTGTCTTTACAGATGCCAGAATCATATGTCTCCCCATTCGCAGCCTTTATGGCACCTTTGCCTATGTCACGAGCCATCTGGTGCTAGAGAGGATGAAAAGAGATCTCCTTGATGCTGGATACGAAAATGTCCCTGAAGTGCCAGAGGCAATCGATACAGAGGCTCTTCTTACGCAAGGATCAAAGTTGGCTGTAGATGGCCAGGTATTCTTCGAGGATCTTGACTTCACGGCAAGAGCAGACAATATCCTTGTTCAGCAATGGGCGGAGTTACTTGCAAGGGCAATTTTTCCCGGAGACGCTAAATGGCAGAGCATCTTCAAGGAGCGCGTTACTTTTGTATCGGATAACAGCTTCAACTTCCTGTCAGAGAATGGAACTGAGGTGGCCGCCCATATTAAAATTGAGGACGAAAAGAAGATCGTCGCTAATGGTGCTCTGTGGTATGAGGAAGCCCTGTCAGTGGAGACAATCCTTGCTGGCATTGTCTGGTGTGATAGAGTATATGGCTGCAATGGGGACGATCAGAAGAAGATAGCCGAGAAGATTTTCAGCACATTTTGCGGTGACTCACTGCCTGATCTGCAGATCGGTGGGAAGGCGACAGTAGGTAAGGGCAGAGTAAGATGCCGATTTACAGGGGCTTGAGAAGATGACAGGAAATATTCACCTTACCAGACAGCAGAAAAGGGCACAGGTGGCTTATGGCTGTGTCGCATCCCGAGGAGAGAAAGATAAGAATTACAGTCAACTTGCCAAAAGATTCCCTGCGCTTGTTCACAATTGCGGCCTGGCGCAGGCTATTGCTTTTGTACAGGCAAAGGAAGGGAATACAGGTGACGCCTATATATCTCATCTAGCCCAGACTATGGGTGAAACAGAAGATATCGGGCTCATTAGCAGAAGCGCAGATCTAATGAAGTACCAAAGGCTCACCCGTGAGGCAATTGAGTCGGCGACATGGCTCAAACGCTACTCTGAAGCCCTTCTGGAGATGGATTAACAATGACTGACGCCTGTAGAAAAGAAATCTCTGATTGGTGGAATCTAAGTAGAACAGGCGCAAACGCTAGCCTTCTTCACGACAGGTTTCTGCAAGTGGCTAATGGAGATGAGAATGAGAATCATCCGGAAGCACGCCGGAAACTATTCGATGCTATGATCCAGTCGCTTGTCCAGTCCAAAGATGTATATGCGGCAGCTTATCAAAGGCAAGAGTCAGCGCTAAAGGATCTCAAATCCAAAGGATTATTCAGCACTGATGGCCGAATGGTCATTGGCCTGGGCGGGGAAAATGTCCTAGAGACAGGTCTAACGCTAAATCACACTTATGGAACGCCTTTGATCCCTGGGACAGCGCTGAAAGGCCTTGCGGCACACTACTGCAACCAAGCATGGGGGGCAGCAGATGATCGCTTCAAACTTGGAGGCGAGTACCATCAGGCCATCTTCGGGTCCACCGAGGACTCAGGACATATCATATTCTATGATGCCTGGATTACTCCAGAGAGCCTGGTGGGATCGCTCCAGCCTGATGTGATAACTCCACACCATGGTGAATACTACTCAAAAGGCCTGACTGCTCCGACAGACTTCGATGATCCAAATCCTGTAACATTCCTCTCAGTCGTGGGTACATTTTGCGTTGCAGTTTCGTGTGATGTTCCGGGACCAGATGGTGATGAATGGGCAGAGAAGGTATTCGAGCTGCTCTCTGATGCGCTCAGGGAATGGGGAATAGGTGGCAAGACCAATGCGGGTTACGGGCGGCTTGTAAAAGTGGATCGGGAAAGAGAGGGAATTCCAGAGAAAAAAGAGGGCAGGCCATCACCGTTGAAGAGAGAAGATCCTGATGCAAGAGTGAAAGATGCTCCGATTGCACCTGGTTCTATCAAAAAGATTCCAAAATACAGGAAAGGCGATATCGTAGAAGTGACCAAGGTTCCCGATCCAAATGAAAGGCGAGGAGCTGCCTATTTTAGAGCTGATGATGGCCTTGGAGGATTGGTTGTCCTGGGAACGCCACCATCTGTTGAAATTGGCCAGAAGACTCAGCTGCAGATAAATGGAGTTATGGAAAAAGAGGGCCTTTATAACTTCGCCGCCATCGGCGCAAAGAAAGAGCCCACCCACAAGCCGAGGGATGGGAGAAGACGAAGATGAAGGTCATGGTCTGTCTGATAAGTGATCAGCATGTGCCTAATTTATTAACCGTTCATGCGGTTGAGCCGGACCTTCTTTTCCTGGTTGAAACGCCAGGGATGAAGTCTAAAAGAGCAGCTGCTAACTTTATTAAGGCAATAAGGATGGGCAATTCGAAAAAACCAAAATGCAGGATTAAAACTTTAATGGAAGAGAACTCTATAAGAGCTACGAGTGAGCTACTTGGAACTCTTTTCTTTAATTATTCCGAAGCAGAGTGGATTGTCAATATTACTGGCGGCACCAAACCGATGTCCATTGGTGCTTTTGAGTTTTTTAAAAATAAAACAGCAAAGATATTATATGTTCCCATTATCGCCCAAAGCCAAGCCATTGATTTCTCAAGTGGCTCGTTTATTGATTTAAAATATAAATTAAGAATTAAGGAGTTCCTGGCAGGTTATGGTTTTGATTATTTAAAGAAAGATGAAAAAATCTCCAAAAACGAAGAACATGCTAAAAAATTACTTGAATTAGCGGCTAATCTATCAGCAAATATCGATCTTGCTCATAAGATTATGAACGATCTCGATATCAAGTTCAAAGAAGCTTATGGAGATGATATTGAAGCAGCTAGAACGAAGGCAAGGAATAAGGGCATAACGCTCGTCAATTTCGAAATTCCTGATAACAAGATGCGAAATCTTTTATCCATTGCCTTTGGTCTTCATGAAGACGGTAGAACCTTAAATGGAATTCTAAAGGATCATGACGTGCAATTTTTAACAGGAGGTTGGCTTGAGGTATTCATCTGGGGGATACTCGCAAAATATTGCACAGAACTAAATATTTTTGATGTCAGATTAGGGCCACATCCCGGGAAAAAATCTGATAATAACGACTTACAGAACAAGGTGAAGAACGATTTGGATATTGCATTTATGTATGGCCAGTCGCTTCGTTTTGTTGAATGCAAGACAGGTGATCAAAGACATGATCCATCCGGCAATGAAACGCTCTATAAGGTAGAAGCCATTAAAAAGCAATTGGGCGCGCTAAATATAAAATCCTATCTGGCCACAACTGCTCCAAATATACTCAAAGGCAATGAAATAAAAGATGCGATTGCCGAAAGGGCCAAGCTCTATAATTGCACTATAATTCCGAGTATGGAAATTCGTGCACTTGCTGAGATGGAAATTAACAAAAATCCGGAAATTGTAAAAAAATTATCCGAATTATTTTTACTTAGAGATGTGGTGACCTCGTGACCTCCCCCGTAATCTACTCCATCGCCGTCTCCTCGCCCATCACACCCTCCGAGCCCCTGCCCCCGCTGCCAGACATCCCCCGCGGCTCGCTGGTGATAGTGGAGGGCCGGGCACCGATATGGCGCTACGGAATGGCTCTGCACCTGCTGCACGCCTCCCCGGCCGCGGCAGTCGCCTTCTACGACCCGCGCCTGGGTGCGGTGGTGGTGGCGACTCATAGCAAAAAGTGGCAGATGGGACAGGTGGTGGACGTGACATTGCCCATAGGGTGACGGAATTCGATACGATGTGGGGCAAAGATGCACAGACAAGAACTGCTTGAAGAGCTCAAAGCCAATCCCCGGAAAGTTCGTTTCACGAGATTATGCAAAATAGCCGAGGCTTTTGGCTTCCAGACCAGGAAAGGTGTTGGCAGCCATAGAGTCTACTTTCGGGAGGGAATTGTGGAGATATTGAACTTCCAAAACGAATCTGGATGGGCAAAGGCTTATCAGGTACGGCAGCTTATTAACGTAATTGAGAAATATAGCCTTCAAGAGGATTGATGTACGCAATTGAGATATTTTATAGCGAGGAAGATGAGGGATATATCGCTATTGTGCCGGAGCTTCCCGGCTGCTCAGCCTTCGGCGAAACTGAAGAAAAGGCCCTCAGAGAGGTCAAAATAGCTATGCGGCTCTGGCTAGAGACGGCAAGGGAGATGGGCAGGGCCATACCAGCTCCACTGAAGCGGAGCCTTGCAGCAAGTCCGGCTTAAAATTCTCTATAGCCGGCGGCCGGTGACGGCACGTCCCGCACACTCTCGCCCGCCGCGGCAGTTGTCTTTTTCTATCCGCACCCCGGGAGGTGGTGGCGGCGCATAGCAAAAAGTGGCAGGTTGCCAGGCGGATGTGACACGCTGCCGGGAGGGCAATAGGCCGAAATTCATCGATCAGGCCGGCTTGTTGTAGCGCAAGATATTTCTTTTCATATTTCTAAATTAGTCCTGTCATGTTTGCCGAATATATCAGAGCCGCCTTAGAGCGTGCCCAGTACAAGATAATTGATGATCCTGAGCCGATTTTCGGCGAAATCCCTGAGCTTGATGGTGTCTGGGCAACTGGAAAGACTGTGGAAGAGTGCCGCAGAGAGCTGATCTCCGTCATCGAGGGCTGGATTGCATTGAGGCTTCGAATGGGCGAACCCATTCCTCCCATAGGCAGTGTGGGCATCAACGTATCCACGGAGCCGATTTCAGTTGTCTAGGCTCATTCCTGTATCAAGACGAGAGTTCATTCGACGATTGAGTAAGCTGGGATTTGAGGGGCCTTTTCAGGGATCCGGCCACTCGTATATGGTTCGTGAGCATCTCTATGTAAAATTGCCAAATCCGCATCATGGAGAAGAAATAGGGGCAAGCCTGCTGGCTGAGATATTAAGAAAGGCCAGGATCAGCCGCGAGGAATGGCTTTCTGCCAAGTAAAACGGCTGCCTTCTTAAGGCTCAGGCATAGAGTGATTGAAGGGCTCAGATGGAGAGGTGCATAGCATTGCCCGCAGGCAAATAGCGATGAGCCAGAGGCGGGCATGCAACTAACTCCGTCGAGCTTCTCCCCCGCGGCTCGCTGGTGATAGTGGAGGGGCGGGCGCCGCCAATATGGCGCTGCACATGGGGCACGCCTCCCAGTTCGCGGCAGTTGCCCCCTTCGGCCCGCGCCTGGGGTATGGGTGCCAGCCACAGTACACGCCCCTTCGGATGCTACCGCCTTTCAGGATGCAGAGTAATCTGAAGCTGGTTCTATCCATTCAGTTACAGCTTTAAGCTTTGCCACCTCTGAAGATGGAACGGATTGAACTTCGATCTTTTTTGCTGCAAGGTTTTGATAACGGCATGTGTCCGGTTGGTTGCTCATGGAAACAGGCAATTTCTTGAGGTTAAAACACACAGAATAGCTCCGGTAGATTCTTTCGCTGTCATTTTCGGCGATCAAGGTGGTTTTTTGAGTCTTTATGTCAGGGCTAAAGTCCAGATGTCGCTCATTGAATGCAGCTTGTGCTGCCACTTGCTGTCCCCAGCCACGTAAATCGTCCTCTCCAGCAAGCCCGACATAGCGGCAAACAATAGCCGGCCTAGGTTCGCCGTTTCTATAATATATGTTGATCTCCCCATTCTCCTCCTTTGCTTTGAATTCAGAGGTCCTACCATCATTGATTTCCAGAGTCGCTACGGTCTTTTCATCGTTGAGCTTCAAAAGAAGATGATTTTCTCCATCAGATATTTTTATAATCTTGCCATTATCGATTTTTTCTATTTTTCCTCTTGAGGCCCATTCAATGCCGTACTCACTTGACAAAAATTTTGTTAATCTATTCGCATCGTCCTTCACGCCTGGAATTTCATCCCAGGTGAACCAGCATCCTTTGTGAAAGAAGAAGACGCTCATCCTTTTAGGCAGTTGATTTTGCCAATCCTCGCAAATTTCACCATACCACACAAACAGGGCGATCAATAGGGTGCCAATCCCCGAAAACGATTGCATCCTCATTAACCAATCACCCCAGTTGGTGGGGCTGACGGAGAGAGCCGGGGGTGCATTTTGAAAATGCGTCGGTATTTGTAAAACATCCCACCAAATCACTCCAATTATGAGAAAAATCGCTGCAGCAACAGCGACTCCTATTTGTATTCTTTGATGCTGCAATATATATCTCTTTATATATTTGCGGCGCTCCGAATCATTTATATTTCTAAGATCCGGTCCGGGGTCCCAACCTGTCCCAACTGGAGAATCATTCATTTTAAAGGAATTTTTGGATAATGAAATTCGCAAATTATTCATATATGTGGCACTATCTAGAAATCAAGTGAAATTGGGTTTTTTGCTTGCAATAAATTGATTTATTCCTGATATTATTGCTAATGTGGTCGCATACTAAGGTCAGATTTGATTTGATCAAAACACATTTATTTAAAAATTATAAAATAATTTCAGTATTTTAAAAAAATTACCTAGAGGATTCCTAATTACATCAGGTCTCCTATCAGATATACGGCTCGGCCAACGATT
>ERZ795052.3191-NODE-3191-length-18511-cov-5.914120_pt1 | contig 18511 bp, 15 predicted proteins | sample MGYA00375136_ERZ795052 | MGnify/ENA primary metagenome ERZ795052 (study PRJEB30181, sample SAMN05720156) | activated sludge metagenome | isolation source: Anaerobic digester | place: Japan | collected 2015-05-26 ... | reverse complement strand
ATGTCATGCTCCCCATGATTTACGCCAAAATCCCTTCCGAAGAGCGCGTGGAGCGGGCCGGCATACTTCTTGACCGCGTCGGGCTGACCGACAAAATGAAAAACTATCCGCGCCAACTCTCGGGCGGCCAGCAGCAGAGAATAGCGATAGCGCGCGCGCTCGCCAACGACCCCGCTGTAATCCTCGCCGACGAGCCGACGGGCGCGCTCGACCAGCGCACGGGACGGCAAATCATAGATATGCTAAAAGACCTAAACGAGAGCGAAGGCAAGACCATTCTCATTATCACCCACGACGTCGAGATAGCCAAAGAGGCCAAGCGCACCGTCCGCATTCTCGACGGCAGACTCTATCAAGAATAAGCCGATTCCGCTAAAAAGCCTTTTGGCACGAGAAGCGGTAAGATTGCTTGCAAGAATAACAAGCGCGGGTAAAACAGCAAGAAATATCGGCGGCGCGCCCAACAGGAAGCAATGCTTAAAGAAATTATTTTGATGTCTTTTAAAAATCTCAGGACAAACACGTTGAGAACGGCGCTGTCGATTCTCGGCGTTTTGATTGGCATTGCATCGATAATCGCGCTGATGACGCTGGGGCGCGGCGTCACCTCCTCCGTCACCGACCAGCTTACCGGCCTTGGCGGCAACCGCATAACGATTGAAATCCGCCAGTCGACGGCGGGCAGCATTAAAAAGGGCTTCACCGATGAGGAAATTGAGCAATTCGCCGACCTTCAGTATGTCGCGTCCGTTTCGCCCACCCTCGTCAAACCGGGCGCCCGAGTCATCACCAACGACCCGAGAAGCGCCCAGACAGGCGGTTATTCCACCGTTGCCAGCGTGCTCGGCACCAGCCAGTATTTCTTCGCGCCCGCCAATCAAATTCAGGTTAAATACGGACGCGGCATCACCGAGTCCGATGTCACGGGCAAAAACAACGCCTGCGTTTTGGGCTCGGAAATCGCATATAAAATGTTCGGCAACACAAACCCGAGGGGCGCAATAATTTATATCGATAACTACGAGTTTATGGTGTGGGACGTCGTCGAAAAAATCTCCGGCCCCAACGAGAATTATAACTCATTTATTTTCATTCCCTATACGACGGCGCGCGACCGCCTGCTTTTCGGCGAAATCACGCAGCTCGTCATCGAGGTTTCGGACACCGACAAAGTGTCAAGCGTCTTTGGCAACGCCGAGGATTTGCTGCTCGAAATATTTAACAACAACCCCACGTATTTCAAGATTAAAAACGAAAAAGTGATAATGGACATGGTCGTCACCATCACCGATCTCATCATCGGCATGCTGGGCGGCATAGCCAGCATCGCGCTTTTGGTCGGCGGCATCGGCATCATGAACATGATGCTTGTCACGGTGAGGGAGCGCACCTCCGAAATCGGCCTCCGTCTGGCGCTGGGCGCCAAGCCCGGCTTGATACTGCTTCAGTTTTTAATCGAGGCCGTCATAATAAGCCTTATCGGCGGCATCGCAGGCGTCGCCGTCGGCATTTTCATAGCCTACGTCGCCTGCAACATCATCGGCGCATCCTTCATCCTCTCGGCGAGCACCGTCTTACTCTCGGTGGGCTTCTCCATCGCCGTCGGCCTTATTTTCGGCCTACTCCCCGCTCGCAAGGCTTCCCGCCTCAACCCCATCGACGCATTGAAAGCGGTGTGATAGGGCCTATCTTGCCGCGAGAAACAAAGAACCCTCGTCAGTTACATGTTTCATATATGGCGCCTTCCTGAACCTTTATTTTAGCGGCAATCCGCACCCTCTGACACCGCCTAATAAGTAAATTATTTGGATATTAAAGCCGCCCTAAGGGCGGCTTTAATAAATTATATTTTTGTTATTTTCTTCGCGTTAAAAAAGGGATTCAGAGGGTTGCAGATTTGAGCGAAAAACGAAGAGGCGGTTGACCCAGTGTATAAATAATACACGGTCAGCCGCCTCTGAAATTTTGTCGCGCAAAGATGCGCCCTATCAATCCCTTTTTTTATTTGCCGGCGCGGCGCTTATAGTATTCGCGTTTTTTAGCCGCGTCGTTCTCGTTCTTGGCGAACAGCTCGGCGGCGAGCTCGGGATGGAGGTTGGTGAGGGATGCGTAGCGCGTTTCGCCCATCAGGAAGGTCTTGTAGTCCTCGGTCGGGTCCTTGCTGTCGAGAATGAGCGGGTTGGTATCGGTGCCGGCGAGTTGCGGGTTGTAGCGGAAGAGCTGCCAATAGCCGCAGTCAACGGCCTTTCTCATCTCGATTTGCGACTTCATCATATTGATGCCGTGGTTGATGCAGGGCGAGTAGGCGATGATGAGGGAGGGACCCTTATATGCTTCGGCCTCGGCTATCGCTTTGATGAACTGGTTCTTGTCGGCGCCCATCGAAACCTGAGCGACGTAGACGTAGCCGTAGTCCATGGCGAGCAGCGCGAGGTCCTTCTTCTTGGTTTTCTTGCCCGTCGCGGCGAACTTGGCTACGGCGCCCGCGGGAGTGGACTTGGAGGACTGGCCGCCCGTGTTGGAATAGACTTCGGTGTCGAGCACCAAGAGGTTGACGTCCTCGCCCGAGGCAAGCACGTGGTCGACGCCGTTGTAGCCGATGTCGTAGGCCCAGCCGTCGCCGCCGATTATCCAAACCGATTTTTTAACTAAGCTGTCGGCGTTGTTTTTGATATATTTGAGGTTTTCCTTCACCTCGGCGCTGGAAGCGCTTTCGATTGCCGAGTCCAAAAGCTCGATAATTTTCGCCGCCGCTTTCTTGGAGGCTTCGGCGTCGTCGGAGCCCGCTATCCACTCCTCGAAGGCTTCGATGAGGGGCAGGGGAACGCCGCCGCGGACGGCTGCTATCGCCGTCTTGATGGCCGCTTTCTTGGCGGCGAAGGCGAGCTTCATGCCGTAGCCGAACTCGGCGTTGTCCTCGAACAGGCTGTTCGCCCAAGCGGGACCGTGGCCGCGGTCGTTGGTGGTATAGGGGCAGGTGGGCGCCGAGCCGCCGTAAATCGAGGAGCAGCCGGTGGCGTTGGCAATCACCATGCGGTCGCCGAAGAGCTGGGTGATGACCTTGATGTAGGGCGTCTCACCGCAACCGGAGCAGGCGCCCGAAAACTCGAACAGCGGCTTTTTGAACTGGCTGTTCTTTACGGTGTTTTTATTGAACTCGGCCGAAATTTCGGGCAGGGATGCGAAGTAGTCCCAGTTTTTGGCCTCTTTCTCGATGGATTCGGCGACGGGTATCATCCGAAGCGCCTTTTCCTTGGCGGGGCAAGTAGTCACGCAGTTATTGCAGCCGGTGCAGTCAAAGGGGCTGACCTGAATGCGGTATTCGTAATTTTTGAAGCCGATGGCGGGCTTGGTGTAGAAGCTCTCCGGCTTGCCCGCAAGTTCCTCGGCGGTGTAGAGCGCGGGACGGATGGTGGCGTGGGGGCAGACGAAGGAGCACTGGTTGCACTGGATGCAGTTTTCGGGAATCCATTCGGGAACGGAAACCGCGATGCCGCGTTTTTCGTATTTGGACGTTCCCACGGGCACGACGCCGGTCGGGTCAAAGGCCGAAACGGGCAGTTCGTCGCCTTTTTGGTTGATAATGGGATCTATAACCGACTTGAAATAGAGGTCGTCGGTGACTTCCGCGAGTGCGGCGCCCTCGGTGGCCTCCGCCCAGCTTTCGGGGTATTTGACCTCGATGAGCGCCGTTATAGCGTTGTCGATGCAGGCGTTGTTGAGCGCGACGACGGCGTCGCCCTTTTTGCCGTAGGTCTTTTTAATCGCCTCTTTCATATATTTCTCGGCGAGTTCATAGTCAATGACGTTAGCGAGCTTGAAGAAGGCCGCCTGCATGACGGTGTTGATGCCGCGCGAGGCTCCCACTTCGGTGATGACCTTGAGGCCGTCCAGAATATAGAACTTGGCGCGCTTTTTGGCTATCGCCTGCTTGACGGAGGCGGGCAGCTCGCGCTCGAGGTCTTCGGGCGTCCAGATTGTGTTCAAAAGGAAGGTGCCGCCCTCCTTAAGGTCGGACAGCATGTCGTATCTCAAAACGTAAGAGGAGTTGTGGCAGGCGATGAAGTCGGCGTAGTCGATGAGGTAGGTGCTCTTAATGGGGAGATCGCCGAATCTTAAGTGGGAAATGGTCAGTCCGCCGCTCTTCTTGGAGTCGTAAGCGAAATAGCCCTGAGCGTATTTTTCGGTGTGGTCGCCGATGATTTTAATGCTGTTTTTGTTGGCGCCGACGGTGCCGTCCGAGCCCAGCCCGTAGAACTTGCAGGAAATGGTGCCCTTGGGCGCGGCGTCAATCTTTTTGGTTATCTTGAGCGAGCTGCCGGTAATATCGTCGTTGATGCCGACGGTGAAATGATTCTTGTTGGCGGTGTCCATGTTCTCGTAGATGGCGTAGATCATGGAGGGGTTGAATTCCTTGCTGCCGAGGCCGTAGCGGCCGCAGAGCACCTTTACGTTCAAGCCGGCTTCGGCGAGTGCCGAAACGACGTCGAGATAGAGAGGCTCGCCGATGGAGCCGGGCTCCTTGGTGCGGTCGAGCACGGTAATGAACTTGGCGGTCTTGGGGATGGCGGCGAGGAAGGAGTTAACGCAGAAGGGACGGTAGAGCCTGACTTTGACGAGGCCGGTCTTCTGGCCTTTGGCGTTGAGGTAGTCCACCGTTTCCTCGACGGCGCCGGTGCCGCTGCCCATCAGCACGATGACCTTCTCGGCGTCGGGCGCGCCGTAGTAGTCGAACAGGTGATAGCTGCGGCCGGTCAAAGCGGCGACCTTGTCCATCATAGCCTGCGTTATCCTGGGCACTTCGTTGTAGAATTTATTAGCGGCCTCGCGGTTTTGGAAATAGATGTCGGGGTTTTGGTTGGTGCCCTGCTGGTGAGGATGCTCGGGGTTCAAGGCGCGGCGTCTGAAGCGCTCGACGTCCTCCATATCCAAAAGCGGGCGCATCTCCTCATAGTCTATGACGTCGACCTTGGACACCTCGTGGCTCGTCCTGAAACCGTCGAAGAAGTGAAGGAAGGGGACGGACGCCTTGAGTGTGGAAAGGTGGGCGACGAGGGAAAGGTCCATGCATTCCTGCACCGAGCCCGAAGCCAAAAGCGCGAAACCGGTCTGGCGGCAGGCCATGACGTCGGAGTGGTCGCCGAAAATGGAGAGCGCGTGGGCGGCCAAAGCCCTTGCCGAAACGTGGAAGACACAGGGCAGAAGCTCGCCGGAGATTTTATACATGTTGGGAATCATCAAAAGCAGGCCTTGGCTGGCGGTGAAGGTCGTCGTCATCGCGCCCGCGGCAAGCGAGCCGTGGACGGCGCCGGCGGCGCCCGCTTCCGACTGCATTTCGGTGATTTTAACGGTGTTGCCGAACAGGTTTTTACGCCCCGCTCCCGCCCATTCGTCGGCGCTTTCCGCCATAGCCGAAGAGGGAGTGATGGGGTATATCGCTGCGACTTCGCTGAAAGCGTATGCTACGTGCGACGCCGCTGTGTTGCCATCGATTGTCATTTTCTTCATTATGTGACCTCCAAAGAAAATTTTATATAAATTATATTAATTTCTGTATTCAAAACCTTATACATTATACAGTTTAATATTTCTTAAGTCAATGTTTTTGCGCGTGAAGGAAGCGATATTTGCCTTAAAATAAACGCGCCGAGCGTGGATACGGGCGCGCTGCTCCTTGCAAAGCATTTGCAAATTAAAAAATGATATGCTATCATAACAAAGATTATGGAAAACTCCCCGGTCATCGAAGTTAAAAACGCCGAATACCGCTATAAACTGCCCGACGGCGGCTTTGTCGCCGCGCTCTCCGGCGTCAGCCTGTCGATATCGGCGGGTGAGTTTGTCGTAATCTGCGGCCACAACGGCAGCGGCAAATCGACGCTTGCCAAGCTTATGAACGGGCTGCTCCTTCCCACCAACGCCGAGGGCGAGGTTTTAGTCAAGAAAATGAAGACAACAGACGCCGCTCACACCTTCGACATAAGAAGGAGCGCGGGCATCGTCTTTCAAAACCCCGACAACCAGATGGTGGCGACTTTCGTCGAGGACGATTTGGCGTTCGGACCCGAAAATTTGGGGGTGCCGAGAGAGGAGATTGAGGAGAGAATCGATTGGGCGCTCGCCGCCGTCGGCATGAGCGGCCACCGAAAATCGACGCCGTTTAAGATGAGCGGCGGACAAAAACAACGGATAGCAATTGCCGCCGTCCTCGCCATGAAGCCCGAGATTTTGATTTTGGACGAATCGACGTCGATGCTCGATCCCAAGGGCAGGCGCGAGGTAATGAACACGCTTTTGAACTTGAACAAGAGCGGCATAACGGTCATTTTAATCACCCATAATATGGATGAAGCGTTTTTCGCAAGCCGCGCGGTCATCTTAAAGGACGGCCAAATTAAGGCGGACGCGCCGCCCGAGGATATTTTTTCCGATTACAACCTGCTTATTGAAAACAGCTTAACGTTGCCCGCCGTGCCCGAGACGGCGCGGCTTTTGCGTGAAAAAGGCTTGGACGTCGAACCCGCGGTATTCTTTGTCGAGGACTTGGCGGAGGAACTATGCCGATTGTTATAGAAAACCTTTCCTACACCTATATGAAAAAGACGCCATATGAGAAAAAAGCGCTTGACGGCGTCACTTTCACTATTGAGGACGGCGATACTTTCGGCATAATCGGCGCGACGGGCTCGGGTAAATCGACGCTGATTCAGCACTTGAACGCGCTGATAAGGGTGACCGAGGGCAAAATAGTCGTAAACGGCATGAACCTCTCGGAAAAAAAGCTTGATTTGAAGCGGCTTAGGAGCACTGTCGGCATGGTGTTTCAATATCCCGAATACCAGCTCTTCGAGGAAACGGTGGAGAAGGATATCGCGTTCGGCCTTAAAAACATCGGCGTTGCCGAAGCCGAAATTGCCGACCGCGTGAGAGAAGCGGCCGAGCTTTGCGGGCTTGACTTCGAGGAGGTTAAGAGCCGTTCGCCCTTCGAGCTTTCGGGCGGGCAGATGCGCCGCGCCGCAATAGCCGGAGTCATCGCAATGCGCCCCGAAATCCTCGTCTTCGACGAGCCGACGGCAGGCTTGGATCCGCGGGGCAGGGCGGAGCTTCTTTCGCTCATCAGAAAGCTCAAAGACAGCTGCTCAAAGACGATAATAATGGTCAGCCATAATATGGACGAGATAGCGGCGATGTGCAACAGAGTCGCCGTCTTGGACGAGGGCAGGCTGGCTGCCTGCGACGCGCCGAGAAAGCTGTTTTTCGACGAAACAATGCTCTCCTCGCTGGGGCTGGACGTGCCGACGGCGGTTAAGCTTGCCAACCTTTTGAAAAAGCGCGGCGTAGAGCTTCGGCCGGCGATGACGCCTCCGGCCTTTGCCGAGGCGTTTTGGGAATATTATATAGAGGCGCGGCGATGAACGGCATAAGCTTCGGGCAGTATTATCCCGCCGATTCCCCCATACACCATTTGGACGCCAGAATAAAAATAATTCTGTCGGTGGTGTTTATCGCCGCTGTGTTCTTTGTAAAATCTTACTTCGGATATCTGGTGACGCTTTTATTTTTGGCGTCGGTGATAGGGATGTCGAGAGTGCCGCTTTCGGTCGTTTTCAAGACCGTAAAGGCCGTTTTGTTTTTAATCATTTTCACCTTCGTTCTCAACTTGTTTTTAATCGACGAAGGCCGCATTTTATGGAGCCTTTGGATTTTCGATATCACCGATCAGGCAGTTCATTATGCCATAATGATGGCTTTAAGGCTGTTTTTGTTGATAACGGGCACGACGCTGCTCACTTTGACTACGACGCCGATGGATTTGACCGACGGCATAGAATCGCTGATGTCGCCGCTTAAAATCATTAAATTTCCCGTTCACGACGTCGCGCTCATCATGAGCATAGCGCTTAGGTTTATTCCCACTCTCATCGAGGAAACCAACAAGATCATGAACGCCCAGAAAGCGCGCGGCGCCAGCTTCGACCACGGCGGGCTTTTCAAGCGCGCCAAGGCGCTTCTGCCCGTTCTGATTCCGCTGTTCGTCTCCTCCATCCGCCGAGCTGACGAGCTTGCGCTCGCCATGGACGCACGCTGCTACAACGCCTCGCCCAACCGCACGCGGAGAAAAGTTTTGAAAATCGGCGGACGCGACATCGCCGCACTTTTTATCGCCGCGGCGTATTTCACGCTGATACTGCTCGACAGGTATTTCTTTTTGTCGGCCGTTGACAGATTGTTTTTCGGATTGTTCTAATGCGTTACAAAATGATTTTGCAATATAACGGCACGTGCTATTCGGGGTGGCAGCGGCAGAAGAACGGCGTTTCGGTTCAGGAAGAGCTGGAGGCCGCGCTTTCCAAGCTTTACGGCGAGGAGATAAAGGCCGTCGCCAGCGGAAGGACGGACGCAGGTGTCCACGCCGAAGGGCAGGTTGTCCATTTCGACGCACCGGAGACTATACCGGCCGCCAAAATTCCGCTGGCTCTCAACAACTTTCTACCCGACGACATAAGCGCGGTGTCGGCCGAAAAAGCCGCCGACGATTTTAACGCCCGATTTTCGGCAAAGCGCAAAACCTACGTTTACCGCATGTATATTTCACCGGTAAGACTACCGCTGAAAGACCTATTTGCCGTTCGCATCTCTCTTATGCCCGACCTTGAAAAAATGCGCGCCGCCGCCCGACATATCGCGGGCGAGCACGATTTTTCGGCGTTTTTGGCGTCGGGAAGCGTGGTAAAAAACACCGTCCGCACGGTTTACAGCCTAGAAATAGCCGAAAAAAGCGGAGATATCGAAATAACGGTGGAAGGCAACGGCTTTTTGTATAATATGGTCAGAATCATAGCGGGCACGCTGCTCTACGCCGGAACCGGAAAAATCGCGCCCGAGGAAATTCCCGATATTTTGGCCTTAGGCGACCGCAAAAGGGCGGGCAAGACGATGCCGGCAAAGGGGCTTTCGCTTCTTTGCGTGGAATACGACTGATTTTTATCCGCGCGAATTTGACGAAAAGGTATTTTATTCTGTTTCGGCCTAGGTTTAAGAAAAACGCTTGACAAGCGCGGACGCATTTTATATTATATGTTAGCTTTGGTTGCACGGAATAGCCCCCCGTGGCAATAAAGAGCACTAATTAGATTTTTTGGAGGTCTTTACCGTGAAAACTTATATGGCAAAGCCCAAAGAAGTGGAGAGCAAATGGTTTGTCGTCGACGCGACCGGCTTGGCGCTGGGTCGTTTGGCGAGCGCCGTAGCCACCGTTTTGCGCGGCAAGAACAAGCCCGAGTTTACTCCTCACGTCGATACCGGCGACCATGTCATAGTGATAAATTGCGACAAAGTCATTCTGACCGGCAAAAAGGCCGAGCAGAAGCTTTACCGCTACCACACCGGCTATGCCGGCGGGCTCAAAGAAGTGCAATACAAGAAAATAATGTCCGAAAAGCCCGAATTCGCCGTTTATAAGGCGGTCAAGGGCATGCTCCCCAAAAATATTTTGGGCAGGCAGATGCTGAAGAAGCTCCGCGTTTTCGCGGGAAGCGAGCACAACCATCAGGCGCAAATGCCGGTCGAGTTAAAGATTTAGGAGAGGAATATGGCTACTAAGAAAGCAATTAAAAAGAAAGTGCAGTATTGGGGCACCGGCAGGCGTAAAAAGGCCATCGCCCGCGTGCGCTTAATTCCTCAAGGCGAAGGCGCCATTGTCATCAACAAGCGCGACATCGACGACTATTTCGGCCTCGGCACCATGAAGCTGGTCGTCCGTCAACCCTTGGAGCTGACCGCCACCGCCGATAAATACAACGTCTTCGTCAACGTCAACGGCGGCGGATTCACCGGCCAGGCCGGCGCCATCCGTCAAGGCATCGCCCGCGCCCTCGTCAACGCCGAGCCCGAGCTTCGCCCCGCGCTCAAGAAGGCGGGATATCTCACCCGCGACCCCAGAATGAAGGAGCGCAAGAAATACGGCCTTCACAAGGCAAGAAAAGCTCCCCAATTCTCCAAGCGTTAATTTTTCGGTCAAAAAAACCAAAAGATCCGCCCTCGGGCGGATTTTTTATTTTAAGAGATCTAAACTCATTAATCGCGTTCGGACAAAAATTCGCCGATTGAGATATGCCTGACCTGAGATTTAATTATCGATTACTTAGTGCATCAGGCATTGCGCGGCCGCCGCCAGCGCCGAGGCTTCGCTTAACGCTTCCTTATATTTCGTGTCAAACGCCGCAAGGTCGAAAAGCGTCAAAATCAAATCGCATTCCTTTTGTAAAAACAGCTTGAGTGAGAGGTTTTGGTCGGGCGGTCTAGTGCGCTTTGCCGAGGGCGGGGCTTCCTCTCCCAGCTTCAAAAGCATCAGTCGCTTTTTGGAAATAAGCCGGCGAATCAGCGGTTTCGTTGTTTCGTCTGCAAGTCCCGACATAAAAAACTGCAAAAAGGAAATCGTCTGTTCGGTGAGCAATCTGACGCGGCCGATAAGCCGATTTTCTCTCGGCGCTCCGTCCGGCGAAAAACCCTTTTCGCTTAAAGTCGGCGCCGGCGTGCCGTCGTCCAAACCCAACCGCCCCACCGCGGGGTTTTCCCTTCCCGCAAGGTCAATAATCGCTCTTCTTTTGAGCTTGGCGTATTCCCTCGCCAAAATTTCAATGGTGTTTTCGTCGGGCAAAATCAGAAAATCGTCCATATCAATTCTCCGCATTCGCTATATTATTCGCCTAAGCATTAAAAAGTGCGGGTTTTTTTGGGGAAAAAGCGGGGCGTGCCGACTTAGAAAACGCTTGCCATTCCCGTTTACATTCTATATAATTATTTAAAACCGCAGGCAAATATCTATATAATTATATATTTTGCTTATACTGCGGATAATATCGGTAAGCGCAAACAGCGAGAGAGGGATATTTTTGGCGTATAAATTTCTGACGCCCATACAGGTTTGGGAAGGATACAGCCCGGTCAAGGAGCCGCTCGAGGTCGCCATCGTCAAGACTTTTGAAGAGGACGGCATTCGCCATACCGATATGTATTACACCGTCGAAACGGTGAAAGACGGCAAGGTCAGAGGCTTTTTGAGGCTGATGGCCAAAGAGGAGCTTTTGGGCAAGCGCTGCCCGCTCATCGCCTTTTTGCCTGCCGACGACAGCATAGAGGAAAAGGCGCGGAAAAGCTTTTTAGACCGCGGCTACGCCGTTGCGGTAATTGATTATGCCGGCGAGGCCGAGGGCAAGGAATTTTTCACGCAATACCCCAAGTCGCTGGAATACGGCAATCTTAAACTTGCGGGAACAAGGCTTACCAAGCTCATTGAATCCTCGCGCGACACCGTTTGGTTTTTGTGGACCAAGGTGGTGCGCCGCGCCCTAACCGTCCTTGAGAGCCAAGCGGCCGTCGACCCTTCCAAGATAGTTATCATCGGCGAAAAGCTGGGCGGCCAGCTCGCCTGGCAGGTGGCGGGCACCGACGGACGCGTCCGCGCCTTAGTGCCCATTTTGGGCGGCGGCTACAATGAATACCGCGGCAAGTTCAAATATTCCGCCGACAATAACATCGAAATGACGGAGGAGCGGAGCTGCTGGCTTGCCGGAAGCGCGCCGCAGGCCTACGCTCAGTTCATCGCCTGTCCCGTCTATTTTCTTTCGGCCACCAACTCGGAATGCGCCGATTTCGACCGCGCTCACGATATTCTGCAATTGGTTTCCTGCGACGAGGCGGTTTTATACGCCACGCCCATGGCCAATCGTCAGATAAGCGAAAAGGGCATCGACTGCATGATGGTTTGGATTGCTGCACAGATTGAAGACGGAATCCGCGTTCATCAGCCGCCAGAGGCTTCCTTCGAGGTCAGCGAGGGCAAGCTCTACGTCAAGGCCAAGCTGTCGTCGACGAGCGAGGAAATCAAGGCCTACGCCTCCATCGGCGAGGTTGACCCCACCGGCAGAAACTGGCGGAGGATGAAGCGTCCGGCAAAGACGGGCGAGGGCGAATATCTCTTTGAGGCGCCCGTCTACAACGCCGAGGACAGAATTTTCGTCTTTGTCAACGCGCTGTTTGCTGACGGCGCCGCCGTGACCTCCAAGGTCATTTCCTGCATTCCCAAAAACGAGATGGTTACCGCGGTGTCCAAGGCCAACCTCGAGGAGAGAGTCATCTACGAGAGCTCAATGGGCGACGCCGTCTTCGTCGTCGAAACCGACGGAATGTTTTTGGAAAGCGGGCTCATTTCGATTAAGGAAGGGCCGATGAACATCTCGGGAATCACAACGTCCAATGGCAGGCTCGTCACCTACAAGCTCAGAGAATCTAAATACAGCAAGGAAAAAACCAGCGTGCTTCAGCTTCACGCATTTTCGGCCGAAAAACGCAAAATATACTTTAACATATCGCTTTTTAACGATGAAACGGTGTATACGGCGGAAGCAGAGCTGAAATCGCGCGATAAATGGCAGAGGATAACGCTTAATTCGACCGACTTCAAGAGCCCCGCCATGCGGACGCTCAAGGAGTGGAGCCAGGTCAAAAAGCTGGAAATCGCAAACGCCGAGAACGTCCTCATAAACAACGTGCTGTGGGTATAACTTTTTACCTTCCGACTTAGGAAAAAACAGATGGATAACGAAGAACTTGAAATTTTAGAGCCGGCCACGCCTCGCGGCAAGCTCCGCTCGAAAATACTTTCCGCCATAATCAGCTTTTTGATTGTGGTGGTGCTGGCGGTGATAGCCGCGACCTTGGTCAAGCGCTATTACACCGTCACTTTCTACGTCAACGGCTCTTCCATGGTGCCGACCTTGGACGGCGGCGACCCTCAGATAAAAGATGACGGCGACAAGCTGATTCTTTGGAAAAACCCCAATATTAAGCGCGGCGACATCGTCGTTTTCAGGCGCGCCGAGGACGACTACGCGCTGGTCAAAAGAGTCATTGCGATAGGCGGCGACACCGTCAAGCTGGAGCCGACCGAAACCGGCGTCAACATCTACATCAACGGCAAGCTTTTGGACGAGCCCTACATCAACGAGCCGATGGACAAGGACAGAATCGACAACAACCAGACCGTCACGGTCTCGGAGGGCGCCATTTTCTGCATGGGCGACAACCGCAACAACAGCAGCGATTCGCGCGCTTTCGGCGAGGTCCAGGTTTCCGACGTAATTGGCAAGGTGTTATTGATTATTGATGCCGAAACCAACGACATAAGTTTTCCCAAAAAATAGCGGAGGTTTTATGAAGCACGACGACATCTGTGATTTACTTAAACAAGGCAAAGCGGCGGCAGGTAAGACCGTCACCGTCTGCGGCTGGGTGAGAACGGCGCGCGACAGCAAGAGCGTGGTATTTTTGGAGCTCAACGACGGCACTTGCTTTAACAACCTTCAAATAGTGGCGGACAAAGAGAGGCCGATAGCCGAAGCCGCCGCGGCGGCGGGCGTGGGCACCGCGCTCATGGTAACGGGCAACGTGCAAGAATCGGCGGGCACCGGCCAGAGCATCGAGCTTATGGCGGAGGAAATAACGGTTTTAGGCGAAGCGGGTGAGGACTATCCCCTTCAAAAAAAGAAGCACAGTTTGGAATTTCTTCGCACCATCGCCCATCTTAGGGCGCGCACCAACACCTTCAACGCCGTCTTCAGAGTCAGAAACGTGCTGTCGATGGCCATTCACAACTTCTTTCAGGAGCGCGGCTTTTTATATGTCCACACGCCGATAATCACGGGAAGCGACTGCGAGGGCGCGGGCGAGGTTTTTCAGGTAACGATCTTGAAAAACGCAGCGCTGCAGTCTGCCGACTATTCCGAGGACTTCTTTGGCACCAAGGCCGGACTCACCGTTTCGGGGCAGCTTGAAGGCGAGGCGATGGCGCTTGCCTTTTCCAAAATATATACTTTCGGACCGACGTTCCGCGCCGAAAACAGCAATACTCCCCGCCACGCCGCCGAGTTTTGGCAAATCGAGCCCGAGGTGGCGTTCGCCGACCTTTATGACATCATCGCGCTTGCGCGCGACCTCATGAAATACATCATCGCCGACGTTTTGAAAAAATGCCCCGACGAGATGGACTTTTTCGAAAAGCGTTACGAGCCCGGCCTCAAAGCCAAGCTTCAGAACATAGTAGACAAAGATTTCGTCATTTTGGAATATGCAAAAGCAATCGAAATTTTGAAAAACTCTGGCGAAAAGTTCGAATATCCCGTCGATTGGGGCACCGATCTTCAGACCGAGCACGAGCGCTATATCGTCGACAGAGTCTACAATTGCCCGGTATTCATCGTCAACTACCCCAAGAAAATAAAATCGTTCTATATGAAACTCAACCCCGACGGCGAGACGGTGGCGTCCACCGATCTTTTAGTGCCGGGAGTGGGTGAGATAATCGGCGCATCCCAGAGAGAGGACAACCTCGAGCTTCTGGACAAGCGCATCAAAGAGCTCAACATGAATATGAAGGACTACTGGTGGTATCTCGAGCTCAGAAAATACGGCTCGGCGCCCCACAGCGGCTTCGGCTTGGGTTTGGAGCGCGCCCTCATGTATATCACGGGAATGACCAACATCCGCGACGTCGCGCTTTTCCCGAGAACGAAGGGCAATCTGGCGTTTTAGGCTAATTGCGGTTTTGTTTATCGCATTAATCGATGGGATAACGGTTGAAATTTAATTGAACCCCAAGCATTAGCAGAGGAAAAAGTGGCACTGATACTTAAAGAGGGCTATAAGCCCAAGCTGAATCTTAGGGAAACACAGCGCGCGATAAAGCTCATCAAGGACGAGTTTCAAAGAAATTTAGTGTCGGCGTTCGGTTTCGAGCGCGTCTCGGCGCCCTTGATGGTGTTTTCCGACACCGGTATAAACGACGACTTGAACGGCGTGGAGAGAAAGGTCGAATTCGATCTTTTAAACTACCCCGACCGCCGCGCCGAGATAGTGCAGTCGCTCGCCAAGTGGAAGCGCCAAACGCTTCGCCGCTATGAGTTTTCGGCGGGCGAAGGGCTTTACACCGATATGAACGCCATCCGCCGCGACGACCTAATGGACAATACTCACAGCATCTACGTCGACCAGTGGGACTGGGAGATGGTGATAACGAGAGAGCAGCGGAGCAAGGCTTTTTTGAGAAGAGTGGTGTCCAAGCTCGTCGACTGCGTTTGCGATACCTTGCAAACGCTGAAAAAGGCCTATCCCGTAGTCGACACTTCTCTTAGTCGACAAGTATTTTTTATTACCTCGGAAGAATTGCTAAAAAGATATCCTAATCTCACTCCCAAGGAGCGCGAGAACGCCATCACCAAAGAATACGGCACGGTGTTTATTGAGGAAATCGGCGTGACGCTGTCCGACGGCACGCGCCACGACGGCCGCGCGCCCGACTACGACGACTGGACTTTAAACGGCGACATATTTTTCTATCACGCACCGCTCGACATCGCGCTGGAAATCTCTTCGATGGGAATCCGCGTCGACGGTGAGGCCATGGTGCGCCAGCTTGCCGCGGCTTCGGCGTCCGACCGGCTCAAATATTCTTTCCACCGCGACATAGTCAACGGCGATACGCCGCTCACCATCGGCGGCGGCATCGGCCAGTCGCGCCTTTGTATGCTGATGCTTCAGAAGCTGCACATCGGCGAGGTCAACGTTTCGCTTTGGAGCGACGAGGAAAGAGAAGACTGCAAAAAAGCGGGAATCAGATTGCTATAAATAAGGAGGCGTTTATGAGAAATATTTTGGTGACCGGCGGAACCGGCTACATCGGCAGCCATACCGTAATCGAGCTTTTGAAAAACGGCTTGAACGTCGTCATAGTCGATAATTTTTCCAACAGCAAGCCCGCCGTGCTCGACCGCCTTAAAATGATTACCGGCACAAAACCCGCATTTATCAAAGCGGATTTGACCGATAAACCCTCGGTTGCGAAAATTTTCCGTGATAATGAGTTCACCGACGTCATTCACTTTGCCGGACTCAAGGCGGTGGGCGAATCGGTAAGAGTGCCGCTTTCTTACTACCGGAACAATTTGACAGGCACAATAAACCTGCTTGAATGCATGGAGGATGCGGGCGTTAAAAATCTGGTGTTTTCGTCGTCGGCAACCGTCTACGGCGACCCCGCGCGCGTGCCCATTACCGAGGATTTTCCGCTTTCGGCGACCAATCCCTACGGCCAAACCAAACTGATGATTGAGCAGTTTTTAAAGGATATGTATAAGGCCGACAAATCGTGGAACTTCGGCATTCTGCGCTATTTTAACCCCGTGGGCGCCGACGCAAGCGGGCTTTTAGGGGAGGACCCCAACGGCATACCCAACAATCTCGCTCCATATATTACCAAAGTCGCGGCGGGCAAGCTTCCCTATCTCAACGTCTTCGGCAGCGACTATCCCACCAAAGACGGCACCGGCGTCCGCGACTATATCCACGTCGTCGACCTCGCCAAAGGCCACATCGCCGCGCTTGACAAACTTTCGGAAAACCCCGGTCTGTTCATCGTCAATCTCGGCACGGGCATCGGTTACAGCGTGCTCGAGGTGCTGCGCGCTTTTGAAAAAGCGGCGGGCGAAGAAATTCCCTTCAAGTTCACCTGCCGGCGCGACGGCGACATCGCCGAGTGCTACGCCGACTGCTCGCTTGCCGAAAAATATTTGGGCTGGCGCGCCCGTCTCACGCTGGAAGATATGGCAAGAGATTCGTGGAATTGGCAAAAAAACAACCCTAGCGGGCTGTAAAAATCGAATAACTACAATAAATAAAACGCGCCCTTGGGCGCGTTTTTTTTGGTAAAAAAATGATTTTTCTAAACTCGCAATGCCGCTAAAGCTAAGGCGGCCACGCATATTTGGAGAGGGCCCGGCATACCGTTTTATGAAGGAGTTTTATGGTATGCCGTTTGTCAAAAAAATTATCGTGATTAACGCCATCGAACAGGGCTACGGCGGCGTCCTCAAGATGGAGGTTGAAAAATGGGCGGTTTGCACGCTGAAACTTATCAAGCCGCTCGCAGGCTTAACGCTTTTAATAAACATAGGCGGTAAGATTTTTAAGTTTTCGCCCGCCGCGGAAAGCTTTAAGCTGGAAATAAAAGAAATACAGTTTGCGCATTGCCTCGTCGTAAAAGACAAAAAACCCGTCGCTTACGGCTCGACGGCGTCCGACAAAAACCTCTGCTTAATGCTTTTGAACGAGCTTGAGGCCGCGCCGCCCGAGCATAAAGAGGAGGATTGTGCGGAGCAACCCGCAGAAGAAAAACCACCCGAGCCCAAGAAAGAGGAACCGAAGACAAAAAAGGAAGAGGATAAAAACTCGCCGCCCAAAAAGGACGACATAAAAATCCCGCGAGCCGAGCCGCAAAGAAGCGTCAGGGCGGCCGCCTCAAAATCCGAAAAATCCGAAATCTCCTCCGAGCATTCGCCGTCCTTCGTGCTGGACGAGGGAGTGCAATATGAAGGCAACAATTTTTACCAGGCGGTGAAGCCCCAGCTCGACGAAATGTTCGTTTGCTATCCCGCCTATCAAGAGCTGCAGCAATTGGTGCCCTTCTCGCAATGGATAAAAATCGACATGGACGAGGATTTCTACGTGGTGGGAGTTATCTTTACCGAGATGAACGAGGTCAAGTATATCGCCTACGGAATCCACGGGATATATTCCCTAAAGCCCCCCGACGAGGTTAAAAACGTCTGCCGGTGGCTGCCGCTCAGCGAGGACGACGCCGAGGGAGAGGGGTTTTGGGTTATTTACCAAGAACCCCTCACCGGCAAATGCGTCAAAAACTTAAACTAAGTTTTTGAGAATTTATTATTATATTAAATTATTATGACCGAATTAAGCCTGCTCGAGTGTTACGGGGTCCCCATTGAATGCGCATTCAATTGGGTAAAGGGCTTGCCGAGCCTTGTTCCGCATCGATTATTTTAAATTCTTAAGCGATTAGATAATAAAAAAGAGGCGGCAAGGTTGCCGCCCCTTTTTGTGCCTAATTTTTTATATTATGGAAAGAGTTACGGTGGCAATACAGGCGATGGCTTCGTTGTTGCCTATGTCGCCGACCTTTTCGTTGGTGGTGGCGGTAATGCCGACGGAGGAGAGGGGAAGGCCGAGGGCGGAGGCGAGGGAGGTTTTGATTTCGAGGACGAAAGGCGCGATTTTGGGCGATTCGGCAATGATATTCGCCGAAAGATGGAGGGGGGCAAGCCCCCTTTCCTTGATAAGCGGCAAAACGGCCGAAAGAAGCTCCATGCTCGAAACGCCGCGGTATTTTTCGTCGGTGTCGGGGAAGTGGACGCCGATGTCGGGGAGGCCGGCCGCGCTCAAAAGCGCGTCAATAACGGCGTGAATTAAAATGTCGCCGTCGCTGTGGGCGCTGACGCCTCTCGCGGAGGGGATTTTGACGCCGCCCAAAAAGATATGGTCGCCATCCGTAAAGCGGTGAATGTCATAGCCCGAGCCGTATATGGCGGGCAAATCCTCTCTCCCCGTTATTTTTATGTTTTCGGGACAGCCGGCGATGATTGCCGAAGCGTCCTCGCCA
>ERZ795052.3182-NODE-3182-length-18547-cov-5.975773_pt1 | contig 18547 bp, 13 predicted proteins | sample MGYA00375136_ERZ795052 | MGnify/ENA primary metagenome ERZ795052 (study PRJEB30181, sample SAMN05720156) | activated sludge metagenome | isolation source: Anaerobic digester | place: Japan | collected 2015-05-26 ... | reverse complement strand
GGGTTTGTCCGCCCCCGTCTTTCGCAGCCGGAAATCCACTACTGCGGCGGAACCTGCCGATTCCCTTGGCAAGGCCACGTCACTCTCCCCTCCGCCCGCCGTCAGCCTTTCCTCGGTCGCCGGCTCAGGCCGAGACAAGGGTTGGACAACAGGCTCCTTCGCCGGCTGTGACTCCTTAGGTCGCTCAGACGCCGGCTCTCCTTTCGTGGCCTCCTGCGCCGCCCCTCCGGTTGCTGCGGTGTCCGGCTCCAACACCAACACCGGCTGCCCGACCTTCACGTGATCGCCCGGAGAGACCAGCACGCGCTGAATCGTTCCACTCGCCCCGGCAGGAACTTCCACGGTTGCTTTGTCGGTCTCCAGCTCAAGGATCGCCTGATCCGCCGTGATCTTGTCTCCCGGCTGCACCAGAACGGAAACTACGTCACCGCCCTCCACGTTTTCGCCCAGTTCCGGCAGTCTGACCTCGCTAGCCATCTCGTTTATCCTTTCCCACTCCGCTCTTTTCAGCCGCAACAGCCTGACGGCGGTGACCTGTCAATCAAACCTCCCAAGGGTTCGGCTTCGCCGAATCGATCTCCCACTTCCCGGCGGCTTCGCTGAGTACGGACTTCTTCAGACGCTGCTCCTGCACCAGCCCGTATACTGCGGCGTACGCGATGTGGCGGGCGTCGACCTCAAAGAAATCCCGCAAGTCCCGGCGGCTTTCGCTCCGCCCGAAACCGTCCGTGCCCAGGGAGATCAAGCGCCCCGGGACCCATTTGGCGATACTTTCCGGTAAAGCCTTCATGTAGTCGGAAGCCGCCACGTAGACCCCGGAAGTGCCGTCGAGAACCTCTTCCACCGTGGAACACCGCGGCTTCTTATCGGGATTTCTCAAGTTCCAGCGTTCGGTGTCCAAGCATGACCGATGGATCTGCTTGTAACTCGTGACACTCCACACGTCGGCCGCCACCTGGAATTCCCGTAGTAATTCACGGGCCTCCAAAACAGCATTCATGATGGCACCACTGCCCAGCAAATCGACCCTCACCTCGTTCTGTTTGAGCTCGGCGGGGGAAAAACGGTACAGACCCCGCAGAATACCCGCTTTGATCTCCTCCCGATCTCCCGTCGGCATCGGCGGCTGCGGATAGTTCTCGTTGCCCACCGTGAGGTAGTAGAAAACATCCTCCTGGTTCTCGTACATCCGGCGAAGACCTTCGCGTACGATGACTGCGATTTCGTAGGCGAACGACGGGTCGTAAGCCAACACATTCGGATGCGGGTAGGCCAAGAGATGGCTATGACCGTCCTGGTGTTGCAGACCCTCCCCCGCCAGCGTCGTCCGACCGGCGGTACCGCCGACAAGGAACCCCTTCGTCCGCATGTCCGCCGCCGCCCAAATCAGATCACCTACCCGCTGGAACCCGAACATCGAATAGAACAAAAAGAAGGGAATCGTGTTGAGTCCGTAGACCGAATACGCCGTGCCGGCCGCGATGAACGAGCTCATTGAGCCGGCCTCGGTAATCCCTTCTTCCAAGATCTGCCCCGTTTTCGACTCCTTGTAGTACATCAGACCGCCGGCATCCACCGGCTCATACAACTGACCCTTGCTCGAGTAAATTCCCACCGAGGAAAAGAGCGCCTCCAAACCGAACGTCCGCGCCTCGTCGGGAATAATCGGCACGATCAGCTTCCCGATCGTCTTGTCCCGAAGCAGTTTCGCGAGAATTCTCACCATCACCATGGTGGTAGAGACTTCCCGACCCTTCGTCCCTTCGTAGAACTCGGTGAACAGTTCTTCGCCCGGAGTCTTGAGCGGTTCCGATCGCACCGTTCGCTCGGGTAGGTAGCCGCCAAGGATGCGACGCCGCTCCTTCAGGTACGTGATTTCAGGGCTGTCCTCGGGAGGACGGTAAAAGGGTGCTTCCTTGACCGCGTCATCCGAAACGGAAATTCCGAAACGATCGCGAAACCGCCTCAACTCTTCCTCGTTGAGCTTTTTTTGCTGGTGAGTGATGTTCTTGCCTTCGCCGGCCTCGCCCAGACCATAGCCTTTGATGGTTTTCGCCAGGATCACCGTGGGCGAACCCTGGTGCTCCACGGCCGCCTTATAGGCCGCGTACACCTTCACCGGGTCGTGGCCGCCCCGCTTCAAGCGCCGGAGCTCTTCGTCTGAAAGGTGTTCAACCAGCTTGAGCAATTCAGGATACTTTCCAAAAAAGTCCTGCCGGATGAAAGCCCCGCTTTCCACGCTGTACTTCTGGTATTGTCCGTCGACCACCTCCTCCATCCGCTTCACCAGCAACCCGGTTTCATCCTTCTCCAGCAGATGGTCCCACTCGCCGCCCCAGATCACTTTGATGACATTCCAACCCGCACCGCGGAAAACGGCCTCCAGTTCCTGAATGATCTTGCCGTTGCCCCGCACCGGTCCGTCCAATCTCTGAAGATTGCAGTTGATCACGAAAATGAGGTTGTCCAGACTCTCCCTGGCCGCCAGGCTTATCGATCCCAGGGTCTCCGGTTCGTCGGTCTCTCCGTCCCCAAGGAAGGCCCACACTTTCCGATCCGTCCGCGGAATCAGGCCGCGATTCTCCAAGTACCGCATGAAACGAGCCTGATAGATAGCTTGAATGGGACCGAGGCCCATGGAGACCGTGGGAAACTGCCAAAAGTCCGGCATCAGCCAGGGATGAGGGTACGACGACAGTCCGCCTCCCGGCTGCAATTCGCGCCGGTAATTCTCCAGCTGCCGCACCGTAAGCCGACCTTCCAAGAACGCCCGGGCATAGTTTCCCGGGGCGGCGTGTCCTTGAAAATACACGACGTCTCCGCCGGATTCGTGCTCAGGTCCACGTAAGAAGTGGTTGAAGGCCACTTCGTAGAGCGTAGCGACCGAGGCGAAGGTCGAAATGTGACCTCCGATGCCGTCCTCCAGGCTGTTCGCCCGCACCACCATCGCCATGGCGTTCCAGCGAATCAGACTCTTGATACGACGTTCCAGCTCCCGGTTCCCAGGATAGGCGGGTTGGCGGTCAACAGAGACCGTATTCACGTACGGAGTGTTCGCCGTTGTCGGTAACAGGACTCCGCGTTGAGCCGCATACTGCTGCAGGGTCCGCAACAGCTCCACCGCCCGTTCGTTCCCCTCGCTCTCAAGAACATACTCAAACGAGTCCAACCACTCACGGATCTCTTCCGACCACCAGTCCCGAGGCTCACCCAGATCGTCGGCGGGTCTTGCCATTTCCATCTCCTAATCGAAATTCCCGGCCCGCGCTGACATGACGATCCTCACTCCGTCTCCGGCTACGGCGACATAAGAAGGAATGCCTTACTCGAATACGACATTCTTCGAAATCGCAGCGCCGGCGGGCGGGACCGTAAGGTCTCACTCCTGCACCAGTTCTTCAGGCCGGGTAATGATCTTTTTGTATTCCTCGAGGTCGATTTTACCAGCTCTGCCATCTTCGACTCGTTCCGCCCAGACGGTCTCACCCTCTTGCCAGAATCGAAATCGTCGCTCCGTACCGTCCTCCTGCAGAATCACGACCTCGGTATCCGGATCACGGTCCGGCTCCCAGCCGTCCGCCAGCTCCACGAAGCGGAGATCGTCCAGCGGGTACCACAGTCTGTAAGGCGGTATTTCTTTGTCCCGAACGGCCTCCGGCGAATCACCCAACCACCTGAACTCTTCCCGGCGGATCCGAACCACTTCTCCGCCGTGCCGGATCTCCAGCGACTTGACATCGTTCTGATTCACGTTGACGACGTCTTTATCGCGGAAGGCGATCAAATCCTGCATAAGATCGTCGTAGACCGATTTCTTTACCGTAAAGACCGGTTTTCGTTGGGGATCCCGGGCGTAGTAGTTCTCGCCGGCTTCCTTGCCGAGATCCAGCTGCAGCCAGGTGTCGCTTCCCGCCAACCGTAACCGGACGGTTACAGAAGGTCGATCAAGACCGAACTCCTTCAAATCGTCGGGAGACTCGGAAACAAATTCTTCGACACGAGCAAATTCCAAGGTGCCTAGAAGACTACTCACTTTGGTCTGGTCGGCCGGATCTTCGATAGGGTCCACGAGCCGCCAAGTTTCGTCCTTTCGAACCAAGCGAACGACTTCCTCGCCTCGGCGTAACTCGATTTCCTCGACCTTGCCCCGATCAAACACCAGGACATCCTTACTGCGCCAATCATCAACCTTCTTGTCGGCCGCCGTCATGAGGAAGCTCGACGTCAAAAAGACCTCGGGCGCACCGGCCACTTGTACGTAAAGGTTATTGCCGGAAAAGTCCTTATTACCGAGGAGGATCGTTTTCTCCTCCTCCCCGGCCTTTATCAGGATCTCCAGCGGAGGATTCTTGAGACCGTAGGCTTCCAGATCCTCGGGCGAAACCTGCTCAAACGAACGCTCCCGCTTGGCAGTGGAAAGGTTACGAACCAGGGAATCGACGTTGGTGCGATCCGCCACCGCTTCCACGGGTGCCCGCAGGACCCATTGGTCGTTCACCTTTTCGAGTCGAATCGATTCTCCCCCGGGACGGCGAATCTCCACCAGCGTGATTTGATCCTGTTCGACCCCCAACAGACTACTTGCCAGCTCTTCCGCCTTCTCTCTCTTCTCTCGACCGGCAATCTCGTAGAAATACACGAAACCGGCCAAACCCAAGAAAATCACGAGGAGAATCACCAATCGTCGCATGCTCACAGGCTCCTTTTCCTCAGCGCCGCCGATACCAGACGGCGATACCGAAGATCAAGGTCGCTAGAGGAAAGACGACCACGGTACCCCAGAAGATCAGACGACTTTCGGTGGCGGTCAGGGTGATGGAACGATTTTCGGGATCCTTGGGCCGAATGGAGAGCAAATCCGTGTCCTCCGCCAACCAGCTGACGGTGTTCAGAAAGACGTCTCCGTTGACGGAAATCTGCCAATACGCGTTCGAAGCAAAATCGGAATCTCCGAACACAACGAGTCGCGACTCCCGTGACGCTTCCGCCTCACTTGCGGCGTCTTCCACTTCACCCGTGGTCTCGTCCTCTGCTGGTCCGCCTGACTCGGCCCCACTTTCTTGCACAGACTCCTCGGAGCTTTCCCGCCCCTTCACCTCTTTTGTAGCTACCACCGCCAAAGCCACAGGACCTCGTCGGTCCTTTCCGGGGTCGAAGCGAACTTCAGAAGCTCCTATTTCCGTCTCCGCCCAGCTCTGGGGCGACGTCCGGATCAGCTCCACGGTGCTGTACCCGTCGGAACTCTCCCGGGTCAAAACGCTCCGAGCACCGGGATAGATCGACATCGTACCTTCCAGATCTCTCGTGATGGGATGATCTGCATAGTCGGCGGCCAAAGGGGCGGCGGCGCCGAAACCAAACAGTTGGCCCAGGCCGGAAGCGTCAACGACAATGTCCCGCCCCAATTCAACGCCGAACCGAGCCAAAAGCTCGTCCGCCTCGAAATTCGAGTCGGGGTCCACCAGTAAGAGAAATTTCCCACCCTCAACCAGATAGTCTTCCAGCAGTTCGACTTCGTTCGGGAAAAACGATTCCCTGGGTCCAGCGGAGACCAAAACGTAAGCGTCCTCGGGAATCTTGTTCTCGACCGCCAGGTTGTACTGGTTCACTGTGTAGTTCTGCTTTTCGATCTCCGACTTCATACTGGAATAACCGGTTTCGCCGAGGTCTTCCAGCGAGCGCTCGCCGTGGCCCGTCAAGAAGTACACTATCTTTTGTCCCTCGCGCGTAACTTTGATGATGGCGTTGGTGATCTTTTCTTCCGTCGCCTCATCCAGGACTTCCCGTTTCTTCGCACCGACAACCACAATCTGGCCGTTTCGCGTGATCCCGTACTCCTGGACCCTGGTCGGTTCCCGCTGAGGATCGACGATTTCGTAGTCCACCCGTGAGCTTACGTAACGGTACTCTCGGGCCAAATTCTGAAATCTGCGCCCTCCCGTCTCCTCCTGGAAGAAGCCGATCAGTCGGACGTCCTGATCCAAATTCTGGAGGACCTTCCTCGTCTGGTCCGACAGTGCGTTGAGGCGTCCTTCGCTGAGATCGACCCTCTTGTGATAGCGGTAGTTCAGGAAGTTCAACAAGCCGAGGATTCCCAGTACGAGGATGAGAGAAGCCAAAGCCATTCCTCCCATTCGGGCGGTGCGTCCCGTCAGCACCGTTTTCACTTGGGAGAAATTGACAATCAAATAGACCAGAACGAGAGCAGTTCCGCCGTAAACGCCTACTTGCGTCTTCCAGTCCCAAAGGTCCGTCACCGACCAGTAGAACAGCCCGAGGAAGAGCAAAACCAGACCGAGATATGCAAAATTATCAATAGCTTTCCGAAGCACGGCTACCTCCTCCAGCGTTCAGATTCCAGGGACAAGGATGTAAGAAACAACCCCAGAAAAACAAAGGAAAGGTAAAAGACCAGGTGTTGCGTATCGAAGATTCCCCGGATGAAATCATCGTAATGATTCAAGACCGACAGATAGCGGAGAACCTCGTTCCAAGTCGTAGTGCTGCTGGCGGCAGCCGCATCGAGTACCCACAGGATGATGAAAATACCAAACGTCGTCGCAGCGGCCACGATCTGATTCTCGGTCAAGGATGAGATGAAGATACCAACCGCCAACAGGGCCGCCCCCAGCAAAAAAGGTCCCAGTAATCCGATGAGGTAAGGAGCTATGGAAGGTCGGGGTTCACTGTACGTAACCAAAAGCCACACGTTGAAGACGGCCGGAACCAGCATCACCAGCAAGAAGATCAGGGCGGCACTGAACTTCCCCAGGATCAGCTGAGAATACGTGACGGGAGACGTCAACAGCAGCTCCATGGTTCCCCGCTTACGTTCCTCGGCAAAGATCCCCATGGTTACCATGGGGAGCACGAACAGGATAATGGTGCTCATCACACCCAGGTAACTCTCCATAACCAAGCTGGGAACATCCATGGGAAACGGGTACGGACCGAACTGCCGCATCGCGGCTTGGCGCACGTAGAAGCTCAAGACTATGTAAAAGAAGTAGCCGGAAACCCCGAAGAACACCGCCAGGACGACGTAAGCGATGGGGCTGACAAACAGTGCATGAAGTTCCTTCCGGAGTATCGCAAGATAGTTCGTCATCTCGCCGCCTCCTCCTCCGATTCCTCGGTAGTCAAACGTAAGAAGACTTCCTCCAGGCTCATCCGCTCCGGTTGCATTCGGTACAGTTCACCTCCTCCGTCGACAATCAACTTCGCCAGCTCAGGACGGATCTCCGTTTTCCCTTCGGCTTCCACCACCAGCAACCGCCGTCCGTCTTGCGCACCTTGGTCTACCACTTTTCGTACTCCGGGCAAGCGCTCTATAACCTCTATCAATTCCGCCGCGGAGCCTCCGATTTCAACCTCGATGCGTTGCCCCCCAGTCAACTGATAGATAAGGTTTTCGGGTGTGTCGATCGCAACGATGCGCCCGGCGTTGATGATGACCACCCGCTGGCAGGTCATGCTCACCTCGGGCAGAATATGCGTCGACAGGATAATCGTGTGGTCACCCCCCAAGCTCTTGATCAGCTCCCTGACCTCGATAATCTGCTTGGGATCCAAACCTATCGTAGGCTCGTCCAAGATCAGAACGTCCGGATCATGAATCAGAGCCTGCGCCAGCCCCACGCGCTGGCGGTATCCCTTCGAAAGATGCTTTACCAGCCGACTCCCAATATCGTTGAGACCGCAACGGTCCTTGACGTATTGGAGCCGTTCGGAACGGTCCGCCGGTGCGACTCCTTTGATCCTCGCTACAAAGTCAAGGAAACCGTCCACCGTCATTTCGGTGTACAACGGGGGCTGTTCCGGCAGGTAACCTATCCTCCGTTTCGCCTCCAACGGCTGCTCGAAGACGTCGAAACCGGCGACGACGGCTCGCCCTTCGTCGGCCGGCAGGTACCCCGACAAGATCCGCATCGTCGTCGTTTTACCGGCCCCGTTGGGCCCGAGAAACCCGAGAATCTCCCCTCTCTGGACTTCGAATGTCACGTCCTGCACGGCTGTCCGGAACCCATAACGTTTTGTTAAACTCTCAACCTGGATCATGACGTAACCTCTCTGCTCCTTATTCCACCAAGAGACTGTTATCCCTCGGGCGTGACCGCGACACCCCAGTCGGAAGCGTCGCGGGAATTCGCCCAGGCGACGGATCGACCTCAACCCGAGGTCTTGACGGGCTCGCCGGCAGTCACTTCGGCATTCGGACGCGAGCCGAATCTCCGCCGAACGTAATCCTCGAGAATCGCCAAGAACTGCTCTGCAATGCCAGGTTCCCGCAATGTCACCAAATGATTTCCGTCCACAAAGACCGGAGCCTTCGGATCTTCCCCGAGACCCGGCAGCGAAATACCGATGTCCGCATGTCGACTCTCTCCGGGACCGTTAACCACGCACCCCATGACGGCCACCCTGAGTCTCTCGACGCCGGGATACTCCCTTCGCCAGATCTCGCTACGGGTTTCCACGTAATGCTCGATCTGAGCGGCTAACTCCTGGAAGAATGTACTGGAGGTTCTGCCACAGCCCGGACAGGCGGTAATGCGGGGAGCAAAGCATCGGAGATTGAGATTCTGCAAGATTTCGCGGGCCACGCGCACTTCCTGCGTCCGATCACCCCGCGGCTCCGGCGTCAGGCTGACCCGAACGGTGTCTCCAATCCCCTCCTCCAATAGAATCGCCAAAGCCGCCGAGCTGCTTACGATACCGCGCAAACCCATGCCCGCCTCGGTCAGACCAAGGTGAAGAGGGTAATCGGTCTGCTTGGCAAGGTCGCGGTAAACCCGGAGCAACCTCGGAACCGAGGAAACTTTGGCGCTCAAAACAATCCGGTCATGCGGTTGGCCAACGTGCTCCGCGAACTCCGCCGAGCGCAAACAACTTTCCACCAAGGCGCAACACATGACTTCTTCGGCGGAAGCGGGCTCCCGCCGACGGGCGTTCTTGTCCATCATGTCGGCCAGCAATCGCTGGTCAAGGGACCCCCAGTTAGCTCCGATACGGACGGGCTTGCCGTACTGCAAGGCGACCTCAATGACGGCGGCGAAGTTCCTGTCCCGATGCCGGCCCATACCTACATTGCCGGGGTTGATTCGGTATTTGTCGAGAGCGGCGGCGCAATCCGGAAAGCGGGTGAGAAGCAAGTGGCCGTTGTAGTGGAAATCGCCGACCAGAGGAGCCGATACGCCTCTCTTGCGTACCCCCTCCACCACGGCGGAAACCGCCGCCGCCGCTTCCTCCGAGTTCACCGTAATCCGTACCAGCTCCGAACCGGCCTCGGCCAGCTCACAGACCTGACGGACGGTCGCTTCCACGTCGGCGGTTTCGGTGTTGGTCATCGATTGCACGGCAACCGGATGTCGCCCTCCAATCGGCACCTCTCCCACCCGCACAGCCACGCTTTTCCGGCGCGAGTACCGCTCCATCGACGGGGATTCTACCCCAAGCCCCCTTCGGGGGACAAACCTGCCGGTCGTTAACTGGTTCCCCCCCCAAAGGTTAGGGGAAGAATTGGGGATCCCGGTCTCAGTGTTCCCAAAATCCCCGCCAAACGTTGGTCTCTTTCGTCGCACCGACTGACTTTCCGTCCAGGCAAATGACCTAAACCACGCGACCTCGACAGGTAAGAGAGGCCTCTTGGCCTAGGCCTCCCTCGTGGTAACGGACGCCGGCGGGAGCCGAATTCCCAGTTTCCGACGCGCGTGTCGCCCGCATCACACCACCACCCGATCCACAAGGCTTCGCCGTTCAGGGTTCCAGTCGTCCCGATCCGGTTCCACGAACGCGGATAACTACACCTTTTACGGTGGGGAACTGCAGCAGCGTAGCCTCGATCTGGGCTTGGATCGCTTCCACGGCGCAGGACCCGCCCACACCTGCACCCGGTTTGACGGCAACCTGGACCACCGCCGCCCCTTCCTGGATCGTTACGCCTTCCAACACCATGTCGGATGGAACTGACGTAAAGTAACCCTGGGCCGCCTCTTCGGGAGTCGGACCGGCCCACAACATTTGCAGGGCATCCCAAGCAGGTCGAGAAGGATCCGTGGAAACTCGGCGGACCGGGTAGACCCGGCGACAGTTCAGCATTTCCGGGTCCAGCCTTGAGTTGCCGAAAAAAACCAAGATTTCCTTGGCCGCAACTTCTTCATGTTCCGGGGGAAGCGCAACCCTGGGAAAAAAGTCTTTCCAGTCAAAGCCAAACCAGTCGGGGCCCATCCACCAAAGTGTTCCAGTAATCAAGGCAACCAGAACGGCGCTCGGAAGCAAGTAACGTACCCGCTTCTTCCGCCGCGCCGTCTTACGTCTACGCGATTTCCTTCTCGCCACCATGCTCCGCTCAGCGGTTCCCTCCAACTTGGCCCGTCCACACTCGGCCGGGTCACTGCTTCGCCGGTCCGCCCTCAGATCCTCGGTCCCGTCGCTCGGTCAGGTATCGACCCAGTCGGTCGATTCCCTCCTCCAGATCATCCTCCGACACGGCGTAACTCAGGCGGATAAAACCTTCTCCGGCCGCACCGAAATCCGTTCCGGGAGTTACCGCGACCCCCGTGTCCTCCAACAGCTGGAGAACAAACGAAAGTACGTCGCGAGTCCAAGGGCTCACGTCCACCAGAACATAAAAGGCTCCCTGCGGCGGCGCCGCCGGATGCAGGCCCCATTTCTCCAAATCCCGCAACAACAACCGACGCCGACGATCGTAGGCGGAACGCATCGCCTCAAGCTGCTCGTCGCACTGGGTGAGGGCGGCCACAGCCGCTATCTGAGCAAAGTCTGACGCCGAAATAAAAAGATTCTGCTGCAGATTCCGAACTGTCCGCACGAGCGGCTCAGGCAAAACCACCCATCCCAATCGCCAGCCCGTCATGGCGAAAAGCTTCGAAAAGCCGCTCACAACCACCCCATCGGGAAGATACTCCAGGACGGAACGTGCGGTGCCCTCATATACCAACCCGTGGTAAATCTCGTCGGAGACGACCGCGGTGTTCGCCGGCGTCGAATCCACCAGACACTGCCAGCCGTCTTCCTCCAACAAGGTTCCGGCCGGGTTGGAAGGAGAGTTCACGACCACGACCTTAGGTTGTTCCTGCTCCACGGCTCTGAGCAATCGAGACGGGGAAGGCTGAAACGCAGTGACCGCGTCTACCAAAAGGGACCGAGGTCGACCGCCGAGCAGACGGACAAACTTCGGATAGCAAGGATAGCCCGGTTCGGGGACTAATACCCTGTCTCCTTCTTCGATGAGCGCGGCGAACACGAGCAACATGGCGGATGAACTGCCTACGGTGACCACGAACCGATCCGGGCTTACCTCAATCCCATAACGAGCCCGGTACCAAGCGGACAGCGCCTCCCGTAGCTCCACCCGGCCCAAGGAATGCGTGTAGTGAGTGCAACCGTCTCTAAGTGCCCGTACGGCGGCTTCCCGAACAGGCTCGGGGGTGTCGAAGTCAGGTTCGCCCACTTCCAGATGGATAACGGAACGACCGGAACGCTCCAGTTCCAGAGCACGTTCAAGAACCTCCATGACCAAGAACGGTCCGACTTCGGCGGCTCGTCGACTCAGTTTCCAACTATGCCTAGTCTTGTTATTCCGCACGGCATACGCTCCTAGGCCGCTCCCACCCGATTCCGCCCCCCTTGTTTGGCTCTGTAGAGGGCTTCATCAGCCTCGACCATCAGCGTCTCCGCAGTCTCTGCATCCTCGGGAAACGCCGCCACCCCGATGCTGACGGTCACGCGTACGGAGAATCCACGGGGTAAGTCCTCGATTCTCAGACTTTCCACCGCGCGTCGAACCCGCTCCATCAGCACCATGGCTTGCTCCTTTCCCGTGTGGGGGAGGACAAAGGCAAACTCGTCGCCGCCACAACGGGCAAACAAATCCGTCTCCCGACACAGACTGCGGCACCGGTTCGCTACTTCACGCAAAACATGGTCTCCAAAAGCGTGACCGAAGGTGTCGTTGATGTTCTTGAAGCGGTCAAGGTCCAGGACGGCGACGCTGACCTCTTCTTTGTACCGGAGAGCCCGCTTCAGCTCACTCTGCAACCCATCATCGAAGGAACGCCGATTCGCCACACCGGTCAGCGAGTCCGTCACCGCCATCTCGGTCAGCTGGTTCAGCACCTTTCGTAACTGTCGCCGCATATCGTCAAAAAACTGACCGAGCTGGGAGAACTCCTCGACACCTTCGACCTCGATGGGGGTGTCCAGATCACCTCGCTGGACCCGTTCCACCGCCAGGGCAAGCGCCCGAACGGGCACCAGAATGCTCCTGAGCAACAACAACGCAAAGATCAGGCAACAAATCACCGTAATGATGACGGCCAAGCCCAGCCCGCCGCTCAAACGTTGCAGGAGAAACACTGTACTTTCGCTGGGATCGGTAAGAGGTTGAATAACCGCGATTCGCCAGGTCTCCACCTGACGGAGTTCGGGAATCAAAGCAATCAAGGGGAGATCGGCGGCTATGACCTGCTCCCCGTCGCCCGCATAGCCGAGGGAGTAGCTTCCGGGTTCGCTTGACGCCGTTGCCAGTACCGGGAAGGCTCCCGCCGTATTCGCCAAAAAGCCACGGGTCGGGTCCCTTCGTCCCAGCATCAGGCCATGGCCGTCGTATACCAAAAGATCATGTTTCATTCCCCCTACGAAACCTGCCTGCACCAGGAGGGTCGAAACGAAGCCGAGATCAAGGGTGACCCAGAGTCCGGAGTTGTCGTGAGGATCACCTACAGAAAACGGGAAAAAGAGGTCCACCGCCGGCGTGTCATACTGTGCGAAGTACGCCGCAGACATCCACGACGGCGGACGTGAAGCCCAACTCCAAGCCCGTTTCCGGCTCTCGAGGTCCGTACAGTCCCCCCTTAACCCCACGGCGCGGCCCCTGGAATCGAGGACGGCTAAACAACGGTACACGGACCTACCCTGTATGGTGACCGCCTCGAAGCGCCTTTTGAGGAAGGAGCCCATCGCATCTTCGGGGGTGCGCCGAAGAGACGGATCCCGGGAGAGCTCCCGCAAGCTGATGAATTCCTGCAGAATCTCCCGACTTAGCTCGTTGCGCCGGGCCTCCAACCACACCGTGAGCCGCAAACCCAACTGCTGTTCGAGAGCGTCTTCCACGTAGGCTGAACTGAGCCACCAAAACAAGCCTATAGGAATCAGCCCGCCCACCAAAAGAAAAGCGGTCAAGCGAAACATGATTCCTGACGGCTTCAGTGAGATCGGCATATCACTCTGCCAGCGCCAGGGCGCTCCATCGATAGCTCATTTCCATCAACAGGTTCTGTTTGGTAATCAAACGGACGGGTGTCAAAACGACCGGAATCTCGAACCGTCCGTTGCGAATCTTATGCTCAGCCTGAGGCACTTCGCCGCGGGCCAAGGTCAGCGCAACTTCGTAGGCGGTCATGCCCAGCTCAATCGGGCGCTTGTCCACTTCGGCAAGCATCTCACCGTCCAGCACCGCCAGACAAGCGTCAAAGTCGGCGTCAGCCCCAACGATCGGAATGGTCCCGCTCAATCCCTTTTCCCGCAGAGCGGCAACCGCTCCCATGGCCTCCGAGCTGTTGTTGGCGACGATACCGTCGATCCGACCGGCGGTGGCCAAGGCTTCTCTGGTAGTCAGCATCGCCAACTGCCGGCTCCAACGAAAGTGATAGGTCTGCTGGGCCACCGTCATCCCCGGGAACCGATCGAAGACCTCCAGGTTGCCTGCCGTAATCTCTTCGGCGACTCGGGAGGTCTGGTCTCCGGAAAGGATCAGGATCCTTCCGTGCCCTCCCAAAGCCTCTGCTAGACACTCCGCCTGCAATCGCCCGACCTGACGGCTGTCCGCCGTGATGTAGGCCGCCACCTGGGCGTCGTAGGGCAGACGGTCCAACGCCACCACGGGAATTCCGTTTCGCTGAAGCCTGTCCACCCGTGGACCGGCGGTACGCTCGTTGACGGGCTGGTAGATCAACACGTCGATATCCGAGGCGAGCAGTCCGTCCAGATAAAACCCTTCTTTCCGCTCGAGATTGTCCGACGAGAGCCAAAGAAGCTCGACACCGTCCGCGGCGGCCGCTTCAGCCATTGCGCGGTGCATGAAGAAGTAAACCGACTGCTGCATGCTGGACATCAGCACGCCGATGCGGTATGGGGCGTCCCGTCCTCCACAACCCGAGAGGCTCCAGCCGGCCGCCAGCACAGCCAGCGCCACACAAGCCGTCTGAACCCTTCGCATCGCTCCTATAGCCTACAAAAGATGAGCAAAAAACACACTCCGGAAATGTCGCGTCTCTTCATCCCCTGCGTTTGGAAATATACAGCGCACAGGCTGACATCCCTCAGGCGACTTAGAGCCCGCCGAAACCGCGTTCCCGGTCACAGCCGCCGGCAATCTCCGGGAATCTCAAAGAGCGGCGAAAGCCTGCTCCAAGTCGGCCAGAATGTCCTCGACTGCCTCGATGCCGAGGGAGAGACGAATCAGTCCGTCCGTGATTCCGAGTTCAGCTCTCTCCTCCGGCTTCAGGCTGGAGTGAGAGGTGATCACAGGGCGAGTCACCAAACTTTCAACGCCTCCTAAACTAGGTGCATCCTTCGGAATCCTCAAGGCCGCCATAAACTTGGCCGCCGTTTCACCGCCCCCCTCCAACTCGAAACTCACCATCCCGCCGTAACCGCCAAACCACGCCTTCCCCCGGGGAGATCCCCATCCGTCCCGGGACGGGTGGAATACCCGTCTCACTTCGCTTCGCTTCTCTAGGTAACCTGCCACCACCGACGCCGTTCGATTCTGCTGTCGCACCCGAAGGACCAAAGTCTTCAACCCCCGCTCCAGCAAAAAACAGGCATGAGGATCGAGACACCCCCCCAAGAGCATCAGCTTATGACGTATTGAAGATATGAGTTCAGAGCTGCCGACCGCAGCCCCCGCAACCAGATCGGAATGCCCGTTCAGGTACTTCGTGCAGCTATGAAGAACCAAGTCGAATCCGTGCTCCAGGGGGCGAAAATTGACCGGAGTAGCAAACGTATTGTCGACCATCAAGATCACCCCGGCAGCTCGGGCGATCTCCACAACGGCGGGTAGATCAGCGATCTCCAACAGGGGATTCGAAATGCTCTCCACCAGTACGGCTCGGGTCCGTGCTTCCAAAGCCACTTGCAGCGTTTCCGGGCGAACCGGGTCAAACCAAGAAACCCGCACCCCCCAAACCGGGAGAAACCGCCAGACAAACTCGAAAGTTCCGCCATACAAGGACTGTTGCACCACCAAGTGATCACCGGGTTGTAAAACCGCCAGCAACGAGGCGGAGATCGCAGCCATTCCGCTGGCTGTGACCAGAGCGTCCTCTCCTCCTTCAAGCAGAGCCAGCCGCCTATGCAACACTTCGTGATTCGGGGTGTTGTTCCACCGGATGTAGCGAACTTGATCAGGCGTTCCGGCTTCACCGACAAGATACGTGGACGACTGGAAAACGGGTACGACAACGGCACCCCCGTAGCCGGCCTCCGGTTCGCCTCCATGAACCGCAAGGGTTTCAAGATGCGTTCCCGCTCGTTGCGACGTCGAACCGCTGCCACCGGACATACCGTCTCCCTTCGTTCCGCCGGCCCTCTCTCCATGGCCGACTGTCTCTCCCTCTCACTCCGCCGGTGATCCGGCCGGGAGTCCGAAAAAATGCCGCCAGCATACTATCGCTCATACTTGCGTTCCACCAGTCGACGGACCACAATCAGATTCATGACTCGCGAACACCTAAGAACCTGTGCGTGCTTGGTCTTAACGACCTTTGTTATGGCGGCCGGGGTGTCGTCGGTGCAAGCGCAGGGCCCGGATGGACTGCCTTTGGTCTATGAGGCCGACTTTAGCTCCTTAGACGATTGGTATTTCACCGACCCGGCCGCCTGGGCGCTGGAGGAGGACGATGGGAAGAAGGTGCTTGCTCTTAAAGACGTCGGCACCTACGAACCTCCGGTCCGTTCACCGGCTAACTTGGCTTTGGTAAGGGATCTTTGGGTCAGCGACTTTGTCCTCGAAGTGAAGGTGCGCTCCACCAAGGAGGAATATCCGCACCGCGACCTTTGCTTTTTCTTCGGCTGGCAAAGTCCTGCCCGCTTCTACTACGCTCATCTGGCTTCGGCCGCAGATCCCCACGCCCATTCGATCTTCTTGGTAAACGACGCTCCCCGCGTGTCGATTGCAGCGGAGCGAACGGAGGGAGTGCAGTGGGGCGACGGATGGCACACCGTTCGAATCGAACGAGACACGGCCGCCGGAACCATTAGAGTGTTCTTCGACGACATGACGCATCCGGTGATGGCGGCGGAAGACCGCACCTTTACTTTTGGACGCCTTGGTGTGGGCTCCTTTGACGACACGGGAAGGTTCTCGGATCTGAAAGTCTGGGCCCGCACCGTGGATCCGAAGAAGCCCACCGATGAACAGCTTCTGGTCCTTTACGAAGGTTTACGGGTCTCCGACGTCTCCGACGGCATGGACGTGCTGAATCTTGCCGACGTGGGGCTGCTCGATCCCGAGTTCCAACCTCTCTGGCGGGATCTGGACAACTTCAGCCATCAGATTCGTGGGATCGCCCTGACCGTACGTTATGTCCCGACCAATCGTCCGCGAAAGACGTTCGACTCACGGGAGGAGTTTAGCCGGTGGGAGAGCGAATGGTATCAGAAGATCTCACCCGAGCCCTTCGTCGACCTGCTTAAGCCGGGGACGGTAATTGTCATCGACGGAGCCGGCGACGGCGACACCGGAACCATCGGCTCGTTCAACTCCTTGGCGTGGAAGCAGAAGGGGGCGGTCGGCGTCGTGACCTCCGGAGGGGTGCGAGACACCGACGAGGTCATCAAAGAAAAAGTACCGATTTACTTACGCCGTCTCGGACGCGGGATCCGCCCGGGGCGAAACGAGATCGAGTCGGTCAACCAGCCGGTCCAACTGGGAGGCGTCCTGATCCGACCGGGCGACGTGGTGGTTGCCGACGGTGACGGCGTGGTGGTCGTTCCTCGGGAGTTCGCCGTAGAGACCGCGCTGGCCGCCCGGAGGGTGCTTGACAGCGACAAAGCCGCCCGACGGGATTTATATCGCAGCTTGGGTCTGCCGGAAGATCCGACGGTGAAACCGTAGAGGGTGTGGGCCGAAGACCTCTTTGCTCGATTTCAAGACCAGCAAGCCGGGCAAGATCCCGGTCGGCGGCCAGTCATTAAGAGGCCTCGGTGGGATCGAGGGGTCGGGGACGATTTTGCTGAAGAGCCTCACAATGATTATGAGGAACTCGCCACAGTGCTGAAGAGTCTCCTGACTAAGCTCGGATTCGGCAAGAGTCCGCAACCTCCGAGGGAACACGTTCTTGAGCCCGAGCACGACGCGTCGGTCGAACCGGAGACCGACATTCCGGAGACCGTCGAGATACCCGTCGACGGCATCTTGGACCTGCACATCTTTCGACCGTCGGAGGCGCGGGATCTCGTGCCCGCTTACCTTGACGAGTGCGCTCGGCGAGGTATAGCCGACGTCCGAATCATCCACGGCAAAGGGACGGGAAGCCTGCGGGCCACCGTCCACGCTTGCCTGGCCCGCCATCCCAGGGTGGTCTGTTACCGCACGGCCGACGACGCTTCCGGCTGGGGCGCGACCTTGGTCACGCTCGACTGCCGGAAGGACCCAACCGCCGACTCCGCCTAGTCAAGGTCTGTCACGGACATCGCGTCGCGGAAAACCCTGTTTAGAAACCTCCTATTACAGGAAAGCCGCCGAGATGGAAAGTCGGCGACGTCGTACAAGGTCGTCAAGACCGGCCTCTTGCAACTTGCCAAGTCGCGATTTTCGATGGCTTCCGACGATGGAAAGCATGAGCCTTGTGACGCGCTTTCAGCGCTCGTCGGAGCATACACGTACGGTCGCCACCATGTTCGGCCGGCAGACGCCGCCGTAAGCCGGCCGGCACTCTAGGCGCTCCCAGGCCGACCTGGACGCCGGCACTCCGCAGCATGGTCACAGGTTTAGAAACAGCCAGGTGGCTAGCACAAGACCACCCGCCCAAAGCCAACCCAACCCGAAACCGACCAGGTCTTCCCGAAATGCTCGGACAAAAGGAAGGCCGGCGGCACCTCGGCGCGGAGACAATAGATGAACCAGCAAAAGCTGCCGCCCCTGAGCGGCATATCGCCGTCGCTCTTCAGTCCCCAAAGAGGTCGGGTCAGGACCGCCGTCGGCCTCATCATGCGGCGTCTCCAGACGAACGAAGAACGAGCGGACGTTCTCCTCCGGCTCAGCAGGCGTTAGGCGACTTACCAGCACCAAGGCCAGACAGCCCGTTACCAGCGCAGCCAAAAACACGTCGGCGTCCCAGTGGTCCAATCGTTCTCCCCGCCAACTGTAGAGGGCGAAGTTCACGGCTACGGAAGCCACCACCGAGGCCAAAGCCCCCCATCGGTTGGCGCGCTTCCAGACGATTCCCCCCAAGATGCTCACACCCATATAGGTAGCCAACGTCTCAGTGAGGAGGAACGAGTACAAAACACGTTCGAT
>ERZ795052.3178-NODE-3178-length-18562-cov-6.440752_pt1 | contig 18562 bp, 19 predicted proteins | sample MGYA00375136_ERZ795052 | MGnify/ENA primary metagenome ERZ795052 (study PRJEB30181, sample SAMN05720156) | activated sludge metagenome | isolation source: Anaerobic digester | place: Japan | collected 2015-05-26 ... | reverse complement strand
CCAATGCCTTTCCGGTTCCACCGAGACCAGCACTCTGCATTACATCGCCCACATCCGGCCGAGAGAAACTCGTGTGGGTATCTGTCTGGGTTCCTGTAGTTAGCTGCAACGTCGTGTTTGAAGTGGGCTTGATGGCCGTAGCAATACCACTGAGGGTGCCGGCAAAGATCGCCATGGCAATCTGCTGGCCCTGCTTGCTGACCAGGCGACCCCGCAACCCCAATTTGCCGTCCTCTCCCATCACCTGACCCTTCATCCCGATCTCGATCACCTTGCCGTCCGTGCGGACACAGGATAGGGTCTCTGTGCGTATGTAGGCGCGTTCATCAGACACATTGCCCACGCCCGCCCCGATAACAAAGCACTCCTTGAGGTTCATCTTGAATCGGTTGGGCAACACGCTCAGATCGGTCACTCCCATCAAAACAGGATAAGGTTCAGCGGACGTTTTTCCCCCGGCCGTCGGCGCATCGAGGCCGGATAGCAACACCGCCCGCATGAACGACCCGGCGGGCAAATAAGTTGTCGGTTCCTTTTTCTTCTTCGCCATCTTGGTACTGTCAGTCCCTTTCTTGGCCTCGTCCCCAAATTTGCGGATCGTTCCTCCAACTGGGGTTTCCTGCCAGGATGGCTTTCCGGCTCCCGCCTTGCCCGGGCCAACAGCACTCACCCCTGGGGGCGGCGGGACAGTGTGCGTTATGGACGCAGGGTAGGGGATGGCACCCTTCACTTCGGCTGTACTGCCGGTCGCTCCCGCCGGTTCCTGTTGCGCTTGTCCGGGCAACACAGGTCCTCCCGCCTTTCCCCCCTTGGGGGCCGACGGGAGAGGTGGGAGCGCAGCCGCTGTCATCTTTGGTTTTTTGGCAAGTTCCTTCGCCTCCGCGATCTCCTTCTGCATCCTTTCTACTTGGGTCTTGAGTTCTTCATTGCTCTTTTCCAATGCCTTGATGTTTTGCCCCTCAGCAGCTACCCATAGTTCCTTTTCCACCTTGTCGGTGAGTAGTGTCATCTTTTTCGCCGATACCTTACGCTCCTCGACCTTTTTTCTTGTCTTCGACATCTCCATGCCATAGGATGCGAGCATTGCGATAATCAACAACCCCACAATGATCAGCGTAATGGCTCCTATCTGCCGTTGCCGAGGAGATAGTTTGAGGAGTAACTCTTTAATTTTTCCCATAAGTCATCTGCTGGCTGCCGACCTGCTCCAGCACCTTGCCTACCTTGTTCGCATAGATTCGGCGATTATGAGGCTTACTGCTGTTGTAGCATCCAACCGCCTCCCAGGTATAGCCGTGACGCTGTATGCACTGGGCCAATACCCAAGCCCCTACGTGGACATTGAAACACGGATCGGACAACCGGCTCCACCGCTCCTTTCCTAACGTGTGATACCACGATGAATTGATCTGCATCACGCCGTAGTCGTAAGAACCGTTCGCGTTCCTGTTAATCGCATTCGGGTTAAACGCCGACTCTACGGCTGCGATGCTCCACAGTAACAACGGCGATATGTTATATGTTTCCCCGGCCTCTTCAAAGCAAAAGGCAGAGACATGCGACCGTAATGGATACGTGAACACAAATAGCGTCAAGAGAAGCACAACTCCCAGTTTGCAGAAGACACCGAGTCGGCTACCGACATTATGACGGATCACTGTTCCTCCGGCAAAAAATCATAATAGTAACGCGGATAGTGCTGAAATAGAAGCGTCCCCGTCTGGCCCGTTGTGATGTTGCGTACATACACCAGGGGAGCAAGAATACTGAGCACCCTGAACTCTTTAGCGAGTTCTTCTGGGCTCCATACCTTTCCGTACTCCTTTTCCAAACTAAGGCGCTCTGTTCCCTGGGTGGCTCCTTCCGGTATCTGTTCGTTGACCGCAGCTATCAGGTATCGTTGCAACTCCTCTGCGGCTATATCTTCGCTTCTATTGCTACGTATCGTTTTCATCCGTCTCTTCCGAGGTCTCCGTAGTCACTCCCAGGTACTTTCGGACCCAATTCATGTCCTTCAGAGGCTCATAGCTGATACCTACAACTCTCGCCATCTTCATCGTTATCCGATTGGCTTCGACGATAAGGTTCAAAACACCGATGATGACCGGGCCAACCTTTTCGTAGTCCGTACATGTGGTGCGTAAGCGTACCAACAGGGGGTCAAGCATCTTGACCATTTGCATAAATTCTCGCCCTTCCATGGTACGGGGCAAATACACATAAGACGAGCTGCGTTGGGCCAATATGGTGCGTGCTTCCTGTGTCTCCATCTGGGCAGTCATATAACCACCGATACCCATTCCGTCCGACATCGACATGATCACCTTGCCGAAATTGGCGTGTAGCTCCTTAACTTTTTCCAAAGCGTTAGCCACCTTGGTTATGGATACATAGACGCCGCCGCTGATCCGCATTCGGTTAATCACCTTGTCGTATCGCATACCGATCTTGGTCAGGGTGTGCCCTTCCCTCGTGGTAGGGTTGATGACTATTGCCATGGGATTGGCAACCTCAATCATCTTTTTTCCCCTGATCTCTTCCAGGAAAGCACTCTTTTTCTTGGCTTTCTCGGCCTGTTTCTTCGTCTCCTTCGGGGGCAGCGTTTTCCCCCTGGCTGCTGCTCGGGCTTCCGCCTTGGCCCGCAGTTTGTTCTCTCGTACCACCGGAGGGGCTTCCACCACCGGATTCGTTGTTTCGACTGTCTGCATCAGTTCGCTCATTTCTCTCTTTCTCTCCTTTCCTTTGCCTATTATACAGGCATAAGCGTAATCTTATAGTTTGTTAGTTTTGCAGCCATCGCTACATTCATGTTACGAGGACCGCAAAATTTCTTAATGTAAGAGGACTTGACCCTCACGACATATTCATCGGCATCTGGATCGTACGTAATCCCGTGAATGCCCTCACGTGGACCCGGACACAATGCGTTTGCAATATATTCCATCGGGTCACGTGAATACCTTATCAGGGTTATTGATGTGTCCGTATAATCTTGTGCCCCCTTTAGGTAGGGTATGCTCCGTGTTATAGGGTCACATCCGTTATTGCCTTCTATTGCTACCTTGGCGAATCCTACATCCTTGATGGCAGCGGCACGGCGTACCTTTACAGAGCCGTCCACAAGTAATGGCGATAGTAACAATTCCGTCATTCGCCGGATAAACGGAGCCGTCCTTTGCGACAATAGAGCTCGCTCTCCATGAAAATCATGCACGACACCTATCGTGTTGTCTCCGATCTTCAGGGGTTTCCCGGCATGATCTTTCGGCAATATCGCCATTAACTCCGAATTGGCAATCGCCATCAAATACGCCTCATGCTGAGGCGATGCTTTGATAACCGTCACCGGAACCAAATGCCCGATCTTGAGATACATTGATGCTCACGATCAGACCTGTTCAGTATCCGACACCCGATCCTCCGGTAACATCGGTGTAATGTTCGGAAGACGCAGGGCTTCTTTCCTCGTGGCATCGGGCAGAGTGTTGCGGAGAATATCCTTGATCCTCTGCCTGATCTTATGCAGTCGGTTCGATACGTCATCCACCGTACCTGCATCCCATAGATAGTCCGTACTGCCCAAATAGGCTTCGACACATTTGAGCTGGTATTCGATACTGTCTATGGAACTTCTTATCATCTGGGGTGAATAAAGGTTCTTTATCTTTGCCACCAGATCGTCCTTAAACATCTTGGCTTCCACCTCGGCCGATTTAACAAGAGCTTCCGTGTCCCATACCCGACGCTTCTGCCGGGCAATCTCCTCGTTCAGCCGATCTATCTCCATGTCCTTTTCTCCTATGGCCTTGTTCGCCGCATCAATACGCTGACGTGCCTCGTTGATGCGGTTCTCGACCTCCGCCCGCAATGATTCCTTCGCTTTTTCAAATGATTCTGATTTAAGCCGCTTGATCACCTCCTGCTGTTCTTCGATCATTTCCCGCGCCTTATCCCTCTGGTTATTGAGGTCGCGGAGCCTCTTTTCCTTGTCCTTCATCTGCTGCCGAATCGTATTCAATTCGTCTTTGTACCGATTCACTTCCTCCTGCATGGCCGAAATCTCCTGGGCATGCTTTGCCTGCTGCGCCGGGTCCGGTTCCACCACCACCACTTCTTCCACTGCCCGTTGGACGCTGCTACACATAGCCTGATATGCTTCCGACTGCACGTGCATGGGAAGATTTGCATAGTGCAGTGCGCTCTCCTCGTTGATCTTGCCCTCGGACAGCAGTTTCTTCAGTGCCTCGTGTAGATGCGTATCCAGATACTTGCCGATCTTTGCCCGTTGCAGGGCTTCCTTTTTGGCAATGGCCTCTCGTCTTTCTTCCTTGCTCAACATGCGGCGGTATATCTCCGTGTCGATTACGGCGGCAGCCTCTTCGTGCGGAACAAGAATACAGGGTACAGACGATAACGACAGTTCTTTCGCCACCCGATGCCGGTTGTGCCCACAAAGAATGGTGTAGCTGTGACCATCACCATTGCGGCAAATGATCAACGGTTCCCTGATGCCATGCTTCCCAATACTGTCCTTTAATTCCTGATACTCGTCAGGAGGCAACGGTTCAAACAAGTTCTCTGGGTTTGCCTTGAGATCGTTAATACCTACATACATTACTACCATTATATTTATCCTCCCTTTCTGTCCGGTGCATATTGTTGATTGCCTGGCTCATACATAAGGCCACTTGACCATCGGTCGTGTTTAAGTATTCCATGAGCATCATCACAAACGATTCCTTGATCGTAAGGCCGTGAATGCTCGAATGTGCCTGCAATGTGGCATACATATCTTCACTGCATCGCACGCAATAGCGTTTCTTGGGCACGGTAGCGTTCGCGCCGTTGGCTGGAACACTCGCCTTTCTGCTGCACGCCCGCAGATAATTACGGTAATTCCGCCGAATTGTCTTGTCTTGCATCGCCAAGTCCAACATGGTAGCCGCGGGAACCTGGAAATTGAGCTGGTACGCCGGCGGGGAAGAATCGGGGCTTCGTCGAGCACTACTGTAGCCGGCTGCGACGGTATCCGCATAGCTGTCTTTGGTGGACTCAGTAAATCTCATCCGATACAGTTTCTTGATCTCCTCTTCGTCGGTCAGCCGTATCTGGTAGGCATACCCTGAGCGGCCATGTGCTACCTTCCGTACTTCTCCAGGGAATACACCCGTTTGTATCATCTGCCGGATACGACGTTCGGATACTTCTTTCGTCCAGGGCGATATGCTACGATACTCCTTGATGCTGCACCATTCCTCCACTTTTGGTGTTCCTCCTCCTCTCAATGTCTCCCCTATATTACTTCCTGCCGTGTCAGTTTGACGCTCGGAAATTTCCTGTCGGTTTTTTGACGCTCGGAAATTTCCGAGCGTAGTATTGACGCGGGGAATTTTCCTGTCGGTATTTTGACGCGGAAATGTCATTCCCATGCCTCTTAACTGATCCCATCGAGCCATCATACATAATTCCCCCAGATATATTCTGTCTTCCGGTTTTCGCAACTCGTACAGTAACGCCACTTGTGCGAATTAGGCCGGTAATGCTTCACCCGACAACGAGGGCACACACAATTTGGCTCCGGGGGAAATTCCTTCGGTTCCTGGCTTTCCTTTTTTTTCTTCTTTTCGCTCTTCAATCCTCCTCCTTATTCATTCCTCTTTGTGCCGGCCGTTTTTCCCGTTTCGCCTCATCAGCGCAGGCATGTCACTATCGACATCAAACAACTCCATACTTTCTAACGACACAAACCGCATCTCCGTTCGATATGACGCTCCCTCCGGCAAGCCTCGCTTGATCTTTCGGAATGCCTGATATGACATCAGCTTCTCCGTCCCGTCTGGATAACTGACCACCACTTGCCGGGCCTGGGGCGGGATAAGTCTTTCCATAATCTTGTAAATGTGCCAAACCAGGACGGTTTGGAACTTTGCATCAGTTATCACCTTATAGGAGCGCACCGCATTATGCGTTCCGATAAATGCCTGCTGCATGAAATCCTCGTAATCCATTGTAGGATCAAGATTTTGCAGCCTTTTAACGATGGATCGTATGAGGGCCAGGTTTTCATTGAATGCTTTTCCCGCCAGTCTCGATACGGCAGCCAAGTCGTTTGTCGAACTCTTGCGGATTATGTTTTCGTCTTCTGTTGCATGCGTTATTTCATCCCCATCTGGCACAGCTTGTTTTGTTGTCTGTTTGCCGCCCCTCATGCTCACCTCCTATATTTGACGCCGCGTGTATTATTTAGCTGCTTTTTTAGTTTATGCTATACGTTATCTGTAAATAATTGTCAAGCATAAAATGTATTTTTGGTTTTGCTTGTCCTCATAGCACGCATTATTGGTTTTTTGCATTTTCAATGCCATTTTTTGATTCGTTGGCTTTTTTAAGCGTAAATGTAGTAAGAGAAAAATTCGGATATAAATATACGCGGAGTGGATATATGGACACGGAAAGCAGTCATTTGAAGCGAATAGCGTGGGCGATAAAAACGCTAAAAAAAGACGAATCTCTGGATAAAGGAATCACTGATGCCAAACTTTCACATATCCTTGGTGTGGATAAAAATACCTTGGTAAGATACCGACAGTGCAAAGGTACGGTGAAAAGCGTGGTCGTGGGCAAACTGATTACCCATTACAATTTCAACCCCCGCTGGTTGTTCCTTGGACAAGGAGAACCCTTTCCGGGGGCGAGAACCAAGTACCCGGAAGTGTGCGGCCCACCAGCCGATATAGACGGCGATATGCTTTGTGCCGTTTCCAATAGCGAATTTCTGCCTATCCCATACATGCCTGATCCTTCGGTGCATAACATGGATGCACTTAAAGACGATCATTACATTTCGCTGTGGTTCCGTCGTAGCTGGATCGATAAAATCGGAGGTAAATCAGATTACTTGGTTGCGATAAAACTAAGGGGTGATTGTATGTCGCCTACACTGATGTACGGTGATTTGCTGCTTGTCACACGCGACCCTGTTCACCTCAGATCGGTAGATGGCTTGTGTGTGGTGATAATGGGGAAAGAAATGTTTGTCCGAAGGGTGCAGTATGAATACGGATCGGAACGGATGATAAAGATGATGTGCGATAACGATAAATATGAGACTATACTAACATCTCTTGATTCTGTCGTCATATACGGTAAGGTGATCTGGTATGCTCGAAGTCTTGTCGGCTGATCATCGCCTACGCTTTTAACCTTTTACCCACAAACAAAATAGGCCCCGACGGATGATCCGCCAGGGCCTATTCTTTATTTATTTTGATACCGCTGCCCGCCCCGTCGCTGCGATGACACAAGTTTCTGTGCCTTCACAGCGACGGTGACGGGCGCATACCAAAGTTGTGCCCGCCTATCCCACTTACAACCAAGCGCCTTCAACTCGTCCCGAACAGGGTACGTGTTGCCGACGATGGCTATCATGGGCAGGTGGGTAGGGCAGGGGGTGGTGGTCACGACAGCCACCCCATATCGCGGAAGGAGTAGCCTTCTCCTTCCGCGATCAATATATGATCCAGGAAACGGATGCCAAACAACTCAGCCGCCTCCCGGATCTTCCCCGTTATTCTTTTGTCCTCATCCGAGGGTCGGGGAGTCCCCCCCGGATGATTGTGGGCTACGATCAAACCATCTGCCCCGCAGAGCAGAGCGTGTTTGATCACTTCCCTGATGTACACCGGACTTTGGTTCACGGTGCCCTTCTGGGAAGTGAGGCCCACCACCTTATTGGCCGTGTTGAGGTACACGGCCAATAAGGTTTCTTGATCCGCTTTGTCCAGGCTTCGGACAAAGCGGATCGCTTGTTTCGTATTGTTCAGGGCCGTCCCCGCATATGGGAACTGAGGTTCACGTATGCGGATACTTTCCAGCCGGTACGCGTACTTCGTCATACGCCTACCGAACGGCTTGCCCTGAAACCGTTAATGTCGCCCCTTTGGAGGGCGACAATCATGATTGCCGCCGCCGCCTGGGTGGCACCGGCGAGAAGGCGCAACGCCTCCTCCTCCGGGACCCCGGCTTTGGCTGCAAGTTTTAGAACCGCCGCCTGCTGCGCCGGGGACGCCGCAGGCTCATCCGCCGGCGGGGCCGAAGGGGTCGGGGACGGTTCCGGCGGGGACGGTTCCGGGGCCGGTTCCGACGGGGCCGGGGGGGGCGGGGACGGTTCCGGGGCCGGTTCCGACGGGGCCGGCGGTTCTGCCCCAACGTCGAAGACCTCCTCGGGCGGGAGGTCTCCGCCTCCGGGCGGACTCTCCGCCGGAGGTTCTATGGCCAGCCGGGCCACGGAGGCCATGATCCGGCGGTTGTCCGCCCGGAGGGCCTCGACGGCCTCCATATTCCCTTCCGCAAGAAATATTTGCAGGGGATAATGGATGGCCTTCCGGCCCCCATCGTGCGTCTCGCGGGGCACCCGCTTAAGAATTAGCGGGACCATGGCGAATCGCCCGATCAGGGCCTGGACGTAATCCAGGCCCGAATTAATATCGACGATGGAGTGATATGACCCCACGTCGATCTGGTAAATGCCGCCCAAGGAAACCTTGGGCAGCATTACCAGCAGGTGTGCCCGCCTTTGGCATACCTTCTTTGTTAGAAGGTCGCAGGGGCAGGCACGCTCCTGCATCATCTGCGTCTTTTCGTCGAGACGTAGCGACGTCTCGCCGTTGCCGACGCACTTTAATCCCTTCCCCCCGCCATACATCTTGTACGCCTGGGGGAATACTGCCTCGACGTCATTGATTGGGAACATGACATCGAGCATTTTCGTCTTTTCGCCGTACACAGCGGCCACTTCCGCTGGTACGACGAAATAATCTACCTCTCGGGGGTATTCCCGCCCCCCCGAGAGGGCTTCTTTAATTCCCAATCGGATTTTTCCGAGCCGGGGAAGTCGCCTCCGGTCGGATAAATCCTTGATGCGGGTGTACGACCCGCACCTAAAATTGTTCATCTTTCCTCCTTGCCGCGCCTGCCCGTTAGGGTTCAGGTCTTACCGGCAGGTTCAGCGGTGACGGCTCGCCAGGCCCACCGGAACTTCCCCGGTGTATTACGCCCCGATACAAACCCTCGGTGATAGGGGGGATAAAGGCGGGGGGCGTTTACCCTCTTGCGGACGCCCCCCTACGCCACGGTGCGACGAAACACCAGATTCCGACTGCGGACAGTGCCGCAGACAGGAGGGTGTGTCCGTCGCCATAGCAGATCGCGGCAGCCCATAAGGCTGTCACGTACTGCGCGGCGGCGACCATGATCATCCCACCCCATGAACGATGGGGCGGGATGGCATTACGCCGACACATAGGCGGCTGCCATCTCCGCCGTTTCATCTTCTCCTCCTTGCCGTGCCTGCCCGTTAGGGTTCAGGTCTTACCGGCAGGTTCAGCGGTGACGGCTCGCCAGGCCCGACGGAACTTCCCCGTCGTATTACGCCCCGATAACCCAGGGGATGGGGGGGTGGCTTCTAGGGTTAATGCTCTGTTTTGGCGGCGGCTGCCACCTTCAAGACCTCAACAGTCTTGTCGGTTTGCGCCGACGCCAAAATATCCGGGGGAATGAGCTTTGTATCGGTCGCCCTCCTCTTCTGGAAGGACAGGGACACCAAAGTCCCATTCCCCCGCGCCTTGGCAGCGGATTTGGAGATCAGGAAATCCTTGAGACTTTTTCTCAAGGACTCCTTTCTTTTCTCCAAGGAGTTCAAGGAGGCCGTAACCTCCTTGTATTCCTCCGCCGCCGCCAAGGCAGCGTCATCGAGGGGCACTGTGTCAGGACTGAACTCCTGTTCGTACCCCTCGTAACACACCTCGTAATACTGGCAGTATGAACACTGCCAGTCGGAGGTCCTGTCGTACTGTCGGGGGGGCAACTTCCCCGCAGCCCGGTAGGCCTCCACCAGTTCGAAACGCTTGAAAGCGTTCTGGTAGAGGCCTGGTATTTCTACCGGGCCGGAGAGGTACGTCCCGTCCGATCCCATTACGTGCAGGATCGTCAGAACGTCCCCCCCCCGACAGTAGGACAGGAGATATTCTAGGTAGGCTGACGTGTTCTTGTTCTTAACAAGAAGCACGCCCTCCTTGATATTCAACCCAGTGAGATACAACACACACTGGGTTAAATAATCCAGCGGGTATTCCCCTCTGAGCATACGCTCAAAGGAAAAGTGGTTGACCGCCTTGTGTTCCCACAGGCGGTCAACCCCCGCCATATCTCTGATCAGGCCATCTATGTGGCCAACAACCTCATAGGTTTTCCCCCTATGGGTCGTTGTCCCACAAATGACCCTCTTCTGCTGGTCGAGGAGCTGAAATGCCGACTTCCGAATCCAGTCGGCGGTCAACTCCTCGTGCCACGATGAGTCGTCGAGAACCATTATGAATCGGTTCCCGATTGGTTTTCCCGTGATGCCTTGCGCCCGATACACCAACTGGCGCAGGCACCTCTCGGGTCCAGCCGAGGAGGGCCGGGGGCGGTACTCCGCCTCCTTTTTTGCCTCCATGCCGGCTATCTTTATAATCAGATCAGCCAACATGGCGGCCTCCCGCCTCCATGCGCTTCCGCATCGCGAGCATACAATATCCCGCGATGTCCTTGTAGGGGTCTTCCCCGAAGGCATCGCGGTCCGCCGCGATGCGGAACAGTTTGTCGATAATGCGCGTAATACACAGCGCATCATCGACCTTCTCCGGTTCAATCCCTTGAGGATACAAAATCCTCAAGACTTTACCGGATTTTCCAAAACTGTCCCCGTAGGCGGAGTTCTTCCGCTCTACGAGGGAGCCAATTTTGGCTCCAATTTCTTCGTATGAAGGGAGCTTGCCGCCCCCTTCATACTTTTTTTCTTTCATCCCTTCCTCCTTGCCGTGCCTGCCCGTTAGGGTTCAGGTCTTATCGGCAATTTCAGCGGTGACGGCTCGCCAGGCCCGACGGAACTTCCCCGTCGTATTACGCCCCGATAACCCAGGGGATGGGGAGAACAAAAAAGGGCGCAACTGCTCCATTGGCATTTTCATGCTCAACGGCGCAGTTGCGCCCTGTTCGGTATCTACTTAAATAAATTTCTATTTATGTTATACTTCTCAGATGGAAGAGAACAGGTGGCTTTCTTTCTTTCGATGCCAATTCGATAATGTTGCTGCCTGTCCTATGGATAAGCGGGTGGGTTGTGCCTCTTTTTGCATTTTTCGCAGGATAGACAGACATACCGCCCATGTCTGAGCCACCTGCTCCCAGTCCTTGGCCGGGTCCAGCCGCGACGAAGCCAGTAGATCGGTTCCAAAGGCGTCACTGAATGCCCAGTCCATATCGCGCACGCACATAAGCAGGGTGTCGGCTGCCGACACAGTACGATTACGATCCCGTAGTTCAAAAGCCGATTTCAACGCGGCTGCCATCATCAATGATTGTTTCCATCTGGATAGTACGCTATCTTGTGGTGTATGATGTTCTTTCGCTCCGTTTATTGATAGCAATATATCAATAACATCATCAATTCTATACTGATTTACGTCAAGTCCATAGGCTACGTCTGGTTTCAATACGACGCTACGATCTTCACGGCCGCCAAACATGCAACGCATCACATCTACGTTCAGAGCTACAACAGTGCGAAGGAGCGTACCGGTAAATACGCCGGCCAGTCCGGCTATCTCCCTCGTCATCACTTGTCCTTGAGCGTACTGCTCAAACGCGATAATCGTCTTCCACCGCTGCCTTATCTCCTCCATTCCGCATCCTTCGAGCGCCCACTCAACCCCACGAAAATACGTGCCTCGAAAATCGTCTATGGGGGTATTCGATACATCATAGCCTTGGTCCTGCTTTTCGCTGCTCAACAACCAACCCTTGGCTGGTTCGTGCAGCCATATATCACGACCCCCATGATAGAATCCCTCGTCCATCATAAATGCAGACAGGTCTGTGACCGCATACGAGTACCCTTTCTCCCGGCACCATGCGGCAGCATGAGATAATATGGAACCGTAAGGATGCGATACAATCACATCTTCGGTTGGGTAGCTTTTGCCCACGTAGCATAACTGCTCTATATCCATCAGGGTATTTACCTTGATAATGCGACTGGCCGAAAGATTAAGATGTGTCTTGTGCAGAAATCCCGGTATGGCGGATACCGGAGGAGTGCCTATTGAGAAGTGCCCGGGCGCATAACGCACCTGACTCACCCACACCTTGCAGTTCCGATCCACCAGCATCTCAATCTCCACCTCCGGCAGATTCAAATCACGAATGGCTTGCTCGTAAAACGAAGGGGCAGGTGCATTCACCGTGATCACCGGGGATTTGCCGGCGGTTACGCCGTCGTGCCCCGGCCCTATGGACATGATCCCCGGTCCCCATACGATATTGGCTATCGCATCGCAGAACGGTTGTATGGCTATTACGCTATTTTCTTCTTGATAAGCCTGCATCTGTAATAGCAGACAGCGGAGACCCATCACATACTCTTCTGGTGTATCTACACGTAGTGATTGCATGACGCCATGTTGCGGTAATGTGGGACATGAACGTATGTAAGCAGGAAATTCCGGCAGGTCACGATAGATCATGGCTTCTTTCACGTCATTCTGTATCTCGTACAGCCTCGTGTGCAGCGCACAATGGGGAATGTTTTTTTCTATCCATTGTAATGATAGTGCTTTCTGTGATTGCACAAATACCCTCCTGCATTAGTCATTTATTGCTTGAATAATACTTCTTATTTTTCGCGGTATATATGGCAGAAAGATTGTCTTCGGAAGTATTTATGTTTTTGTGTTATGATGAACCTCTGTGGAGGTACCAATGAATAAATTACTAATTGCCGAATCTCCGCTCCAAGTGCTTCCTTCGCTGGCTCAAGCAATCGGCCTCAACGAAGCAATCGTCCTGCAACAGTTACATTACCTGTTACGCAACAGCGACGCCACTCACGATGGCAGCAAGTGGGTGTGCCTGGCATACGATGACTGGCATAATAATCACTTCCCGTTTTGGTCCATCAGCACGCTCAAACGCATCGTCAAATCTTTAGATGCCCGACAACTCATATCGAAGACATCGAAATACAACCGGTACGCCCAGGATCAAACGAGATGGTATTCGATTGATTATGCACGCTTGAATAGGCATATCGCCTCTTATTGCACACCATCCGATGATGCCATGTCGAACAGGTTGCTCATTGATGAGCCTCCCCTGCAAGTGCTACCTACTCTCGCACTCACTATCGGCCTTAATGAGGCAATTTTCCTTCAACAGCTTCATTATATCTCGCTGATAAAAGGACTATCTCAAGATAATATATTGTGGGTCAATATTACCGTTGAAGCCTTAGTGGAGAAATACTTTCCATTTTGGTCGAAAAAAACACTTAGAAGGGTTCTGCATTCCCTTGCTAAAGATAATCTTATATTTACTACCACAAAATACAACAAATATGATGCTGATCGCACAAATTCGTATTCTGTCAATTACGATAGGCTTCACCAGATCGGAAATAATATCAGCAATTATATCATTTTGGATAACCATAATGTAGATAAAGTTCAGTCTGTCCACTCCAGAGTGTCAAGTTGTCCACTCCAGAGTGTCAAGTTGTCCACTCTCCAGAGTGTCAAGTTGTCCACTCTCCAGAGTGTCAAGTTGTCCACTCCATATATGGATAAAGATTTAAGAGATAAAGACGACGACAAGACGAGTGTCGTCGTCGTCTCTTCGGATGTCTTCCCCGGAAAGACCAAGAATGGTCCTCCCGCAGATTCGACTGCCGACATTCCCACCAGAGATGAGATAGCAGACGCAGTGGCAATGTTCGATGGGTCTCCTCTTGCTGGACTTATTTCTTCGCATTCCATCAAAGAGGCTATTGCTGCCTACGATCCAAGTGCACACTCTGACTACCAACCCGAGTCCCCGTTGGACGGTGTACGCAGACTGGGCAGGTGGATGATTAAAATAGCATCCCATACAGACATGCCCACTATACATAACCCGGCTGGTTTCCTTATTGCCTTGTCAAAGAAAGGCATGGATAAGCCGTCTATAGTGGCTCGTCAGGAAGTAATGATTGAAAAGAACAATATGGTGCGTCAGCGTGAGATGTATGAAAGCCATGTAACCCGGTTACAGCGAGAATACCCCGGAGTGGACGTGGCAGGCATTCTTGATAGATGTACCGGGGCTTCAGGTCAGATACCCACAGACGAGCAATTGGTCAGGGTACGAGAGGATTGCCGTCTGGCACGGATTCGTGCAGACGCCGCACGTGATCGGGCTATGGAAGAAATGCGAAGTATATTCGCCAATGACCGTGGCGGTCATAGAAGGGAGACACGACAATGAGCGCGGCTGGTATAGAAATCGTTATAGGAGTCGGTTGCACAATCGGTCTGCTTGGAGCTGCCATTGGCTCCTGGGCCAGCATTCACAATACCAAGGGGCCTCGGGAGCGAGCGTTCGTTATCCGGGCCGTAATCTACGCATGGTTGTTGATGATAGTGATTATGCTGCCATTCCTGTATATCGGCAGTGCCTATTTCGCTTTTGCATGGATACCATACACGATCCTGATGTCCGTCGGTATCAGCCGGTGGAATAAAAAGCAGGCTCAAATCAGGATGGAAGAATCTCAGATAATCAATGGAGGAAAATGATCCCGAGTCCACCTCTGAATACGATCCAGAACAAGAAACAGTATGAGTATGTTGTGAAAAATCTCAAAATTATCCTGGCATCTGTTCGCTTCGAGAAGGATGAGATCGAGATGACTGATATGAGCACTGCGTCTGCGTCTGTGTCTGTAGCAGATGCAGTGAGGTGCGAATAAGCCCCTCCCCGATTGGCCACTATCCGCCTGCGATACTTGCCTAAAGACATTATTTCCCAGTTCTCTCATTTTCTCGTTCTTGTCTTTTTTTATCTTTTTTTTGCATAAATTTATATACTTTTCGGCATTACGCTTGACTTATCTTGTATAGTATGGTATAGTGACCCCTCAGAAGTAATACCTTTATGTCCCCGGTGCTTGCCGGGTAATGTGCGGAGGAGCAATATTGATAGATTATCGTCACGAATTGAATGACGAACAGTTCCATGCGGTCGTTTCCGGCGGCGGCCCCACGATGATCCTGGCCGCCGCTGGTTCGGGTAAAACCCGTACCATGGTGTACCGGGTAGCATATCTCTTGGAACAGGGAGTGCCCCCCGAACGTATACTGCTGATCACTTTCACCAAAAAGGCTGCCCAGGAAATGCTCTCACGAGTCGAGTCGCTTTGCCATATTGACGTTTCCGGCCTCTGGGGTGGTACGTTCCATCATATCGGCAATATCTTCCTCAGAAAGTACGGACATTTGCTTGCCTATCAGAAAAACTTCACCATCCTGGACGAACAGGATGCCAATCGCCTGATGGACGTGTGTGCCAAGGAAAAAGGAATGTACGAGACTCACGATCATTTTCCAAAGGGCGAGGTTCTTAGAAGCGTCCTGAGCTACTCGATAAATAGTGGCTTATCGTTTGCCGAGGTCGTCCAGAACAAGTATGCACACTTATTGTCTTTGAAGGACGATATGGCTTCCATCGCCAAAGAGTATGCTCGTCGGAAACATGCGCTCAACCTCATGGATTTTGACGACCTGCTGCTGTGCTGGCGCGATCTCCTCGCCAATCACCAGGATATTCGGACTGAGTACGCAGAGCAGTTCCTACATATCCTGGTGGATGAATACCAAGACACGAACGCGCTCCAAGCGGAGATCATCGACATGCTGGCCTCCGTTCATAGAAACCTGATGGTAGTAGGGGATGACTTTCAGAGCATCTATGCTTTCCGTGGAGCCGATTTCCAGAACATGCTGTATTTTTCGGACAGGTATCCCGATGTGAGGACTTATTCCCTGAACACGAACTACCGCAGTACCCCCGAAATCGTGAAACTGGCCTCCCGTAGCATCGAACACAACACCATGCAATTCAAGAAGAGCCTCCGATCTGCACGCAGCCACGGTAAACGCCCTCATGTCATCACTGCCTTCGACAGCGGAGAACAGGCTAAATTCGTGGCCGAGCGCATTCAACGCTACCTACATGACGGAGTGCCGGCGGAAGAAATCTCCGTCCTCTATCGCGCCCATCACCATGCAATGGAGCTTCAGGTGGAGCTGAGAAAGCAACGGATTCCCTTCATTGTCCGTAGCGGCTTGTCGTTCTTCGAGTATGCTCATGTCAAGGATGTGATTGCCTACCTGAGAATACTCGTCAATCCGACTGATGAACCATCGTGGAAGCGCATACTGGAACTATACAAGGGCGTAGGGCCTAAAGCATCCCACGCTGTATGGAACTACCTCTCAGCACACGATGACCCGTTGGCTGCCACCCAGACCGATGAATTTCTGGGCCTGTCAAAAGGAAAGGCAAAGAAAGCTCTCGCCGAAATACAAAAGACTATCCAGCATCTCAACACCAAGACATGCCGTGATTTCCCATCGGAGGCAATCATGGCCGTCCTGCAGAACGGTTACGATGATTACCTGAGAACCACTTATGACAACTACGAGGAACGACTCGACGGCATTATGAGGTTGCACGAATATGCCAGCGTCTTTAGTGATGTCTGTGAGATGTTGTCCGATCTGGCCCTGATGTCATCGGCCGACGATGACGACAATGATAAGCGAGAAGGCAAGGTGGTTCTCAGCACGGTGCATCAATCCAAGGGTCTTGAATGGAGTGTCGTGTTCGTCATCTGTGTTTGCGAGAATATGTTCCCCCTGTATCGTGCCATCGCTGAAGATGCAGGGGGAGAAGAAGAAGAGCGACGCCTGTTTTACGTAGCAATGACAAGGGCTAAAAATGAGCTATATTTGCTTTATCCTACATGCTTTCTATCCAAGGGTGAATGGAAAGAGGTCAACCCGTCCCGCTTCCTGGGTGAGTTGGCCCCGAATGAAGGGGAATATAGCGATCTGCTCTCGTATGGGAGTGCCCGGGTATGAGGATCACACGGATCACGAAGGCAGAGGTAAGAAGGAACAAGTGCGCCTTGCCTGTGCTCGTCAGCAGACAGCACTCCACTTCGCCGTTGTTTACAGCGTTCGGACTGCCGGAACCGGTATGCGAGTACCGCTTCCGTAACGACAGACGATGGAGAGTGGACTATTGTTGGCCGACAGCTAAACTGGCCGTGGAGATCGAGGGCGGCGCGTTCCTCTACGGTCGTCACAATCGCCCGACGTCGTACATCAAGGACATCGAAAAATACAATGCCCTGAGCCTTGACGGGTATCACTTGCTGCGTTTCACGCCTCAGCAGTTGATCACCGGCGAAGCTCAGAATACAATACTCGCGTGGTTCAGGATTCACGCACCAGCAGGCATATCAAAAGGAAAAGATTGCGGAGGGGAGAATGGGATACATAGACAATAACCTCATGCCGGACGAACAGGTGATCTACCGCACACACCTGCATCCGGTTGTTTATGCGGGTGCTGTCACTCTCGCCATAGCGTCGGTGCCAGTCGCGGTGATGCTGTCATGGAAATATGCCGGCGGCATGCTCTGCGGGGCCGCCCTGTGGTATGCGTGGTGTAAGGTAATAGTCAACACCAGCGAGTTTGCGGTGACCACGAAAAGAGTGCTTATCAAAACAGGATTTGTGGCACGGAACGCCTGGGAAATGCACCTATCCCGTATCGAAGGGGTGCAGATAGACCAGGACCTTTTCGGCAGGCTGCTGGATTACGGCACGGTAATCGTCAAGGGGGTAGGGGGGTCCAGCGATCCGTTCAAAAACATCTCCCAGCCTCTCGATCTCCGAAGGGCCGTTGTCGAAAGCATGGGTGGCGGAACAGGTGAAGGGAAAATGATGGCCGCCTATCAGACAAAACAGCAGAGTATGGCGTGGACGCAGAGGCGGAGTGATAGCGCAGAACTTGGTCAGAACTTGGTCAGTCCCAGCCAAAACATCCAAGAAGGTTGTAACGCATCAACCGGGGTTGATGTTTTGGCGGATCGGGATCGGGGCAAGAAGACCGATCCACAGAGTATGGCGTGGACGCAGAGGCGGAGTGATAGCGCAGAACTTGGTCAGAACTTGGTCAGTCCCAGCCAAAACATCCAAGAAGGTTGTAACGCATCAACCGGGGTTGATGTTTTGGCGAACGTCGTAAGGACTCTGAATATGCTGGTGGATGAGTATCGCCGACTCCGCAACGATCTGGACGAATTACGTGGTATGTTGTTGATGCAGACGCAAACGAAGGAACTCAGGCAGGGGAGGGAAGAGCAGGCACAGCCGATTCGATTTATGACCGGTCAGGCGGCGGATAAAACAATTGCAGGAGGGAACGCTGCCGATACAGATACGAATAAAGTGCAGTTTCACAAATGGGAAGTGCCCGGACGCGATGATAGAGGGGCCTTGATTGACAAGACATGAAGGAGGACTAATGGAAAATATAGCAGCAAAAGTACCGGATGTATCTATGGTAAAATCGGCCATGCCGGGTGGTGGTGAAAAAATAATGATCGTCGATGATAACGTCAACATCGTATCCGTTATGG
>ERZ795052.3169-NODE-3169-length-18611-cov-7.127452_pt1 | contig 18611 bp, 10 predicted proteins | sample MGYA00375136_ERZ795052 | MGnify/ENA primary metagenome ERZ795052 (study PRJEB30181, sample SAMN05720156) | activated sludge metagenome | isolation source: Anaerobic digester | place: Japan | collected 2015-05-26 ... | reverse complement strand
GCGCCGCAGCCGCGCGATCGCCAGTTCCTTGCCGCGCGCCTCAACCTCGATCCACGGCACATCGTGATAAGCCGGCGGCACGCGGCGGATGTACTCACTATGGCGCGGATCGCGAACGCCGCTTGCACCGTTCGACAGGTGTACGATCTGCCACTCGGGGCGGGGCCAGGTCTCGCGGGCCGCCGCCACGAACTCGGCGTAGCTCGGGTCGGTGTAATCGCGCAAGCCGGCCTGCACCAGATGGTGGTGCGCGTCGAACACCATCGGCACGCCGGCCGCCTTGCAGATTGCCAGGATTTCCGCGGCCCCGTAGGCCGACTCGTCATTCTCGAGCACCAGCCGCGAACGCGCGGCTTCGGGGAGGGCCGCGATAGCGGCGAGTAGTGCCTCCGCTCGCCCGCTTTTTCCGCCGTGAAGGATGAGCGCCGCCCAGGGACTGCGCGGCAGGCCGAGCCGGTCGAACACTCGCGCGTGGCGGGTGAAAATTGCGGCGCTCTGGCGTGCGACGCGGCGCGAGAGCGAGTTAAGCACGACGAACTGGTCGGGATGTGCGACGACGCGAACATTCAGCGCCTGTGCCCGTCGGCCAAAGCCGCTCAATTCCGGCACGAGCTCGTCCAACACGCGTTCGCTCAGGGCGAAGTCCATAGGGAACAGGTCAGACGTTACGCGGTAAAGATGGATGTCCCGCGCCGAGCAAAATTCGAGCGCGCCGTAGAGCCGGCGGATGTTCTCTGAATACAACTCGTGCAGGGTGCGCCGCCGCTGACTCGGCGCCAGGGCCAGGTAGCGCGTGCGTGTAACCGTACGGTAGCGCACCTGCGGCCCGGCGGAGAGGCAAACCAAGCCGAGGCGCGGGCCGGTGCGCGCGGGCTGCGAGGGCCGATGCGGCCCTTCCGCGGTTGTCGGGCTGCGTCTTACCATAGTGCTTGATCGTAGGGCCGCGCGCCCCCGCCCGCTGCTTACGGCACACGGCGTGCTTGTCTGGGAAGGAACCGGTCGGGTCCGCGGTCCCGACCTACACGAAGGAACGGGAGCTAACCTATGCCGACGATTACTGAGAAAATCGCCCGTTGGGCCGCTGAAGTTCGTTACGAGCACCTGAACCCCGCCGCCATTGATGCTGCCAAGCGGTTCTTGTACGACACGCTGGGCTGCGCGCTGGGCGGGGCGCAGGTCCATGACTGCAAGATCTTCCTTGAGCACTACCGCGGCCTGCAGCAGCCCGGGTCGTGCACCGTGATCGGTTCCGGCGACAAGATGAACCCGGTCGCGGCCGCCATGCTCAACGCCCTGATGGTCCGGGCCATGGACTACAACGACATTTATTGGAAGCAGGACCCGTCGCACCCGTCCGACCTGGCCTCCGCTCCGCTGGCCATCGCCGAATGGAAGCACCTCTCCGGCAAAGACCTGCTCCTCGGGCTGGTGCTGGGGTGGGATTTCACGATGCGGCTGTGTCATATTGCGGTTCCGGGAATCCGCGAACGCGGCTGGCACCACGCCACGCTGATGGCCTACGCGACCCCGGTCGTTGCCGGCAAGATGCTGGGCCTAAGCTGGCAGCAGATACAGCACGCCATCGGCATCGCCGCCTGCCACCGCTTCACGCTGGGATGCGCGGTGGCCGGCAAGCTGACCATGATGAAGAACACGGTCAGCCCCATGGCGACGCGCGACGGCGTCGAGGCGGCTCTGCTGGCCCAGCGCGGCTACACCGGTCCGGAAGGCGTGTTCGAGGGCAAGGAAGGCATGGAGCACTGCCTGAGCAAGGGCTACCCGGGCGAGGGCAAGAGCTGGGACTACACCTGGATCACCGACAAGCTGGGCTCGACGCTCGAAGGCGGCAACGACCCGGCTAACGGCATCGGCTGGATGATCACGCAGTGCGGCATGAAAGGCTATCCGATCGAAGCCCTGATGCATTCGCCCGTTTCTGCCACGCTGCACATCATGAAAGCGAACAACCTGAAGGCCGAGGACGTTAAGAGCGTGCTGATCGAGAGCATCGCGCGCGCCGCGGACATCCTCTCCGATCCGGCCAAGTACGACCCGCAGAGCAAGGAGTCGGCCGACCACAGCCTGCCGTACTGCATCGCCGCGGCGCTGGCCGAAGGGCGCGTCACGCCGCTGGAGTTCAAGGAAGACAAGCTGTGGGACAAGCGGCTGCGGGCGCAGATGCCGAAGGTGAAGGTGGTCGCGAACCCTGAGTTCGAGAAGGCCTTCCCGGCCAAGCAGTGCACGCGGGTCACAATCACGACGAACGACGGTAAGACGTTCACGCACGCGATGGACTACCCCAAGGGCGACCCGCGCGACCCGATGACGGTCGAGGAGATCGGCGTGAAGTTCAACGCCCTGGCGTCGCCGATCATGAGCGAAAGCCGCCAGCAAGCCCTTAAGGCGGCGATCTTCGATCTGGAGAACATGAAGGACGTGGCGGAGCTGATGAAGCTGACGGTGGCGGACAAGTAGCGGCCGAGGGCTCAACCGCGCGCACATTCGTGCGCAGCTTTGGAAATCCGCGTTGGTCGGCGGTGATGTGCGCCGCCCGCAGCGATTAGCGTCGCGGCGGGCGGCGCTTAAGTTTTTCTGCTCGTGCCCCCGGCCCTGCTTTCACGCCGGCCGACTATTCGCGGTGACGGCGCGCGGCTCGAAGGGGAACCAGACCGTGAACTTGCTTCCACGGTTGGGGCGCGAATGGACCTCCATCTTGCCACCGTGCGCTTGCACAATGTGATTGACGATCGCCAGGCCCAGTCCCGAGCCGCGCGTCTGCCGGACGCGCGTGTCCTCGGCCCGGAAAAAGGTATCGCCCAGCCGCTGTAGCTGGCTGCGCGTCATGCCGATGCCGTGGTCCTCGACCGTGACCACGATCACATACCCGTCGCGATTGACCGCCAGACGCACGTACTTGCCCTCGCCGCCATAGCGAAAGGCGTTTTGCAACAGGTTTACGATGACCTGTTGCACCGCCGCGGCGTCGGCCGGAACCACCGGCAGGTTCGGCTCGATTTCCAGGTGATGCTCGAACCCCGCCGCGGCAAACTGCGGCTCGAACAATACCCAGGCCTGGCGCGCAACGGCCGCAAAATCGCACGGTTCAAACACGTACTGGCGACGCCCGGATTCGATACGGCTGAAGTCGAGGATACTGTCCAACAATACCGAGAGGCGCTCGGCCTCGCGCGTGATGGTTCCGTGGTAAGCCTGCACACGCTGCGGGTCAGTGACGCGGCCGTCGAGCAGCGTCTCGCCCAGCAGGCGGATCATGGCCAAGGGCGTCTTGAGCTCGTGGCTGACATCGGCCACAAAACGCCGTTGCAGGCGAACGAGTTCGCGTTGGTGGGCCATGGCGCGCAGCATCATCCAAATCACGACGCCCCAGGCGCCGGCGGTGGCGGCGGCCGTCACGAGCACCAGGGCGGTGCGCCACCTTGCCTGACCACGCATAAGGCGGAGGGTCGGTTGGCTGGCGACCAGCGCGGCTCCGCCAAGGCTGTCGTCCAATTGCGCCAGGATCACGTCCTGCGGGTCGGGCGTGCGCGCCAGGCGCCAATGCTGAGCCGGATTAAACGGCCAATAGCGCGCCAGGGCTTTCATTGCGCTTTGTGCCAAGACGATGCAGCCGTCCACGCCGGCTTGGCGGCTTGCCATAAGCTGCGGCGGGGCGCCCTGGACCGGGATGGTTTGCAGCGTGAAAGACTGTTCGCCGGAGTCGGGCCTGGCGCGGCAGGCCGCGCGGGCGGCGGCGAGCACGTCGGGGGCCGCGCGGCGGATCGAAGCCCGCAAAGCCGCGTCTTCCAACTGTTGGCGTAGATCATGGACGTCCGATCCATCCACGATGCCAATCGTGCGGCGTTTGAGGAACTCCAACTGTTCGGGCGTGTAACGCGCCGGGTGGGCGCCGGCTATCTGCTGCAGCAGGGCCTGCAAGTATTTTCTCGCCGGCTCGCGCGCCTCAGCCTCGGCCAGGCAGCCGATCACCTCCACCAGAGCCTCGAACGACTCTGGCTCGGCGGCCGTCCGGGCGCTGAGCAATTGCCCCGCGCTTTCCAGGACCCGCACGGCGGAAGCTGTGTCACCCAGGTGCCGGTAGCAGTCGGCCGCGGTAAGACACGCTCGCACGCGCAGGCTGACGTCTTCCGCGGCCAGAAGCGGCTGGCAAGCCATCAGCACGCCGCGGACTTCGTCCTCATCGAGATCAGGTTCGTACCGGGGCAGCTCCGGCGCGGCGGCACTAGTTGGCCTACCTGTCGGGGGCGTTTGCGGCAGTAGGACCTCCTGATCCTCCGCGCAGAGCACAATGAAATTCCAATCCTGCTGCTCGTCCAGCCAGCATTCCAGGCCGGCCAAACCCTCGCTGCGCAGACGCGCGGCGACGGCGTCGAGGGCGCGGGCAATATCGGCCTGGAGGGCGATGCTCTGCTCATCGGCGGCGGCCCGAGCCGCGTTGCGCAGATCGGCCCAGTCGCGTTCCTGCAGCGCATGACCTTGGCGCGCCACCGCCCACACGGTCAGGCTGGCGAGCGCCAGGCTGACGAGCACGGTCAGCAGCACCAGGCCTTGATCACCTTTTGTTCTCACCGGCTCTCCGAGCCAATGCTTGAACCCTTGCAGACGGCCGCTGAGGCATAGGCCTGTACCACACTGGCCCGCTACGGCGCCGCGGCCGGCACAGCGCCCGGCGCAGGCGAGGTAGTCGGCGCGCTGGGGGCCGGCGGTGGCGGCGCTCCGCGCAGCGTTGAGAACGCCTGCCAAGCCTGGCGCGGCGGCAATGACTGCCAGCGGTGGACGTAGGCGGCGGCCTGCGTACGTAGAGCGTCGAACCAGCCCGCCAGGTCGCGGCCCTGCTCCGGCTCCCAAATTAGCGGAATTTCGTGTTCCATCACCTTGCCGGTGAGGATCGTCTTGCCGCGCGTTCCGTGCGTGCCGAACAGGTAGAGCACTTCGTCACGCACCTCAAGCCGCGCGCCCAACTGCGTATATTCGATTCGTTCCGGTAGGACCGGCGGCAGTTCGATGTCCAGTATGCGGCCCAAAAGGTTGGTTAACAGGCGCCCTTCTATCCACTTGGGCTCGGGACCGTCCTCTACGTGAAACTCGGCGTCCAGCGAGGCAAGATGATTATCGCGGATCGTCAGGTCGGTGATGACCAGTGTGGCTCTGCCGCTCACCCGGCCGGCGGCGCAGCGCTCGCTCAGGGCCCGCAGCGAGATGTTGCCGCACTTGCCCGAGGCGACCAGGCGATCAATGCCCCGCGGCGACAACTCGGCCGCTGCGATGCGCAAGTCAGTCTGGCCGTCGGCGGCCTGCATTCCGCACGGCGCCAACAAATCGCCGAGCACCATGCCGGTAAGCGCACCCGAAAACCGCAGCCGGACGGGCCGGCCGTCGATGAAGGTCAACTCCTGCAACTGAATCTCGCGGCCCGCGCCGCGCCAGCCTGGCGAAGCAAAACCGGCCGTGCACTCGGGCAGACTCAGGTCATAGCAGCGTCCGGCAAGCGTAACGCGGCGCCGGCCGTCGGCCTCGGAATAGGCGAGTTGTCCGCTGAAGCGCCCGGATTCGATGAGCAGGCCGGTCAGGGCGCCAAGTCCGAGGACGTTCAAGGGCAGGTTCGGCGCGTGCAACGTTAGCTCGTCGATCTGTACTCCGCCGTCCAGCGGGGAAAAGCGCATCGTCAGCGTGATCGACTCCGGCGAGGCATAGCCGTTTAGCGAGCGGCACTGAATCGAGGCACGGCCTCGTTCGTGCGAGTCGAACGTAACGCTGCCGGTCGCGTCTTCAAGCAGCGCAACGAAGTCGTCGCGGATGAAGCGCAAATCCATGCCCTGGATGATGATCTGGCGCGGGCCGTCGGGTGCGAAGCCCAGGCGCAGGCCGGATTCGACCACCCGGCGGTAGTCCTCGCGCAGCCAAGTGCGTGTCGATATTTCGCAGGCCCCGCCCAGCAGACGCATTTCATAGGCCCGCTCATCGGCGGCGTCGTTGAGGCGGGTGAGCAGGGCGCGCGGGCAGGAAAGCACTTTGTCGCGGCGATCCGGCAGCCAGACCGCGACGTCGTTGTACTCGCGGCAGCAGCGGGCGCGCGGCAGGACTCGCCCGATGTCGCAGGGCAAGCCGAGAGCGGCGCTCAGGTCCGCGACACACTGGCGGCGGTAACGATCGCTGCGGTAGTACCAGGCATATCCGCCCGATACGGTCAGGGAACCGAGCGTTACGACGAGCAATATAAGTGCCGCCGCGATACGGGCACACTTCATGGAGGGGGATTGTACGGATTGCACGGCGGGCGTGGTAGGGTGGGGTCAGGCCTGCGTTGCCGGCAGCGTTTCCGGGCGATCGTGACTGGTTGAACCACCCCGACCGGTTGGAAACCGGCTTTACACGCTGAGGGCGATGGCTGAGGCAATCGCGTGCTCGCGGGTGTGCGAGATGGAGAGCAAAATGCGCCCGATGTCTAGGGAGGCGGCGCGTTGCGCGCAGGCCCCATGCAAAGTCACCAGGGGTTTACCGAGTGCGTCCGGCAGGGTTTCGATATCCGTCCAGCGTATCTCGCCGCGCCAGCCGGTGCCCAGCACCTTCATGACCGCTTCCTTGGCCGCGAACCGCCCTGCCAGGCGTTCTGCGGCATTCCGGCCGCCGAGGCAGTAGTTCCGTTCGCCGGCTGTGAAGATTCGATTCAGGAAGCGTTCACCGTGCTCGCGCCATACACGTGCAATGCGTTCTATCTGCACAAGATCAATACCATGTGCGACAATCGCCACCATCCACCATTCACTAACCACTAATCACTAACGACTAATCACTAACAACTATCCACTATTCCCGCGCCGCAGCTTCCAATATCTCGCGCAAGAGAGGCCTACTCCCATGCAGCCATCGCGGAATGACCTTGTTCTTTACGAACATCAGTGGCGCATTGCGAAGTTGCTGCTCTTGGGCCGCGCGGGCGTCATCCAGGATGGCCTCGGTTACGGCCGGATCGTTCATCGCATCCAGAAAAGCCAGCGGCTCGAACCCTAGTTCCGGCAGCGCGTCCTGCAGCGTCTGCTCGCTGAAGTTCGCCTGATTTTCCATCAGCCAGACGTGCATCTTCCAGAAACCGTCCTGGCCGTTGAGGCGTCCCGCGGTTTCCGCCGCTCGGGCCGCCAGGCAGGACTGGTTATAGCGTTCCTCGTCGACGGCCGGGTTGCACTCCGGGCTGAGCGGGTAGTGGCGGAAGGTGTACTGCGCTTCCGGGTGTGAAGTAAGGAACTCGCGAATGATGGCGTCGGCGAGCGCCGTGTTGGGTTGCAGGTAATCGCCCCAGGCGATGATCGGCAGCGTCGCCATTGGCGACCCATTCGTCCAGGCCCGCGCGGCGGGCGGGAAGTCGCGCACACGCGACTCCTTCCATTCGTTCACGTAGCGCTGCGGCGCCGGCGCCGGCTGATCGGCTTCGGCCGTCTTGGCGGGCAGATTCTTCGTCTTCAGCGTTTCCACCAGTTTGGTGAGGTTCAGCGGAACCGACCAGCCTTTGAACTCTCGGCCATTGATAAAGACCATTGGCGTCGTGGTCATTCCCAGGTCGAAGGCCTCCTGGACGTCGGCCTGAATGAGTTGCAGCACCTCATCGCTGTTCATGACGCGCTCGAACTCGGCCGCGTCATAGTCAAACTCCGCCAGGGCCGTTCGTAGCTCGTCGTCGGTGAAGCGGCCGCTGCGATCGAAGAGCCAATGGTGCATCTGCCAGAAGCCGTCGTTGCCGCGCAGCAGCCCGGCGGCCTCCGCGGCACGGGCAGCGCGGCAGGCGTTTTCGTGCTCGCGCTCGCTTGAGAACAGGTGATTGCACTCGGAGTTCATGGGGCATTGCTTGACGGATAGCGAGACGATGTCGCTGGTCGCGAGGAGCTGCTTCAGCTCAATCTCCAGCAGATTGCAGCCTTTGCAAGTGTAATCCGAGAAGATGACGAGCCGTAGCGGGACGGCCTCCGGGCCGAGCCGATAGCGCCCGGTAAACCCGCGGCGCAAGGGTTCGGCGGTCGAGGCAGCCGCGGCAGAACCGGCCGGCGCGCTCGCGGCAGAGCCGGTCGGCTGCGCGGGAGCTGGTCCGAGGGGTTGACCAACTTCGGTGATGGGTGGCTTTACGCTACTTTCCGCTATCGGTTGCGAGGAACCGGCGACGATCGCCGCGGCAGTGGCTTGTGCATCGGCCTCGGCGACGGTCTGCAGCTCGCGCTGTACGCTAGTTTCGAGCACCGCCAGCGCGGCTGTCGCAAGCACGAACATGCCGGCCAACGCCGCCGCGGGCTGCCAGCGCGGCGCCGCGGCGCGCGGCAAGGTCTCGATCAGAATCCAGAATCCGAGGTTGCTTAGGTGCGTCGCCAGGCAATAAGGACAGGGGTAGCCGCCGAGGAGCATGATCAGTACGAACCCGACTGAGACCAGCAGTCCCAATCGCACCAGCCAGAGCAGAAGCAGCGGCGCTCCGTGACGGCATATCGAAACCCAGGCCACGAGCAGGCCTGCGAAGTACGCCAAGCCGAGGTACGACACCGGCCAATTCACGTATGGCACGCTGCCCCAAGCGCTTTGACTGGCCTCGGCGCAGGGACTCCCGGGGCCGCAGCCGGGTAAGCGCAAGCCGGCGAGATGCTCCAGCGCCATCATCGCGGCCGCGACGATCGCGACGGCGAGGAAGACGATTCCGATTACGAGGCGCGCCGGGCCGGCCCGGACGCTTGGGTTCGGCTGAGTCTGCGACGTCGCGCGTGCCGCGGGCGTCGTAGTCTGTTCGTTCATTCGACCTGCTCCTGCACTCCGGCTTCGCGGGCGATTATCGACGGTCCCGGAAGCGTTCGCCAGCATGTGTGATGGCGTGGCGCTAGAGGATTTTCGAACGAGCGCTGCAAACCTGCGCCCGGCAGGGTTTCGTCAACGCGCGATGCGCCTATAATGTCGGATTCAAAACGCGGCAACAGGTATGGAAGATCTGTCAAAAATTCGCAACATCGGCATCGTCGCCCATATCGACGCGGGCAAGACGACCACCACCGAGCGCGTGCTCTATTACAGCGGCACCATCCACAAGATGGGCGAGGTCGATTACGGCACCACCGTCACCGACTTTGACGTGGAAGAGCAGCAGCGCGGGATCACCATTTACAGCGCGGCCGTTTCGTTCCAATGGCGCGATTGCCGCGTCAACCTGATCGACACGCCTGGCCATGTGGATTTCACCGCGGAGGTCGAGCGCAGCTTGCGGGTGCTCGACGGAGCGGTGATTATCTTCGACGCCAAGGAAGGGGTGGAGGCGCAATCCGAGACCGTGTGGCGCCAGGCGGACAAGTACAAAGTGCCGCGCCTATGCTTCATGAACAAGATGGACAAAACCGGCGCGGATTTCGAACACGCCGTCGCCACCGTCCGCGATCGCCTGGCCGGCAACCCGATCGCGATCCAGCTCCCGGTCGGGCGCGAAAATACCTTCCGTGGCCACATTGATTTGATACGCATGAAGGCCGTGTTCTATCACGGGGGCGACGGCCGCAACTTTGAACTGGTGGATATTCCCGCCGATCTCGAGAGCGAGGCTCGGCAAGCCCGGCGTGAGCTTGAAGAGAAACTGGCCGAGCTCGACGACCACCTGATGGAAAAGTACGTCGAGGGACGCCCGTTCGAGGAAGGCGAGATGCGGACCGCCCTCCGGGCCGGCACCATCAGCCTGCGCTGCCAGCCGGTGCTGTGCGGCTCGTCGCTGCGTTACATGGGCGTGCAGGCCCTGCTGGACGCGGTAACCGACTACCTGCCGTCGCCGCTGGACGTCCCGCCGATTAGCGGGTTCGACCCGGACAAGCCCAGCAAAATCGTTCAGCGCAAATGCGATCCGGGCGAACCGCTGGCGGCCCTGGTTTTCAAAGTCATTGCCGAGCCGCACGCCGATCTGCACTTCCTGCGGATCTACTCCGGCGTCCTTAAGGCCAGCTCGCGCGTCGTCAACGTCGGCCGTAAGAAGAAGGAGAACGTGCCGCAGCTTTTCCATCTGTTCGCCAAGCGGCGCGAGAAGATCGAGCGCGCCATGTGCGGCGACATTGTCGCGGTCGTCGGCCTCAAGGAGACGCTCACCGGCGATACGCTGTGCGACAACCGCGGCCCGATCCTGCTCGAACGCATCGAATTTCCCGAAACGGTCATCAGCATGTCGATCGAGCCGAAGTCTTCGGCCGATCGCGACAAGCTGGTGAACGCGCTGAAGATGCTCTCCCGTAGCGATCCGACGTTCGACTTCACCGTTGAGCCCGAAACCGGCCAGACGCTCATTCACGGCATGGGCGAGCTGCACCTGGAGGTCATGTGCCACCGGCTCGAGCGCGACATGAACGTTGACGTGCGCGTCGGCAAGCCGCGTGTGGCCTATCGCGAGACGATCACGCAAGCGGCTGAAGCCGAAGGCCGCATCGCGCGACAGGTCGGCGGGCGAGCCCAGTTTGCGGTTGTGCGGCTGCGGGTCGAGCCATTCCAGCCGGCGCCCGGGCAAGAGCATTTCCGCTTCGAAAATGCGGCGCCTGCGGATGAGTTGCGACCGCAGTTTGCGGCGGCGGTTGAGCAGGGGGTGCGCGGCGCAGCCCACAGCGGCGCGCTGGGTGGGTATCCGCTGATCAACGTGAAGGTCACGCTGCTGGGCGGGCAGGAGCATGCCGAGGAGTCGACCGAGGTGGCCTTCGAGACGGCCGGGGCGCTGGCGGTGCAGCGCGCATTGGAGCAGGCCGGCCCGGTTCTGCTCGAACCCATCATGCGCGTGGAGGTGGTCACACCGGAGGAGTACTTCGGCGCGATCAACGGCGATCTGATGTCGCGCCGCGCCACGATTACCGGGACGGCGATGCGTGCCCGCGACCGCGTGATTTCGGCCGAGGTGCCGTTGGCCACCATGTTCGGCTACGCCACACAGATCCGCTCGCTATCTCAGGGGCGTGCGTCGTACTCGATGGAACCGTACCGCTACGAACCGCTGCCGCAGGAACTGGTCAAGAAGGTTTTGGGGATATAGACGCGCGCTATAGAAGCGCTCTTACGCGTGAGACTGCTTGAGGCGCCACGCGTGTGCCACTGCTTGAAGCCGAAGCTTCAAGCAGTGCATCCAACACACACGCCCGGTTTCGTTACTCGGCTTCCGGGGCGGCACCCCCCGGTTTTGCTACGGTCGCGCCGCGGTTCCGCTATCCACCGGTCAGCACCAGCACGAACGGGTCAATGTCGAAGGCGTTAACCGTACCGTCGCCGTTTACGTCGGCGAGCATGTGGTTGCACCCGGGGTAGGCGCTACCGTAGGCGCCGGGGTCGGTCAGCGCCAGTACGAACGGATCAATGTCGAAGGCATTGATCAAGCCGTCGCAATTCAGGTCGCCCGGCTGCCAGGTGTCGTCGCAATTCAGCGTGGCAATCGAGAAATCGTCGAGCGCGGCCTCGACCAGGGAGCCGTCGCCTTCGTCCGAGGCGATGAAGCGCAGCCGTACCTGGTCCGTCAGCGCTACGAAATCCTGAACATTGAACTCGTGGTAGAACCAGCCGGGCGAAGTCTCCGGGCCGGTGGGTCCGACAGTTTCGGCGTTGACCCAGGTGCTGCCGCCGTCGTCGCTGATGTCTACAACGAACACGTCGGTGTGCGGTGTGGCGCCTTGATCGTTGGAGTACCAGCGCCAGTAGCCGATGACGGCATAGGTCGAACCTGACAAGTCATAGTTGGGCGACTTGAGCGTAGTTTTGCCGCCATCCACATCGTAGCTGCCGAGGGCGCCGCCGCGCGAATCAGTTACCCAGCACATTGTACCTGGGGCCGGTGTGTGATCTGAGCCGGGCTGGGCCGCAGTGGGATTGGGATCGGCGCGATCCCAAATACCCGCGGAGGCGTCGTCGCCTGTATCGCCGACAGTCCAGCCGCTGGGGGCTTCGAAATCGTCAAACACTATTGTCGTAAGCGTGCCCACGCCGACGCGGTACAGTTCAGTGGGGGCGTTCTCCGGCAGCACTACGGTGGCGCCGTCGCTGCCAGTGGCGCTGAAGTAGAACTCGGGCTGAGCGCCGCAGGGCGCGGCGGGCAGCACGGCCCGGTAGAGGTCGCCGCCCAGGCTGGTCAGCGTGACCTCTGAGAATGCGCCGGGCGCAAAGCGGTAGTACAGTCGCGCTGAGCCGGGCACGTACGTTTCGCCGGCACTGCTAATGTGCAGCGTAAGCGGTGTGGGTGTCAGCGCCGGCACAATGGAAGGCGGATCGAGCGGCAGGCTCAGAACGAGAGGCGGGAGCGTGAAATCGCCCGCGGCGAAGATGGCAACGTCATCGATGTTCCAGCCGCAGAAAGTCAGTCCGCCGTCAGTCGTTCCCATAGTCCAACGGATGCGGACATTGGGCTGATTGTCAGCCAGTGAGGAGATATCGATGTCCTGAAGTGACCAGGACGTGTCGGCCACGTCCTCCGCCCCGTTCTGCCAGACGTTTGTCCAGCTTGTGCCGTTGGTGCTGACGCGCACGTAGGCGTGATCGTAGATCGACTTTTCGACTCCCAGCCAGCGCGAGAAGCGCAGATGTACATCCGTCAAGCCCTGGCAGTCGATCGGGGGTGTAGTCAGATGGTACTCCGGCATGTTGTTCGTGTAGTCGCCGTTGAGGTTGTAGCCATATACATTGCGGCCGGTGTGGCCGGACGTGGGATCCGGACCGCCGCCTCCGCCGCCGCTGCCGGTAGGAACGCCCCAGGCCCACTGGCCCTGCGTGGTCCAGCCGGGATTAGTGTTCATATTCCAGCTATAGACAGTGCCATAGCCGACTGCCAGTTCAACGCCGCGCGTGGTATTTCCGACTGAATCGGTGGTATTCTCGAAGCTGAGCGTCGCATTGTGCACGCCCATGGGCAGACTGGCGGCCTGTGAATTGATGGACACGGTTACCAGCGTGCTCGCCCCGCCCTCCAAAGTGCCGGAGCCGTTGGAGATGCTGACCCAGTCCTGCGGACAGGTGACGCTGTAATCAATGTCATAAGTGCCGATATTTCGCACCACGAAGACGCCGCTCGATATGAACGGGCCGCCGACATGGCCTTCAGATCGGAAGACGCTTTCGGGCGCTACCCGTATGCCAGTCACCAGTTCCGGGCAGTTCAGGCCGTGGGCGGTGAATCCCGCACAAATTTCGTTGTAGTGGGGCGAGCCGTTCCCAAGGTAACCGTCATCGTCGTCGAGCGTGAGGAAGTCGATTACAATGTCGTCGTTAATTGACGTGCCCAAGTGCAGTAATATTGAATTGACCGTTAAGCTCGACAGTATCGAAAGATACTCAGCCGGCTCAGTCTCAATCAGCTCGTTGCGAATGCTCCAGATGCAACCGGAAAGCAAGTTGCCGCAATCGTGAACTTCACTTCCGCAGGTGGAACAGCCGCTGGCCAGATACTGGCAGTCGTTGTCGGCGGTGCGCAGGCCCGCGTCGCAATCGCCGAAGAACCCGTAGCCCAGGTTGGGATCGTCGACGGTCAACACGGCGATGCAGTCGGACATGCCCTCGCCGTACGCGCCCTGCCCGCTGCCGCCCTGGTCAATCACGTGATGCCCATACTCGTGATCCAGCACACTCTGCCAGCCGGTATTCGGGCAACCGTCGCCGGCCTGACAGAAGTTGATTGAGATTCCGTCAGACCAGGCGTTGCAGGGGCAGTAGCCGTCCGTACGATTGACGTAGATCGGAAAGTTCGTTTCCGTGGAAATGCCGGGAAACTCTGGATTCTGCGCGAGGATCCAGTCGCGGACGCGATTCGCGCTAATGTAGCAGTTTACCTGCGACCGAACCAGATCGCTGATATTCTCTTCGTTGTGTGTGAAAGTATACGGCACACCTGGCGTCACAGTGGCCGAAAGCGTTTCCTCCGCCCCGGCCCAGTTGTCGACGTTGAAGTACGTGCCAGTCATGAAGGATTGCACCGTGACGGGCGAAGAGCCGCTGTGCGGGATCGAGAAGTTCCCGTCGCCGTCGGCGTAGCCGGTTCCGCCGCCCGAAACCGAGACGCGCGCCCAAGGCATAACTGTGATCAGCTCGGGCGAGCAAATGTCGGCCTTGGAGCCCTCCGTGGCCATGCCCTGCACGTGCCCGGTAATGGGAGCGAAGCGGATCAGGTCTTCCTTATAGAGCACGTTTCCAGTGACTGCATCAGCAACGTACAGCCAGCGCTCCGGCTTGGCATTGGGGTTGTCGTAGTTATCGGCCGTAAAGGTGATCGCCAGCACGGGTTCCACTTGTGCGTCATCTATTCCGGCCCAGATCACAACCTGAATGTCGGAATAATTCGTCATCTCCGGCGCAATCTGCTCGAGCCGGTCGAAGGGTTTTGCCGCTACGCCGCGATCGACGACAAAGTCGCCCAGATTCCGCGCACTGGACGTGACCAGCACCACCGGAAAGCCGGGCTCGTTACGAGTGAGCAGGCGCACTTCGCCACGGAACACGGGTATTCCGTCTTTCTCCTGCGCGAAGTTCACCAGCGTGAACTTGTTACCGCCGCGGTCTGCATCCGGCATGAGCGGGACCGTGGGCAAACCGGTAAAATTGCTGCCGGCCCGCAGCTCGGCTGACGTCACACCCAGCGCTGGCGCGTGTTGCTGCAGGAAATTTGCGGCACTCTCCTGGGGACTGGTTCCAAAGCTCAGCGGCGCCCCGAAGACGCGGTTGACGCGCCGGCCCTCGAATGAAACGCGTGCGTCCGGATTGGCCCGTTGCAGCGCGGCGCGAGCTGCCCTTTCATCGACGCCGCTGAAAGCCAATGGTACAACACAAGACGACATCGTGACTACGAACAGTCTCCAGCGCATGCAAATCTCCTTGGAAATCGCTCTCTCAACGAGGGCGGGATCCGGCAGGCGTTCCGAATTCAGCATAGTGGACTCGCGCGACGAATTCCAGACATAATCGCGCCTCGGCCGGTCAGCCGCCTCCTCCTATCCAGAAGTCGTCTTTTTATGGGTCGCTGTCGGTCGTAGGCCGGCCGCTTAACAGTGTAGAGTGTAGTCCAGAAGTTGCGCGGCGCCGGTTGACCAAATTTCGCCGCCGCGAGGGGCGCTGGTCCCCTCACAGAATCAGCATGGCGTCCCCATAGCTGAAGAACCGGTACCGCTGAGTGATGGCCTCATTGTAGGCTGCGCGGATTTGCTCTGGATTGGCGAACGCCATCACCAGCGCCAGCAATGTGCTTCCAGGCAGATGGAAATTGGTGATGAGCACATCGACGTGCCGGAAGCTATAAGGCGGGTAAATGAATATGTCGGTCCAGCCCTCCTGGCCCGTGCCTTCCAAAGTGCTTAGCGATTCGAGCACCCTTACGGCCGTTGTGCCAACGGCCACGACGCGTCCTCCAGCAGAGCGGACCGCGCGAATGGTTGCGAGTGCCTGACCCTGTATATCAAACCATTCCGAGTGCATCTTGTGCTCGGCAAGGTCTTCGACGTCGATCGGCGCGAACGTCCCCAGGCCGACGTGCAGTGTCACACGCGCCACTCTGATCCCGCGCTGTTCGAGGGTTCGCAGCAACGCCGGCGTGAAGTGCAGCCCCGCGGTCGGTGCGGCCACCGCGCCCGGCCGCTCGGCATACACGGTTTGGTACCTTTCGCGATCTGAGGCATCGGGCGTACCGGTTCGGCCGGCAGAGTCGGGGCGGATGTACGGCGGCAAGGGCGTCTGACCGATGCTCTCCAGCAGCTCCAGCCACGGCACTGCGGGTTCGGGCCGGACGAGCCACTGCCCGCGCGGGCGCCGCTCGATGAGCACCAATTCCACGGCGCGGCCCGCGCATTTCAGCCGTTCGCCGGTAGCCAGGCGGGCGGAGGGCTTCAGCAGGACACTCCAGCCGGCATCGTCCCCGTGCAAGAACAGCCCTTCGATCAGGCCGCCGGTTTGTCGCCGGCAGAAGAACCGGGCGGGGATCACGCGCGTATCGTTCACGACGAGCACATCGCCAGGGTTGAGAAACGCGCATACATCCGAAAACCGCCGGTGCTGCACGCGGCCGGTGCGGCGTTCCAGTACCAGCAGGCGCGAAGCGTCGCGGGGCTCGGCGGGCCGTTGCGCAATTAACTCCGGCGGCAAATCGTATTGAAGGTCCTGGATTCGCATGCCGTTGGCGTAGTACTCTATGGTTAGTTCAAGGTCCGCCGGGCGGAGCGGTTCTCCAATCGCCGGCTCAACCCGGCCTTTACAATAGGCACGCTTGGTGGCCGTCGCCAGCCATTTCGCCCTTGCGGGACGGTGGCCGTGTCCAGGACCAAATGTTGAGGCGTCGCATGGCTGATTGGGGCGAGGCGGAAGTCCGTGGTCGTTGCGGTTGCGGCAGGCGCTATCGCATCCTGCACGCAAAGCCCGACCAGGTCGTGACGTGCCCGAATTGCGGGCGGGGCATTATCGTCACCCGGGCCGATCTCAAGGCGGCCGGCGCCGGCGAGATGCTCATTCCGCTCCAACCCGAACAGGTCGAGGTACGGGAAGCACTGCTGGTGGATGAAGTGGAGTTGCGGCCTGCGCCGGCCGGCAGTGGACCGGGTCTGACGGGCCGGCAGGTGCACACGCACGAAGTGGCGCTGTTGGCCGAAGCGTTGGAGCCGAGCCGCCAAATTGTTCATGGCGCCGGGGCGTATTCGCCCGGTGCGCCACGCAGCCAGCCCGCAGCGGGTGCGCCCGTGCGCCCGGCCGCGTTTCTGCTGGACATGCTGGCGAGTTTTTGGTTTGCCGGGCGGCCGCGAAATGCGCTGGTATTGGCAATTACAGCCCTTGTCTTTACGGTGCCGCTGCTGATTCTGGGCCGACCGGTAATCGGCTACGTCGTGTTCCTCTTGACCGCGTTACTGGAATTTTTGCTGTTTCTCCACGCGCTGCAGTTCTTCTGGCACGTCATGACAGAGACTGCCATGGGCGAGGATGATCTTCCGGTGGTGCCGCGCGGGTGGGACTGGATCGAGGACGCCCTCAAGCCGCTGGGGTGGCTGCTGCTGATCACGCTCTTGTGCAGCGTGCCGGCCATTGCGGCCGGATGGTATGCTCCGCCCGGTCAGTACCGCGAGCCGCTCATTTGGGCGGCAGTGCTGCTTGGCACATTTGTGTGGCCGATCGCGCTGTTGTCAGTCGCCTTGGCCAATGGGCGGGTGCTGCTGCGGCCGGACTTGCTGGTGCGCTCCGTGTGGGGGATCGGGCCGGCCTACATCGCGGCCTGGTTTCTGGTGCTAGCGCTTGTGGCAGCGATCGTGATCTTCGTTGGGGTCGGTCCGGCCGCGATGGGATGGCCGGCGGTAGTGGCGACGGTTTACCCGATTGCCACGGGCGCGATGGTCTTCTACCTGGCGTACGTTCTGTTCCGGACGCTGGGCCTGCTCTTTCGGCATTTCGGCGGGCGCTTGCCCTGGCGAGTCTGAGCTTGACGCCCTGCCTTCCTGGGCTTCCTCAGCCCGACATCGTGGCCAGGTTGAACAGCATGCTGAAGCACACACAGGCTGTCAGTAACGCGGATAGGACCAGAGCCACGATACCGGGCACGTTGTCGCGCCGGCACTGAACCACGCTCGTGATCGACAGGGCGAGTGCGATAACGATAAAAAGCTCCGCTGCGCAGCTCAGGCCGACAATCTCCGTCCGGGATTGTACGCCACGCGCGATTTCTTCCAATTCCTCGAGCTGGCTCCCCGTAGCCTGCCCCGGTTGCGAGGCTGACACCCGCGCTATTTCTTTCAGTGCCGGCCAAGACAGGACGAGCAGTGCCACCATCGATATTCCGGCCAAGGCCAGGCAGATGAGTGCGTATCGGCCGTACTTCCGCCCCGTCTGTTCGCGTGCGTCAAGAGGGCGGGCGGTTTCGGGTGGCGGTGGTGACCAGCCCTCTTCTGCCTGCCCAGATGAGGCCGTGGGGCGGGCGGCGGCAATGGGCTGTTCCTCCAACGAGGAAGCCAGCGGGACCGCCACCACACGGTTGCAATAGGGACAGGCCGCCATTTTCCCGGCGTGCTCATCGTCAACTTCGATCGGCTGCCCACAGCCGCTACAGCGGAATTGAATCGGCATGATGCACTTCCAGAACAACAACCTGGCCAGGCGTTCCTCACCCGGCCACCGCGCCAACCGTACTGCATGATACCTGCCGGCCCAAAACCGTGCCACGCGGCGGCGGCGAGACCTGGGTGTACACCGTCCGGCCACGGTCGTAGCATGGCATTCTTGACAGAGGCCGGACGCGAGCATCCCGCTATGCCTCCGCTATGTCAGGTTACCAGCGATGGACCAGAACGCACCGGTATTAATCGGCGTTGACGGGGGCGCGAGCGAGGTCAAAGCGCACGCCGTAGCCTGTGATGATTTGAGCCGGCCCAGCGCGTTCGTCCTGCGGCCCGAATCGGCTGCGCGCGTTTACGCACGTGATCCGGGGTTCGCGCCGCTGCCGGTGGCGGAACAAATAGCGCAGCATCGCTCGGGCCGTTGCGACATCTCGCCCGCCGAGCGGCAGCAGGGCGAACTGTGGCTCCAGGCCGCGGCGGACGCCATCTGCGACGTTGCGCGTCAGTGCGGCAGCCGGCGGGCGCTGATTGGGATCGGCATGCCGGGGCTGAAGA
>ERZ795052.3166-NODE-3166-length-18626-cov-11.395186_pt1 | contig 18626 bp, 13 predicted proteins | sample MGYA00375136_ERZ795052 | MGnify/ENA primary metagenome ERZ795052 (study PRJEB30181, sample SAMN05720156) | activated sludge metagenome | isolation source: Anaerobic digester | place: Japan | collected 2015-05-26 ... | reverse complement strand
CCACCGACCCTGGGCTTATGAATCCCATGCTCTAACCAGCTGAGCTACACCGCCGTGTAATTGCCTCAGAGGCGAATAACCTAATCAAAAAAACCAACATTAGCAAGAAAATTCTTCTTTTTTAAGACGGATTTGATGATTTTTCTCAAGATGCCGGACACTAATCCGATTAAATCTGTCCCATTTCTGCAGAATAGATTCTGTCCCTGCAGCTTTATGAATGTAAGACCGGCTGTTGGCAGATGGCCGCAGGCGGCAGGACTGGATACCTTAACACAATAGATAAACGGCTGCATTTCCGGCAAACTCTGTCTGCTTTTGGTAGCCAATATCGCTCGATCATTTGAGCATTTTCATTTTTTGTTTTCTTCTGGTTATGCCGAAATCATTCTTTCAGGACTGCCCCGAGGGGCCGGTTTTGCCGACAGGCTATTGCTTAAACAGCGTCAGGTCAACAGCCTCTGCCATCATCTCGTACCCGCGGTCATTGAGATGTAGATGGTCGCCGCTGTCAGCTTCCGGCAGCAGCAGTTGGGGATTGGCGGGATTATGCAGGGCCGCATCAAAATCAATTACCGCATCAAAGGCGCCGCTGGTTCGAATCCAGTGGTTGATTATCTGCCGCTGGGCCTGCAGCTGGGGATTGTCATAAAACGACCTGCCGCAGGGCAGCAGCGTTGCCCCATACACCCGCAGCCCGCGGGCCCGCGAGCGTTCTATAATTTGCTCGTAGCCGGCGATAATCTGCCGGGCGTCTGCTGTGCCTGTGCCCAAGTCGTTGATGCCTTCCAGCACGATAATCCAGCGTGCCGCCGGCTGATCAAGCACATCACGATCCAGCCGCTCAAGGGCGGTCGGCCCTATCCCGCCGGCCAGCAGGCAGTTGCCGCCGATGCCCTGATTAAGCACACCGATGCAGGCGGTTGTCGAGTCTGCCTGCAGACGCTGCGCCAGATAATTCGGCCAGCGGCGGTTGGCACCTTCTGTCGAGCCTTTGCCGTCGGTGAGTGAATCGCCCAGACACACCACCGCCCCGCAGGAGCTCGGCGCCAGTACATCCAGCCCGCACAGCCAGTACCAGCATTTGCTGGCTGTATTCTGCGGCAAGGAGGCGGCATCTGCCGCATTGCCGGCCTGTATGAACGCCGCCTCGCCTCTGGCGCTGCGATGGCCGGTGGTCTTGGCAGGAGCTTTGGAGATATAAAGCGATACCGCTAAATCGGAATTGGGCTTCAGGTGAAATGCGGCCACATCGGATGCAATGACAGCTCCGGCAGGCACTGCAATTGACGGCTTGCCGCCGAATGTCAGCGGGGTAAGAGTATCAGCCGCAATAACACCGGCGCCGGCAGACTCGGCAATAAAGGCCCGCTCAATATGCAGTGTGTCCGATGCATCGGCAAAGCTGTTGGAAAAGCGAACCCGCAGATGCCTGCCGCCGGCAGAGACCCGTATAACCTGACGGATTGTTGTGTTGTCCAGCGTTTGATAATCCGGGGGCATCAGTTCGGCCTCTACCGGCTGTGCCGAGGCCGCCCACGTTCCCAGCCAATGCCGGCTGTTTTGGATGAACTGTCTGGAACATCCCGATCCGCCTGCACAGATAACCAAAACGAGTAGAATGGTCCCAATCTGTTTTTTCATAAAATCCTCACATTCTGCAATATTAATTCTGCCGAATTGTTCGGCTGCAACCATTATTATAAAAATAAACGGCATTTTGAAAAGAACAATCAGCAGCTTAAAAAAGAGGTGGATTTTGCATGCCGGATGTGTCATACTATGCGGGGTTGACGATAACGTGCGTTGGGAGTTCGCTGTTGAAAGACAGAATGTTCATTTTGCTGCTGCTGGGTTTTTGGGCCGGCTGTGCCCCCCAGCCGATGAAGCCCCAGCAGCCGCTGTGCGCTGGTAAATCGTCAATTCAAGAGGCCGCCGCCGCTCTGGCTCTGCAGAGGCAGAATCTCCAGCCCTTCCGCGCCAGCGCCGATTGCACCATCTCGTGGATAGACCAGCAGGGCAAGAAACGGGATGAGCCGATACGCAGCGCCGCCATCGCCTTTGTGCCCGACAGCAGGGTCGATTTCATCGGTCAGCTGCTGTTTAAGGAAGCCCGCTTCGGCGCCAATGAATCGGAGTTTTGGCTTCGCATCAAGGCCGAGCTGGATACCTATTGGTGGGGCACTCGTGCACAGGCCGCCCAATGCCGGCAAGGGCTGATAGTCAATCCCGATTCCCTTGTGGAAGCGCTGGGTATTGTTGCTGTAGGACCGGACTGGAAGCTGTTTCACCGCGATGGCTTTGATATCGTCAGCTTGTATGAATCCGGCCGTATTATCAAGCGCGCCTATATCAACGCATGCGATTACCGCGTCGAGCAGATTGAGTATTTTGATGACGAACAAATCCGAAGAGTGCAGGTCCAGCTTGGGGAGTATGCCGCCGGTGAAACGGGTATTGTGGCACCCACTCGCATTCGGGCGGCATCGTTTGACCGAATGGGGCAGGAAGAAAGCGCTGTGCTGATTCGGCTTAAAAATATTCGGCCGCTGCCGCCGGAGCAGATCGGCAGAAAATTGTTTGTCCGTCCCGGACGGGACGGCTATGCGAATGTGTACCGGTTGGATGAGAACTGTGAGTTTGCACAAGAGGAAGGACAATGACGCGACAGACGCTTACAAGCCGGCTTGGCCAAGGCCTCTTTTTTGTTGATGGGGCAATGGGTACGCAGCTTATCGAACAGGGAGCCCGGGCCGGCGGATGCAATGATATGCTGAATCTGGATTCCCCGGCGCTGGTACGAGCGGTGCATCAGAGGTATCTTGATGCCGGCGTTGATGCGGTTATCACCAACACCTTTGGGGCCAATGCACTGTCGCTGGGCCGCTATGGGCTGGCGGATAAGACCTATGCAGTCAACCGAGCCGGAGCCGAACTGGCACGGCAGACAGCCGGAGACGACCGCTATGTCTTGGGCGACATCGGCCCCTGCGGCGATTTTCTCGAGCCGCTGGGAACAATAACCGGCCAGCAGCTTCTTGCGGCATTTGCCCGGCAGGCCGAAGGTCTCCGCGATGGCGGCGTTGACGGCTTTATTATCGAGACCATGACAGCCCTTGAAGAAGTCCGCACGGCAATCGCTGCCGTCAGGACGGTTTCGGATGACCTGCCGATTTTGGTATCGCTGGCCTATGATGCAGCCGCCGACGGAAGGGCACGAACTATGATGGGCATTACGCCTGCTCAAGCTGTTGAGTACTTGTCCCCGCTGGGAATTGCCGGACTGGGCTTCAACTGCGGCACGCTGGATATGGCCGGCTATGTCAAGCTGGCAGGTGATTATGCAGCCGCCCTTAAGGGCACAGGTCTGCTTCTTTTGGCCGAGCCGAATGCCGGCCGCCCGCATTTGGAAGGCGATAAAGCTGTTTACACTCTCAGCCCCGATGCCTTTGCTCTGGCGCTGGTTCAAATCCGGCAGGCCGGGGCCTCTATTCTGGGCGGCTGCTGCGGCACAAGCCCCGCCCACTTGTCGGCAGCTGTCCAAAAACTGACCCGCTGACAGCAAAAAAGGGATATCGATTCCCGCAGAGAATTATCGGGAAAATTACTTTTCACGGCGGATTTTATTAGCAATTGCCCCGACGATAGGATATTATAAAGCGGTTGTAGAGTGAAAGGTCAGTTGCCTTTCTTTTCCTTTAACCTGACCTGTTCCAAGGTCGAGAACAAAAGCGGAGGCCATTATGGCGAAAAAGTTGTATGTTGGAAATTTGGATTACAGTATCGGTACGAACACAATTACGGAATGGTTTTCGGCCTATGGGACTGTAGAAAGCGTCAATCTTGTCAAGGATCGCCAAACCGACCAGAGCAAAGGCTACGGATTTGTCGAAATGAGCACCGACGAAGAAGCCAGCGCAGCAATTGAAGGATTAAACGATACCGAGCATCTTGGACGCAATATCAAGGTAGCAGCGGCTAATCCTCCCAAGACAAAAGCCCCGCGCCGTGCTGGAGGTTTCAGCAGCGGTCGCCGTTTCAGCGGACAAGGCGGTCCCCGCCCAGGCGGCCGTCCCGGCGGCCAGCGGCGGTTTGGCGGCGGCGATAGAGGCGGCAGAGACAGCCGTCACTAATTTTAGTATCTGATTTCGCAGCAAAAGGCAGATTCCTGTTCTAAGGTGCGGGAATCTGCTTTTTTGTGGTTTTTGAGAATGATTGCCGATGGATTGAAAAGATTTAATGGGCGGTGAAAAGCAGAGGGTTCTCTTTTTTCAATCCGGCGGCCCGCGGCCTGCCATCTTAATGAGGTAAAATTTGTTTTGTTTTTTTATCATTAACTGACCCCCCAAGGTCATTGACCATTAATACAATGTGAATTATAAAGCAATTGCAAAGATTTGTCAATGAAATGTTTTTGAATTATTAAGCATCGTTAGTAAAAATCACAAAACACCTTAATATATCTTTTGCAGCTGTGTTATTATAAGACGATAATATAAGACGTATCAGAATGCAGATGTAATTTTTTTAGTTTTTTAGATCGACTGTGTTGTACTTTGTAGTAATTTTTGATTAGCCCGAAAAATAGGTCAGGATGTGACAAGTGTGCGGACCTGCGAATGATAAGAGAACGAATAACAATTTGCGGCAGGGTTCAAGGTGTTGGCTGCAGGCCCTTTGTGTTTCGTCTGGCACAAGAAGCCGGATTATGTGGTTATGTCCGCAATGACACACAGGGTGTATTCATCGAAGTGCAGGGCAGCAAAGCGGCTATAGAGCAATTCAAAAGCCAGCTGCTGGATTGCCAAAATCCCGCTTATCCCCCGTTGCTGAAAATTGTATCGCTGACAGTCTGCCCCCTGGATCCGGTCAGCGGCGAAAACGGTTTTTCTATTGCCGATAGCGACCCCGCCGGAACACCTGCCAGTCAGGTGACCCCCGATTGTGCTGTCTGCAAGGCCTGCCTGAATGAAATGAACAATCCAGCCGACAGGCGTTACCGCTATCCGTTTATTAACTGCACCCATTGCGGGCCGCGCTACTCGATTGTTAGGGCGATTCCCTATGACCGGGCTAATACAACAATGGATGCATTTTCAATGTGCAGTGTCTGCCGGCGGCAGTATGCCGATGTGCTGGATCGGCGTTTTCACGCGCAGCCGGTTGCCTGCCCAGTCTGCGGGCCGGCCATACGTTTAACCGATGCAGACGGCAATACGATAGAAGCTGATTCCGACAAGGCCATCGCCCGCTGTGCAGAAATCCTGTTGCGCGGGGGCATTGCCGCCATAAAGGGGCTGGGCGGCTATCATCTGGCTGCAGATGCGCATAACGAGAGGGCAGTCAGTGAATTACGCCGCCGCAAACGGCGCGATGCGAAGCCATTTGCGCTGATGGCCGCTTCGGTTGAAACTGTCAGCTGCTATGCGATTGTGGATCCTCTCAGCCGGCAGTTGCTCGAAAGTCCCCAGGCGCCGATTGTGTTACTGGATAAAATACAGCCCAATGCACTGGCACCTTCTGTGGCCAACGGCCTCCATCGGCTCGGATTTATGCTGTGTTATACTCCTCTGCATTATCTCTTGTTTGCCCAGCCGGGCATCGCTGTGCTGGTCATGACCAGCGCCAATCTGTCCGATGAGCCGCTTATCTGCAAGGACCAGCAAGCTCTGGATGAATTAGGCGGCATTGCAGATGTCTTCCTGATGCACAACCGCGAGATTTACCGTCCCATAGATGACTCTGTGCTTCATACGGTCAATAACCAGCCGGCCTTTTTACGGAGGGCCCGGGGTTATGTGCCTGCTCCTGTCTTCCGAAGTAAACCGGCTTCCAAAGACATTTTTGCCGCCGGCGGCGATTTAAAAAATACTATCTGTTTTGTCAAAGGCAATCAGTATCTTGTCAGCGAGCATATCGGAGATTTGGCCGACGCAAAGGTTTTTCGCCATTATGTCCGCTCTATCGAACACCTCCAGCAGTTGTTCGATGTCAGACCGCAGGCAGCAGTATGCGATCTGCATCCCGGCTATTTATCTTCCCAGTTTGCTCAACAAGCCGGCATTCCCCTCCTGCGTGTCCAGCATCATTGGGCGCATATTGCCTCGGTTTTAGCCGACTGCAATGAACAGGGGCCGGTAATTGGATTGGCAGCTGATGGAACCGGTTATGGAACTGATGGGGCTGTCTGGGGCTGTGAATGCCTGATTGCTTCTTTAACAGAGTTCGAGCGTTTTGGACACTTGGCCTATTACCCGCTGGCCGGCGGCGACAAAGCAGCTCAAGAAGCTATCCGCCCGCTGGTGGGTTTGCTTGCCCCTGACGGCAATTTCGGCTGCCTGACGGAGTATATGGACATTCTGAACCGCATCGAACCGGATGTCGAAAAAATCCATCTTATTTGTCTTCAGATACAAAAGCGATTAAACACTGTGGCGACATCAAGTCTGGGCCGGCTGTTTGATGCCGCCGCAGCACTGGCAGGGGCAGGAGCTGTCAACCGATATGAGGCCCAGCTTCCGATGCATCTGGAAGCAATGACCGCCCGGGGAGCAGAAGAGGGCTATCCTGTTCAGCTTGATTCGGAGGGTGCCCAGATATGTTTATCACCTGCACCGATTATAAAAGCCATGATAAAGGACATCAGAGATGGCATGGATGCATCTGTCATCGCCGCCCGCTTTCAAAATGCCGTCTGCGAAGGCCTTCTCCAGATGGCTTTCTGTGCCCGCCAAAAGCGGCAGCTGAATACTGTTGCACTATCCGGCGGGGTCTTCTGCAATCGGTATTTGGCCAATCGCCTGATCGTCCGGTTGCAGCAGGAGCAATTTCGTGTATTATGGAAACAATCCGTGCCTGTCAGCGACGGCGGAATTTCGCTGGGACAGGCGGCAATCGCAGCAGAAATGCTGGACAAAGGCAAAGGTTGGTGATGCAATGTGTTTAGCAGTACCGGCACGAATTATAGAGAAAAACGGGGATAGAGCAGTAGCGGATGCCATGGGCAACCGCTGGACGATTCGCATTGCCCTGACACCGGATATCGAGGTGGGCGATATCGTCCTTATTCACGCCGGCTATGCCATCAGTAAAGTGGATCCGCAGGAAGCCCGCAAGACATGGGAACTGTTTGAGGAAATCGCCCGATACGAGGCACAGCAAAACACAGCCCATCCCAAGGAGACCTACCAGTAATGCTCGAACGGATTGAAAAAACATGTCAGACCCTACATTCGGCCTGCAGCCGCCTGAGCAGACAGATAAACATAATGGAAGTCTGCGGCACGCATACTGTTGCCATTTTCCGCAGCGGCATTCGTTCCCTGCTGCCGGATAATCTCAGGCTGCTCAGCGGTCCGGGCTGTCCTGTCTGCGTTACAGACCAGTCCTATATTGACACTCTGCTTCAGATAGCGCAGCGCACGGATGTCCTGATTGCTACATACGGCGATATGATGCGTGTGCCGGGAAGCACAGGTTCGATGGAGTCTCTGCCGAATGTCCATGTGGTTCTCAGCGCCGATGATGCTCTGATGCTGGCGCAGAAAAACCCCGACAAAATCGTTGTTTTTGCCGCAGTGGGCTTTGAGACAACTGCCCCGGCAACAGCGGTGGTGGTGCAGGATGCTGCTCGGGAAGGCATTGATAATTTTTGCATTCTCTGCGGCCACAAACGGGTGATTCCTGCGATGAAAACTTTGGTGGCCGACCGCAACGACAAAATCGATGCCTTTCTCTGTCCCGGTCACGTCAGTGTGATCCTGGGCTCGGATGCCTATATACCGATTGCTCAGGTATTCTGCCGTCCTTGTGTGGCAGCCGGTTTTGAACCTATGCAGATTTTGGAAGGATTGGCTGCCATCTGCCGTCAGAAAGTCGAAGGCAAAGCGTCTGTCGAGTCGGTCTATGGGGCTGTGGTAACACCGCAGGGCAATAAAACAGCGCAGCAGTTGTTGGCTGATGTATTTGAGTTCAGCGACGATCCGTGGCGGGGCTTAGGCGTCATCAAAGACGGATCATTCAAACTCCGCAAGGCTTTCAAGCAGTTTGATGCAGCAGAACGGTTTGCCATAGAGCAAATCCCGGCCCCAGAAGCCGGCGCCTGCCGCTGCGGGCAGGTGCTTTGCGGGCTGATTGATCCGCCGCAGTGTCCGCTGTTTGGCCGCCGCTGCACGCCTGATGCACCTGTTGGTCCCTGTATGGTCAGCACCGAAGGCGCCTGTGCGGCTTGGTACAAATACGGTCAATGAAATTTTCCTAATTGTAAATCCTAAACACATAAATATGAATGAGCATAAAACAATTATGCTGGCCCATGGCGGGGGCGGACGGCTGATGGAAGAACTTATCAGCCGAACAATAGTGCCGCGATTGGGCAGCGGGCAGTCGGTGCAGCTGACGGATTCTGCACTGCTGGATGTGCCGGCCGGCAAGCTGTGCTTTACCACCGACAGCTTTGTCGTCAAGCCCTTGTTTTTCAGCGGCGGCGATATCGGCAAGCTGGCTGTCTGCGGCACAGTGAATGATTTGGCAGTAGCCGGTGCTCGGCCTATGGCGTTAAGTCTGTCGCTGATCCTCGAGGAAGGCCTTGCAATGGATACCCTCGAGGCGGTTCTTGACAGCATTGCCCAAACAGCCCGTGCAGCAGGAGTACAGATTATAACCGGTGATACCAAAGTGGTCGAGAAGGGTGCAGCCGACCAAATCTTTATCAACACGGCCGGCATCGGAATGCGGCTCCAAAACGCCAAGCCGGGGTATGAACATATCCAGCCCGGCGATGTGATACTCCTTAACGGTCCGCTTGGCAGCCACGGATTAACGATTCTGCTGCAGCGGCAGGGTCTGGAGTTTCAAACCATGCTTGCCAGCGATTGTGCCTGCCTGCACGAACTGACGGCGATGCTGTATGAAAATATTGGCCGGTCTGTGAAGTTTATGCGAGATCCCACCCGCGGCGGCGCTGCGGCTGTGCTTAACGAAATCGCCCGTGCCGCATCGGTCTGTATCGAAATTAAGGAAACAGATTTGCCGGCAGACAAAACGGTTCAGGCAGCAGCGGATATGCTGGGTTTTGATATATTGAATGTTGCCAACGAAGGCAAGGTGCTGGCAGTGGTCGCCCCCGAAGCGGCTGAAACGGCATTGGCCCTGTGGCGCTCTCACCCGCTCGGTCGGGATGCAGCCATAATCGGCACTATTACCCGCTCTGAAGACAAGGCGCTGGTGGAACTGATTACACGCATTGGCGGCAGACGCATTGTGCCGACGCCGTATGGCCGGGAACTTCCGAGGATTTGCTGATGCACGAAACAGCCATTGCAGAAAGCATTGTCCGAACGATTCTCGAAAATGCCCGCCAATTGCAGGCAAAGCCCCTGAGCGCCCAAATCTCCTGCGGCCAGTTCAATACCGTCAATGATGAGCTGATGCAGACGGCCTTTCAGGCCGCCGCCGCAGGCACTCTGTGCGAGGGGATGACGCTGACAATCCGCCATATCCCGCTGCAGGCCTGCTGCCGACAATGCAAAACCGTATTTGAGTTTGATGTCTACAAGCCCGTCTGCACTGCCTGCGGGGGGGATAAATATGATTTTAAACCCGATGCGCCGCTGCTTTTGGAAACAATCGAATTTGAGGACAATGCAGGCTTTGCAAAGGGGTAATAAAGCCCGTAAGAAGGAACGGATGAATATGAAAATATCACTTAACCAGAGGATTTTAAGCCGCAATGAAGAATGTGCCCGGAAAAATAAAGTTTTTTTTGATGAATATCAGCTGTTCTGTTTAAATATTATATCGTCCCCCGGTGCCGGCAAGACAACTCTTCTTACCCGCACAATTACAGACTTAAAAGGCCGTCTTTCTGTCGGAGTCATAGAAGGTGATATTAAAACCGATACCGATGCACGCAAAATCCGCGCAGCTGGAGCACAGGCCGTTCAGATTGAAACGCAGGGCGCTTGTCATTTGTCCGCTGAGCAGGTGCACAATGCTCTCACGCTGCTGGATGTCAAGACTTTGGATGTGATTATAATTGAGAATGTCGGCAATCTGGTCTGTCCGTCTGCTTTCGACCTTGGCGAGCACCGGCGGGCGGTGGTGCTGTCGATTCCCGAAGGCGATGACAAGCCTGTCAAATATCCCGGCACATTTACTGGAGCCGATGTTATTCTGATTAACAAAATTGATTTAGCCGACTATATTCCTTTTGACCTTGAGAAAGTTTTGGCCGACATTCATATGCTCAATCCTCATGCAGCTGTATTTCAGGTATCCGCCGCAACAGGGCAGGGGATGAATGCATGGTACGATTGGCTTCTGGCCGAATGCCGAAAGCACGACGGCCGTCAGAGTGAATCGATCGAAAAGCCGTCTCGGTAGGTTTTTTTGAGAAACGCATTGGCTTGGGGCAGATTGGTAAATTCCCTTTTTTCGGCATCCCACAGCAGTTTCTGCCGGCACAGCGACTCCCGCAGTTCCATCCGCAGGGCGATATTGCCCAGCAGGACAACTTCTGTCAGCAGTCCGGCAAAGCCGAAATTGGAGCCGGCGGGCGTCCCGCCTTTGCAGGCTGCAATCCATTCTTCATAATGGCCAATGGAACGCGGCAGGGTTTTAGGCGGCGGAGTGTACTCTTGCATTTTGGATTCAGGTATAATCCGCCCGTCCAGAATCTTTCCCTTCTGGCCGATATAAAGACACCCCCCGATGCCAAGCTGCCTGCCCGGTTCCAGTTCTTCCGGACGCGGCGGCTTCAGCCCGCCATCGTACCAAGTTACTGTTACCGGCGGCATATCCTCCCGTGCCCCGAATTCATAAGTTACCATTGATGCTACCGGATACGTTTCTCGGTTGACCTGCGTGCAGGATGCCTGCACCGATAGCGGATACCGCAGTTTCAAAGCCCGAAAAACGCAGTCCAATGCATGACAGCCGATATCGCCCAATGCCCCTGTGCCGAAATCCCACCACCCGCGCCAGCGGAAGGGGTGGTAGCAGGGATGATAAGGCCTATGCGGGGCTGGTCCCAGCCACAAGTCCCAATCCAGACCTGCCGGAATATCCGCTGCTTCAGCAGGCCGTTCGATACCCTGCGGCCAATATGTATCAAAAAGCCCATTCATCGGGCGATCTGTCCATACATGCACCTCCTGAACAGCCCCAATAGCCCCATCGGCAATCATTTCTTGAATCCGCCGCGGACCTTCGTCGGCCTGCCCCTGATTGCCCATCTGCGTAGCAACTTTCATCTGGTCGGCTGTCCGACTCATCCGATAAGCTTCTTCCACCGTGTGTGTCAGCGGTTTTTGACAATACACATGCTTGCCCAGCCGCATTGCTGTCAGAGAAATCAGCGCATGCGTATGGTCCGGCGTGGCGACGACAACTGCATCGATGTTCTTTTCCTTCTCCAGCATCACACGATAATCTCGATACCGCTTCGCGTGCGGAAATTGATTGTATGTCTTGGCCGCATAGTTGTCATCGACATCGCACAAGGCGACAATATTCTGGGAGCTGACACTTTGGGCATCCGAGTAGCCCTTACCACCCACCCCAATGCAGGCAATGTTGAGTTTTTCGCTTGGCGGCGTCTGATTGGGACCTCCGAGAACCGAACGCGGCACAATGGTAAAGGCCCCTATGGAAAGAGCACTTTGCTTAAGCATTCTTCGGCGGGATATTTTCTTTGGTTTCGGAGGATAAAATGCCATTATATTGCTTCTCATTTTCATTTTTTACTGTGAATAATAATATTAAGATACTCCTCCAAAGAGGGAAAATCAACCTTCTGTAAAACTTTTTGCTAAACAAGCCAAAAAATCATAATTTCTCCAGAATACGGTCTTGCCAGAGGCGGTTTTTTTTGTTAATAATACACTTTCAATCGGGGCCATAGCTCAGTTGGGAGAGCGCTTGCATGGCATGCAAGAGGTCGTGAGTTCGAATCTCATTGGCTCCATTCGTTGTAAGTTACGCTGAAATCGACACTTACGATTACCTGCCCAAGGCGCAGCGCGGCCGTAACTCTTAAAAAAAAGCAGTAGTACTACTCTTTTTTTGAAAGGGAAATGACCGTGAAAAGCCAGATAATTGACCCAAAAACATCATTTTCAGATCAAAAACCGACATCGAATAAACTCAAAGCCGCAAGCGCTTGCTGTGTTCGCATACGAACGCCGAAACTGCGCCACCACAAGGCCACCGGCCAGGCGTATGTCGTCTTCAACGGCAGGGCAGTTTACTTCGGCCCTTACGGCACGCCGGAATCTGTCGAAAGCTACCACCGGACCATCGCCGAATGGCACGCGGCCGGCAGAAATCCCCTGAACAGTTATGCGGATATAACCGTCCACGAACTGGTCGCCCGGTTCTGGGTGCATGTGGAAAGTTACTACCGCAGCCCGGACGGAAAGCCCACAAGCGAGCAGGACAGCTTACGATACGCCCTGCGACCGCTTCTGGAGCTTTATGGCAATACGGTGGCCTCAGAGTTCGGGCCACGTTGCCTGCGAGCGGTGCAGCAGAAGATGGTCCAGATGGGCTGGTGCCGCAATAATGTCAATCGGTCGATAAGCCGGGTCAAGATGTTGTTCAAGTGGGGCGTTTCACAGGAATTGCTACCTGGTGCTCTCCATCAAGCCCTTGCAACGGTCCCCGGACTGCGTCGGGGCCGCAGCGAAGCACGAGAGACCCCAGCGGTCAAGCCGGTAGAACAAGCTTACATTGACGCTATTAAGCCGTACCTCAGCCGTCAGATTTGGGCGATGATTCAATTACAGCTTTTAACGGCGGCCCGGCCGGGAGAGGTGCTTTCCATGCGACCCTGTGATATTGACCGCAGCGGCAGGATTTGGATTTATACGCCCAGAGACCACAAAACCGCCCATCATGGCCATGAGCGAAAAATCTACATCGGGCCGCGGGGTCAAAACAACTTACGGCCATTTTTGTTTCGGCCCGCGGAGGCCTATTGCTTCTCAACGGTTGAGGCCTATGCGGAGCGGCTGATGCGAGACTATGCCAACCGAAAGACACCGCTTTCCTGCGGCAATGTCCCCGGCTTAAACTGTAAAGAGAATCCTGAATGGAAGCCCTCCGGCAAATACAGCGTGGCGACGTAACGACGGGCGATTATAAGGGGTGTCGAGCTGGCATCTCCAGCACCTGAACCTTTGAGGCGATTGCCGGATGAAACGAAAGAGCAGTGGCAAAAACGCCTGACGAAGAAAGAAAAGGTCGAGTTACAACCCTTGATGATAGGAGCTTGGTGGAGTTACTGTGGTACAGACACAATCAATTATTCTTCTAAAAGCATGTACGATGATGTGCGTATATATGACAAAGCTCTTACCGGAGAACAGGTGAGGCGACTCTATCTTAAAGGAAGTGAAGCCGGTGGAGGTATTTATGGCCATGGGGCCTCAACAACAATTTCAAAATGCATCATTCGGAACAATACTTCCCAAGCAAACGGCGGTGGCATTGCTCAATTAAATGGAAAAATCAAAAATTGTATTATTGCCGGAAACACGGCGACTAATTCAGGCGGCGCGGTTGCTGATTGTTACGGGGATATCATTAATTGTACAATCGTCAATAACACGGCATCACAGGGCGGCGGAGTGTTTGCCTGTGGCGGTTTTGTCAGGAATAGCATTTTATGGAATAACGACGCCGACCAGATTAATGGTGCACCTTTTGTTCGTTATTCCTGCATTCGGGATTGGACACAGGGCGGCGTAGGGAATATCTCGCAAAATCCGCATTTTCGGGATCCCACTGAGGACGATTACCGGCTGCTGCTTTCTTCGCCTTGTATTGATGCAGGGGATCCTGCTTCTGAATATTTGAATGAACCGTCGCCTAATGGTGGTCGAATCAATATGGGCGCTTATGGAAATACGAACGAGGCGGCCACGACTGTAGAAGACAGGGAAAACTATAGCACTGCCGATGACGGCATCCCGGATTGGTGGAAGATAAAGTATAATCTTGATCCCTTATACGATATCGCCAGTCAGCAAAGCATTGGGAGTCAAGGTCATTTGACATACGGGGAGGAATACCTGTACGGAACCAATCCCAACTTGTATGACACCGATAGCGATGGGTTGCCGGATTGGTGGGCGATCCTGTATGAGCTTGACCCATTGGATCCCAGTAATGCCGGTCAGATCAGCGCAGGAAGCGACGGCATGCTGACAAACCTTGAGGAATACTGGTCAGGCACCAATCCGAATCTGCTCTCCACCGTTGATGACGACATCCCGGATTGGTGGAAAATAAAGTACGGATTAGATCCTTTGGCCCCGGCTATTGCAAACCTAGACAGCGACGGTGACGGGTTGACCACACTTCAGGAATACACGGCCGAGACCAATCCCTCGCACCACAATGAATTCGGTATGATTATCGAATATGACTATGACACTGCCGGCAGAATACAGAAACAGCGGGTTCTGAATGGTCTTGAAACGAAATTTTCTGTAACTGCATACGAATATGACGAGCTTGGCCGACAGATTCTACAGCGTCAGTATCAATTCAATAATGTCACAGAAACTTATACGAGTAATGTCGCTGACAACGATGTCGTTTCATTGACGGTTTATGATGTATTAGGTGATGTACAATGGTCGGTTCAAAAGGTAGAGCACAGCAATAATCCAGTATCTCTTCATTACGATGGTATTGTAGATGATCCGTCTATTGTCCAAAACGGCGACATCGTAACAATGCAGGAGACGCGTTATGAAGACGTCGATAGTTCGGCAAACGGCATGCTGGAACAGGTTTCCGAGACGAAAGTTGGCCATTATGCTTCGACCGGCACTATCAACGCCGGTTGCGCGATAACCACAAGCATTACCTATTATGATCGTGATGATGAGATTCCGTCACCCAGCGGCGATAATATCTATTGCTGGACGGAATCGATTGCCCCTGCTCACGATGATTCCGGTTCACGAGCGATTACCACAAGCTATTATGATGGGGCGGGGCGTGTGTTTTGGATTACCGATGCTCGAAATCATTACCGGACGCTCGAATATGACAGTTATGGACAGGTTATCAGAGAAATCGCATGGGAAAATATAGCCGATCCTGATCCTGATGAGCCGGTAATGCAGACACGCTCTGTTTATGACAATCTGGGACGCATCACTCGCAAAGTGACGATGGCGGATGCCGCCGACTCGGACGGTATTGATACGACTGAGGATATCGTAACCGATTACACGTATGATTATGACTATCCAAGCGGCGGAACCGAGCGGAACTATCCCGGTCAGTTGGTTGCACAGACGATCTATTACGGCAGTTCTTCGACAGATGCGACAACCTATTACGATTACGATGCGCTTGAAAGGCGGTACAAAACGACAGACCCGGTTGGAAATACGACCGAACTGTTCTATAATGCTTCCGGCCAGGTAATCCGCGGTTTACAGACTGAGATGAATCCCGGCGGCGGCAGTGCCGGTCTTATCCTGTATAATGATTCCTATTATGAATATGACTCCGCCGGCAGAATCGCTTCGATTATCGGCAAGCCCTATAATGATTCTGACGAACTGCTCTACGATTCTTCAGATGTCAAACACGTTGCCGGCACCTTGCCGCCGATTCCCGAACCACTGCCGAGTTCGTGGATGCTGACGACGTTTTATTACGATGCTGCGGGTCGCAAGATAGCCGAAGTCAAACCAAATGACGTGAAAACCATATACACTTACTGGGCGGCGGGTCAAAAGAAAACGGAGGTTGCTGATGCCGAAGGCGGCGTAACGCCGGACATCAAACAAACGACCGAATGGAGCTACGACCGGGTAGGACGCCTGGCTGCCATCGCCGGTTACACGAACGAATCAGACGATGGCACACGTCAGGAAACCCGGTACGCCTATAATGACCAAGGCAATGTGACGGACATTTATTATCCGGAATATGATGAAAATGTCAGTATTACAAAAGGACGCATTCAGTATGCGTACTTTGCCAATGGGCAGGTCAAACAGCGTACCGACCAGAGGGGCATTGTTACCACATACGCCTATGACGCCACCGGTGTTAATCTACTGACCAAATCGGCCACAATTGCCTCCGTAACGACGACAGAGACATTTATGTATGATGCGATGGGACGCATGGAAAATGCTAATAAGGTCGAAGGAACAACGCAAATCAGTAGATCGGAGCTTGGATATTATGATACCGGATATTTGCAATCCGAAACTCAAAAGCTCTTTGGCGACCCGACAGGGAAAACCGTCTCATATGCCTATGACACCGCCGGATTCCGGACATTAATTGGCTATCCCAACACCTCTCCAATAACCCTTACGCGCACGAACACCCCGTTGGGGCAGATTGATACGCTTTCACTGGATGGCACGACAAACCTGGTTGACTATGACTACCTTGGCAGCCGGGTTGCCGAGCGGACATATCCGGATATTTCTGTGAGCGTTGTTTATGGCTATGACCAGTACGGCCGGATAACGGACATCACCGCCGGTTCGCTGGTGGATTTCCATTATGAATATGTACCCAAGGAGAACAATATTTGGAAAATGCGTTTTGACCATCGCAGCGGCAGCCCTTATAATGAATACGCCTATGATGATATTGATCGGTTGACAGGAGTAACATATTTGAGCAACGGCAGCGATACAGAAGCGTTTGTGATGGACGACCTGGGGAACAGGGCGGGCAATCAGACCCTGCGAGGCGAGGGGACGGTTGGTTTTGCCGTCGATACGCTGACCAATCGCTATACGTCTGTCGGCGGCCATAATCTGGACTACGACGATGCGGGCAATCTCACCACGGACAAAGACGGCTATGTCTATACGTATGATTATGAGAACCGCATTGTGAAAATTGAGGACGATCAGCAAACTCTAATTGCCGAGTTTGCTTACGATACCCAGGGCCGACGAATCAAGGTGTATGATGCCGTTGCCCAAACGACAACGCTGTATTACTACTCCGACAACTGGCAGGTGCTGGCGGAATATGACGATTCCGGTGTACAAAAGCGATATTTTGTCTATGGTAACTATATTGATGAAGTGCTGTTCATGAAAGATACCGATGCGTCGGACGGCACTCCGGCGATGAATTATTATTATCTGCATGATCATCTGTACAGTCCGGTGGCCCTGCTGAGGAAACTCGGTGGAGTGGTACTGGAACGATACGAATACGATGCTTACGGCAAAATGACCCGTTTGAATCCTAACTTTACCGCCTTCTCCGGAACCGAAGCGGGCAATCCGTACTATTTCACAGGGAGAGAATTGGATGTGCTGGACGGCGGCGGCCTGAGGCCAATGCACTACCGCCACCGCGCCTACGACACCCACGCCGGGCGATTTATGCAGCAGGACCCTCTCGGCATCCAACCCGCCGCCAATGCCCAAATAAACCCTTTTAAGCCGGAGAAACAATACACAGACGGAATGAATATTTATGAGTATGTAGGTGATGGACCAATTTCAAGTAATGATTCATTGGGTTTAACGGAATTACACCCGGTGAGGGTGAATCGCTTGCACTGTAAATGCAAAAGAGAATGTGGTCCGGATATTACAGATTCCTTTTTTCATGGGCTGGAAAGAGTTAGTATCGCATTGGAAGAAGAATTTAAAAAACCTGGCAGAAACGAAGCAATTTGTGGAAATGAAAAATTTGGCACAGGAGGGGTATTTTCACGAACAGGTTGGGATATAGATCAGTTTTGGGGGTCTATGTTTTTATATGACTCAGAAAGAGTGAGGTGGCTGTCTAAAAAGGAACCCTGTGCCGACACTGTTGTATTCAAGGGACACTGTGTTAAGAAATGGGAATTGAATTATTATTTATGGGGCTATGTAAATCGAAAATGTAATACATCATGGTTAAAATATCATTTTTATACAGATTTGTGGACAGAGTTTAAAAGTGCCTTCTCGCCGGAAGACCCACATTGTAAGCGGTCTTTTGCAGGTTGTGGGCAAACAGGAGCTTTAGTGGATAATTCATGTTATCTTGATAAATGCTGTAAAGTTTCTGGCGCTCCTATTTGGACTAATCCCATTACTATGCAGGTAGCCGATGTTAAGATGCCAACCGAGTGAGATTTTGAATAGCTGAATTTATGCAAGTATATGGATAATAAATTATGGATTTGATAAAATATACAAATAAAGCTTTATTTGTATCTCTATTTTTTTTACTTGTTGTAATTGCATGCTTCATGCTTGCCGAAAAAAAACGAGAGGCCCGGCTCAAAAAAGAGAAGCATTTATTTTATGCAATCTCCAGAAATGATCCTGAATTATTGCTTCAGATGATAAGGGAGGGGCATGATGTAAACACAAAGTGGAATGGATGGTCAACTACAGATGCTGCTCTTAAATGGACTCGCCCAAAAGTCAGGGGAAAAACCTTTATTTTGAAAGATCTTCAGGATTGGGATAATAAAGCGTCTTCATTGATTAATATAATGATTCAAAATGGATTGAATATAAAATCCTTAGACCCTCCACCTTTGTCATTTGCTGCGTATTGGCATCTGGAGAACACTGTAAAAATACTTTTAGGAGCAGGTGCAAATCCAAATGTAGGGACAAAAG
>ERZ795052.3154-NODE-3154-length-18673-cov-4.474863_pt1 | contig 18673 bp, 12 predicted proteins | sample MGYA00375136_ERZ795052 | MGnify/ENA primary metagenome ERZ795052 (study PRJEB30181, sample SAMN05720156) | activated sludge metagenome | isolation source: Anaerobic digester | place: Japan | collected 2015-05-26 ... | reverse complement strand
CGAATGCATTTTAGCCGCATTTCCCCGTCAGCACAAGCGAGCTCGGATGACGGCGGCTCAGGGACACAGCACACCGAACCATCGAAAAGCATCCGAACACGTCTCGCCGACGCCGGCCCTATTGATTGCAGTTCTCGGCATGCTGACCAAATCTGCAATTTCAACAGAAGAGGTGTTTCTCTCGGCGGGCGATCGACTGCAAATCCCGGATCCCCGAGAACAGCAAGTGCGCGGTTCGCGTCGATCACGCGGTCCGAGAACTCCGGGGCTCAAACCGCACGGTTCCGGACCTCACAAAATTCCCGTAACCGGGGGCGCTCGATGCGTCTCCGAACTCCGGTGCGTTCAATCTTCTCGAATTCTCCACCGGACGCCGACCGGCCACAGCCCCTACCGCGTCTCCAGTCGTCCTCATCCGAGAGCTTGAAGCACTTGGCTAAGACACCCCGGATTTCAGACCATGCCCCACTTTCAATCTTTTCTTAGGACCACCCGACGCACCGCGGACAATTGTTCGGGCTATGTTGAGAGATGACGACAACCTCTCAATGCGCGTTGCCCCGACGAGCCGTTACGATGTCATTCTCATCAACGATGGTAAACATCGCTTTCTGCAAGGCCGCCAGCGCAATCTCGTAATCGACGATAGCGCGCAATTCCCGGACCTGAGCGTCCGCCAAATCGCGCTGGTACCGGAGCACCTCGAAATTGGTAGACAAGCCGGCTTCAAAGCGCTTCGTTTCCCCCGCCAGCTGCTCCTCCGACAACTCCCGAGCCACACGAGCCGCATCCAGGGCTTTCTTGCGGGTCAAGATCTCCTCGAAAGCGTTCCGGACCTCGACCATAATCTGCTGGTGCTGCTGCCTCATCCGACTCATGTTCTGACGTTCCGTCAACACGGTCTGAGCGAGCTGGGATTCATTGTTCCGGTTCCGCAAAGGAATCTCCACGTCGAACGCCGCAACGTAACTTACGAAGTCGAAACCGAAGGTTTGACGCCACGACTTACCAAACTCTCCGTAGAACGGGCTGTCGAGCTGAGGCACGTTATACAGCACCTCCTCGGGCACTCCATCGTTATTCACATCGATGATTTCTTGGCCCAGAACACGTCCCGCCGTTCCTGTACTGGTCACACCCAAGCGAAGGTTAACACTGGGTTTTCCCGCATTGCGGTAATACTTTCGGTCGATATCGCTCTTCTCCAGCTCGAGCCGAAGCTGCTCCAGCTCCGGCCGCCGCTCGACCGCCAGCTGCACGGCCTCGTCCAGCGAAATCGTAACTTCCTGTGCCTGAGGCTTTTCCGTAGGAAGCAACGTCATTCCCCAAACCGGGGCTTTCGGATCAGGAGCCAACAGCTGCTTTAGGCCGTTTTGGGCATTGATGATCTGGACCTCCGACTGGATCATCTCTTGCTCTCGGGTGGCCACCTCCGCCCGGGAGGAGGTGATTTCGATGGGAGCCATCACTCCCGTCTGCACCCGTTTCTCGTTGTTCCGATACTGGATGATGGCCAGATCCAGGGACCTCCGGCGCGCTTCATAGTTTTCGATGGCGTAGACCAGCTCCCAATATTGGCGCTCCACCTGCTCAATCACCTCGGAGACCCGCTGGCGAAACTGACTGTCACTGATTTGGGTATCCAAATTGTAGATTTTCAGCTGTCGCTCGGTCTGCGTCTGGCGAAAACCTCGCCACAACGGTTGGACCCACGAGACATCAAAATTCGAACCGAACTGAGGATTCATAAATGTGAACGCACTGTTGCTGGTATTCCGGTTCGTATCAAACGATATCGAAAGGCTGCTGCCCATTGGCAGGTTTTGCGACACCGTCGAGGAGAACGTCCAACGCTTGAAAATCGACGTCGGTATACTGGCACCGGCGTCCAACACACTCGTACTGGGCCGCTTCGTGGAGTTCCAGCCGAAACTCAGTTGAAGGACCGGGTCGTAGTACCCCTTGGTACCCAAGACCCGCATACGGTTGAAGTCCTCGTTGTAATTCTCTATTTCCAGCTGTAGGTTGTTGGCCAGAGCCATTCGAATGGCGTCCCGCAAAGAGATCTCCAAAAACGGTCCTTCCCGCCGGACCCGGTCACCATAGGCTTCCGGCGTTTGGACTTCCCGCACCTCTCCAGCCTGCGAAGACGTGTTCGGCGTCGTGGTAATTTGTCCCCAAAGGTTCCCCGTCCAGACCAGGTGGGTGACAACGATCAGGTTGACGAGTCTTCTCATCTCCAGCTCCATCCCCTAGGTTGAGACTTTAGATAAAATCACCACCGGTCCGCCGGTGGATCGACAACATCATGTTTCGACAACCTGATTACGAAGCGAACCGGGAAAATGTTTCAACAACTTTCGGGCGAGAGGCCGAAATCACCCCCCCGACGGCCTCTCCGCACCTACTGACAGGCCAACCTTCAAGTTCACTCAAAGCCAAAAGAATCTTCTGATCTTCCAGGAAGGAAGATCCCCGACTCACGCATGCTAGGCGTGAGGAGGAACCGCGTGCGTGAGAGCGAACTCAGCGGGAATCGTCGTCCCCCGTATCGTCCCCCGTGTCGTCGTCCGCCTCCTTCTTGAGGCTCGGGCGCTTCAACGAAGGCCGATCCTGCTTTAGGCTGGGCTCCTCTTGCTCCGACCGGTCCGTGCTCGTTCTACGTTTCAAAGTGGGACGTTTGCTGCCACCCTCCTGTTGGGAGCCCGCCGCCACCAACTTGCTATCCAGAGCAATCAGGCGCGCCTTCACCCGGTCGAAGTCCGACGTACTGACGACGTACTCGTCCTTCGGAGGCAAATACGATATCTCTTCCTGAACCTTTTCGATTCGGTCTTCCACCGGCGGATGAGTCCGCCAAAAGCTGGCGAACTTCCCCGGCTTGTCCTTCTCCCGAGCCTGCAACTTCTCAAAGAACGTCACGAATCCGTAGGGATCGTAACCACTGTTCCACAGATATTGAGTTCCGAGTTGATCCGCTTCCGCCTCCGACTTCCGAGTGATCCCAAGAACGGCCAGGGACAAGCCCATCCCCAAACCGTTATAAATCGCCGTTTGCGTCCAGTACCCTCCCACGAAAAGGGCCGGAAACGCCGCGAATTGCATCAACTGCGATTTAGTCATCCGTTCCGTGGCGTGCCGAGCCGCCACGTGGGCGATCTCGTGGGCCATCACCCCCGCCAACTCGGTTTCGTTGTCCGCCTCCAGAATCAGTCCTTTGTTCACATAGAAATAGCCGCCGGGTAAAGCAAAGGCGTTCACCTCGTCCGTATCCACAACCTTGATGACAAAAGGTACTTTGGCGTCGGAGTGCTTCACAATGTTCTGGCCGACTCGGTCAACGTACTCTTGGACCACCGGATCCTCCACCAGTCGGGCGGTCTGCTCGAAGTACTGGGCATACTGCTGGCCGATCTGAATCTCTCTCTCCAGGGAAACAAAATTGGGGAAGATCAGCGCAACCCGACCGTTGATGTTGCGGTTACCGATGTTCTCCACGTCGCCGTGTTTGCGCCCGGCCAAAGCATCCCCAAAACACGCCAAGCTGCAAACCACCAGTAGGGAAACCAAGCCTTGCCTGTTCACGGTGCCTCTCCTTGCATTCCCAATTATAGACCCTCTGACGAAATCGTTGGAACTCGCGGACGACGAGCGAAAGTCGCCCCATGCATTCTTCCTGGTGGGCGCTTCCCATTCGCTTGCCCTATCATGTAGAGACAGACACACGGGCCAAAGGTTTCAATCGAAAGGTTCAAGCCATGCGGAAAATCCTTACCGCTTCCCAAATGAGGGAAATTGATCGTCTTACCACCGAGCAAGCATACGTCGCCAGCCTCGTGCTTATGGAGAATGCGGGCTTCCAGCTGTGGTCGGCGCTCCGCGAGCGCTTTCCCGACCTCGACCGCCGGCGGATCGCCGTTCTTTGCGGCAAAGGTAATAACGGTGGTGACGGGATGGTCCTCGCGCGCCAGTTACATCAGCATGGCAGTACTCCGGACGTCTATCTTTTCGGCCGAGCGGAGGAACTGCGCGGTGACGCAGCCACCAACTACCGTGCACTGCGGGCCCACGGAGTCTCTGTTCACGAAATCCCCGGCGAGTCCGACCGGCAGGATATGGCTTCTCGGCTCGAGGTCTACGACATTCTCGTCGACGCGCTCCTGGGCACGGGTCTCACCAAGCCGCTGGAAGGTCTGTACGCCGGCGTGGTGGAGGCTGTCAATCGCAGCGGAGCCTTTGTCTTGGCGGTAGACATTCCGTCCGGCATGCCGTCCGACCAAATCGAATCGCCTCCGCTAGCCGTACAAGCCGACCTTACCGTCACTTTCACGGCACCGAAGATAGCTCACGCGTTGAACCGCAGTCGCCGGTCCTTCGGAGAGATCAAGGTGGCGGCTATCGGAACGCCCAAGTCCCTGATGGAGCGCCCTGACCTTCAGCTTCATTGGCTGGAGCCGGCCGATGTGCTGAACTGGTACCCGGGACGCCCGGCCGCCTCTCATAAAGGGACCTACGGGCACGTCGCCGTTGTCGCAGGGAGTTTAGGCAAAGCCGGTGCCGCCGGACTGGCATCGTGCGCGGCATTACGGGCCGGTTCGGGGCTCGTCACTGTGTTTTGCCCGGGGCGCGTTCAGGACTGTATCGCGGGCTTCCATCCGGAAATCATGACCGAAGGTTTCCCCTCCACCGACCAAGGTTCATTCGATGATGGCGGAGCCGCGTCAGCCGTGGAAAAACTTACAAGGCTGGATGCAGCAGCCTTGGGCCCCGGGCTGACAACACACCCTCGAACCGTTCGCTTCGTGCGCCGCGTCGTCGAAGAAAGCCCGGTCCCTCTTGTTATCGATGCCGACGGTCTTAATGCTTTTGCCGGCGCGGCCCACGAGCTGAGAAACCGCGCGCAAAAGCCCCTGGTATTGACGCCCCACCCGGGCGAGTTTGCCCGCTTGACCGGCCGGCCGATTGCTGAAATCCTGGCGGACGGCCCGGCATTAGCTCGAGCCTTCGCCGTGGAGCGGTGTGTCTGGCTGGTTCTGAAAGACTTTCGTTGCATCGTGGCGGACCCAGAAGGACGAGTCTTCGTCTCGCCTTTCGGCAATCCAGGGATGGCGACGGGCGGGATGGGTGACGTCCTAACCGGGGTTCTGGTCTCGATGCTGGGACGGAACAACCTCAGGAATCTTCCGGACGCAGAATTCGTCACCGGAGCCGTTTGTACCGGTGTCCTGCTGCACGGGCGGGCCGGCGATCGGGCCGCCGCCCGCTGTGGCGAGGAGGCTCTCGCGGCGGGTGATGTCATTACGGAACTGGGCGACGCCTGGCGGGACTTTGTTCGGGTCGGCGGCCCTTAAGTTGGGGCTATACTTCTTCGAGCTGCGGCAAACTCCACTCTGTTTCAGCCGAGAGCGTCCGAAGGAGCCCTACACCCTCTGAGGCGGACAACCTTTCGCGGGGACGCACGCACGATGATGGCAATAATCGCATTCGGGAACTCAGGCGGCGGAACGCCTCACGAAAACGCGGAGCAGAGAGGAACGCGTAGGAAAGGATAGGCACGGCGGTGGAATTTCCGCTGGAACTACCCCACAGCGTAGAGACACGAAGCGAAAGGGAAACCGCGGAGCTGGGCCGTCGCCTGGCGAAGGGGATCCGCGCCCCCGCCGTCGTCCTTTTGCGCGGCGAGTTGGGAGCAGGGAAAACCGCCCTTACCCGCGGGTTGGCGGAGGGCTGGGGCGTAGCGGATGCTTCCATGGTACACAGCCCCACGTTCAGCTTAGTGAACGTCTACCCATATCCCGCGGGTCGAATCTACCATGTCGACCTGTATCGACTGGAGACTCTTCGGGACTTTCGGTCCATCGACCTCGACCAGCTCCTGCAGCCCGTAAACGACATCGTAGTCGTGGAATGGGCGGAGAAAATCCCATGGCGTCTGCCTGGGGCGTTACGTATCGATATCAGCGTCTTATCTGACGAACGACGCCGGTTCGACATAACCTGGGGAGACTCACGAGAGCGCTAAGGTGCCCCTGCGGGCAGAGGGGTTTCAAGCAGGTCGTCGGTCCTGTTCTTCCTAGAAACCACCGAATGCTGGTGAATTCGCCTGGTGTCTACTCTCAGGAGCTGCTACAATGACGCCCAACGGCATCACGCCTGGATATCTCCTGACGCGAAAAGATCGCTTTTGACGGATTGTCGAGGGTGCAGCCATGGATGAAGCGCTCGGATTGCATCGTTTCCACTTCGCCTTCACGATAACGTATCACTACTTGTTTCCCCAGCTCACCATGGGCCTGGCTCTTCTGATCCTGATCTTCAAGAGCCTGAGTCTCGGGACGGGGAAAGCTATTTACGACGAAGCCACGCGTTTTTGGATCAAGATTTTCGCCATCAGCTTCGTCATGGGGGTGGCTACGGGCATTCCCATGGAGTTCCAGTTCGGGACCAACTGGGCGCGTTTTGCCGAGGCGGCCGGAGGCGTGATCGGGCAAACCTTGGCCATGGAAGGGGTGTTCGCCTTTTTCCTAGAGTCGGCCTTTCTGGGTCTCCTGGTCTTCGGCGAGAAGCGGCTCGGGCCGAAAGGACATTGGTTTGCAGCGTTCATGGTATTTCTCGGGGCTTGGGTCTCCGGCTATTTCATCATTGCCACGAACGCTTGGATGCTCCATCCGGTGGGCTATCGCCTTCTTTCCGACGGCCGGATCGTTTTGGAAAGCTTTTGGGCGCTGGTACTGAATCCTTGGCTCTTATGGCAGTACCCGCACAACCAACTCGGGTCCGTAATGACGGCCTCAGCGGTAATGGCGGCGGTAGGGGCCGCCTACCTGCTTCTGGGGAGACACTCCGACCATGCCCACCTGTACGTACGGACCGGTGTAGCAGCCGGATGCATCTCGGCCCTTCTACTGCTGGTGACGGGAGACGGACAGGCGCAAAACATTGCGCGGCATCAGCCGGTCACCTTGGCCGCCATGGAGGCTTTGTTCGAGACGACGGAAGGGGCACCCTTGGCCATACTTGGACAACCCAACTTGGAGAAGCAGCGGTTGGACAACCCTCTCGTGGTGCCGAAGTTCCTGAGTTTTCTAAGTTATCGCCGCTGGGACGCCACGGTGAGGGGATTGAACGACTTTCCCAAAGACACTTGGCCCGACAACATCCCGCTGCTTTACTACGCCTATCGAGCCATGGTAGGGCTGGGAACTGTTTTCATTCTCTTGTTCGGCATTGCGGCATGGAAGCTTTGGAAAGGTCGCCTGTTTCATTCGCGTTTCTTGCTTTGGCTACTGGTGTTGCTTGCTCCGTTCCCGTTCATCGCCAACACTGCCGGTTGGCTGACCGTAGAGCTGGGACGTCAGCCTTGGCTGATCTACGGACTCATGCGTACCGCCGAGGGAGCCTCCACCCACGTCTCGTCTGGTAACGCCATGTTCACCCTGATCGGCTTCATGGGTATGTACGCGCTGCTGAGCGTCTTGTTCCTCTTCCTGGTCTACCGGGAACTGGAACACGGCCCCGAGTCTGAGGGACAGAGAACACATACTTCGACGGAAACCACTGCTGTGTGAGGGAGGAACGATGGAAATCCTCTGGCTTGCCCTCGTCGCCTTGATGCTTGCCACCTATGTTCTCCTGGACGGCTTTGATCTCGGTGCCGGCGCGCTCCACTGGTTCGTCGCAAAGACCGAAGAAGAAAGACGAAGTGTGTTGCGAGCCGTCGGTCCTTTTTGGGACGGCAACGAAGTCTGGCTGCTGGCCGCGGGCGGAACCTTGTACTTCGCTTTCCCCAAGTTGTACGCTTCGGGCTTCAGCGGATTCTACCTCCCTCTAATGATTGTCCTCTGGCTCCTGATCTTCCGCGCTATCTCCATAGAACTCCGAAGCCACGTGGATTCACCTCTCTGGAAGCCGTTGTGGGATGTACTTTTCTGCCTGGCTTCCTCCCTTCTCTGCGTATTCTTAGGAGCCGCACTAGGAAACGTAATACGCGGGGTTCCTCTCTCATCGGACGGCTACTTTTTCCTTCCCCTTTGGAGCGATTTGGGGCTCGGTCCGGAAGGCGTTCACACAGCCGACGCCGGGATTCTCGACTGGTACACCATCCTGATCGGCTTACTTGCCTTAGGCAGCTTGGTCCAACACGGCGCCTGGTGGCTCGCGGTCAAGACCACCGGGGCGGTCTACCATCGAGCCCGGGCCTGGGCGGACCGGGTTTGGTGGGCGGTTGTCGCCCTTCTGGTGGTAGCCACGGCGGTCACTTTCGCCGTCCAACCGAGAGTCCTGGAGAACTTCCGCGAAATGCCGTGGGGAGTGATTTTCCCTCTGGTTGCTTTGGTCGGTCTGCTGGGCATTCGCTTCTTGCGGAACCGAGGAAACGAGACACGGGTCTTTTTGGCTTCCTGTGTGTTTCTGGCCGGGATGCTCCTCAGCGCCGTTTTTGGTATCTTTCCCTATGTACTGCCGGCCAACACGAACCCTGACCTTGGACTGACGGTATATAATACGACCACCTCCGAATACGGCCTGCGAGTGGGCCTGTTTTGGTGGATCCCGGGGATGCTGTTGGCAGCATCGTATTTTGTGTATCTGTACCGCCGGTTCCCCGGCAAGGTCGATCTGGACGAACCCGGCTACTAGTGCCGTAGGGACCGGGAAATGGTTCATTTGCCGAACCGGAAAACGCCATGTTGTCGCTTCCGGGTCGTATTGATCGAACCCGGTTGATCGTCCGGTCGGCTCCCAAGAAGCCGGACAGTTGTTGCGTTTCAGTCCCACAAGCAATGACTGACGAACGCTCCGGCGCAGCTATGATCAGGAAGTTCTCAGGGAGAAGAGATTAACTTTCATGACCCGATCGAACCAAGTTCGAAACGTTCGAGATGCCTCCGGCTATCTCGACCTCCATGATAAAGGTTATGGATTCCTTCGAAGCCTTGAGCGAGGCTTCGAACCTCACCGTGACGACGCTTTTGTCGAACCCTCGCTGATTCGTGAGCTCGGCCTTCGCCCCGGTCACTTTGTGACGGGACTGGCGGGGGACGGTTATCGCGGGAAGAGTCCGCGGCTGGTGGCAATAGAGTCGGTGGACGGATTGCCGGCGGATCGATGCCGGCAGCTTCCCGAATTCGCCCGCTTGACGAGTATCAATCCGCACGAGCGGCTGCGGATTGATGACTCGGGCGATCCCAGCATGCGGATCCTTGACCTGATAGCTCCCATCGGCAAAGGGCAACGGGCTCTGGTCGTGGCTCCACCGCGGACCGGCAAGACCATGCTTCTTCAAAAGCTCGCCCAGTCCGTCGCCCAGCAGCATCCCGAAATCGAACTCATCATCCTGCTGATCGACGAGCGGCCGGAGGAAGCCACCGAGATGAAGCGACTGGGGGTCGGGAACGTCGTGTCTTCTTCAGCGGATATGCCTCCTCAACGCCACGTCCGGGTTGCAGAGATGATCCTGCAACGGGCCCGCCGCCTGGTGGAAGAAGGACGGGATGTCATGATCCTACTTGACAGCATCACTCGGTTGGCCCGCGCTTACAACACCTTGCACAAGGGCTCCAATCGAACGATGTCCGGAGGTCTTGGCGCGGGTGTTCTTCTAAAACCTCGTGAATTCTTCGGTAGTGCGCGCAAGCTTCAGGAAGGGGGCAGCCTCACGATCGTCGCCACCGCCTTGGTGGACACCGGCAGCCGAATGGACGACGTCATCTTCGAGGAATTCAAGGGAACGGGAAACATGGAGCTCGTACTCAGCCGTGACCTGGCCGACCGGCGCATTTGGCCGGCAGCCGACATCACGCGGTCGGGAACCCGTCGTGAGGAGCAGCTTCGCTCCGCCGAAACTCAGTCGCGGATCAACCTGATGCGGCGAGCTTTGGCCAGTTTGAGCCCCGAGAAAGCCATGCTCGCCCTCCTCCGAAAGATCGAAGAAACTCAGGACAACCGCACGTTCTTGGATTCTCTGGGCTGAGACCCTTTGGAGCCCGGTCTTTCGGGCGGGCTGTTTGAACCGGCTGAAGGTAGGTCGATATCTTCTGGTGACACGTGTTGGGCTGTTGTAGTACATTTCTTGTTGAAAATCAATTTCACTATCGGACACAACAACGATGGCGGAAGGAACGTACGGGTTGACAGCTCAAGCCGCATTGGAACCCGAACTGGTCACCCTCGGTGAGGACTCCGTCTCGCCAAGAAGGGTGGTTTTGGTGGGCCACCCTAACGTTGGAAAGTCCGTCATCTTCTCAGCCCTCACTTCGCGATACGTCACGGTCTCGAATTACCCCGGCACCACGGTGGAAATCTTCCAGGGCAAGACCGTACTGGACGGAGTGCCAGTCGAAATCTTCGATACTCCGGGGGTCAACGGCCTGAGTCCCGACTCCGAAGATGAACGGATTACGGCGACCGTTTTGACCGAGAAATCGCCGGACGTCATCGTTCAGGTGGCCGACGCGAAGAACCTGCGGCGCAGCTTGCTGCTAACTGCTCAACTTAGCCGGCTGGGACGGCCGACGGTGCTGGTCCTCAACATGATGGACGAGTCGACCGAGCGGGGCATTCAAATCGACAGCGAGCAGCTGTCCCGTTTACTCGGGATTCCAGTAGTCGAGACGGTGGCCACCGCAGGTCGGGGATTGAGTCGGCTGCGAGGTGCAATGCTTCATGCCTCTCCGCCCGTTCCGGCACCCCCGGGAGAGACTCGCGACTGGGTGGAATCAATCGTTTCAGCCGTGCAGCGCCAGGACCAGGCAAGCCGCCGGGTGAGTACCCGAGCAACCACGGTTTTCACCGCAGCCGCTCTCGTTGGATCGCTGGTGCATCTGGAGAACTACGTTGCAGACGTTTCCGGCCTTGCCGGCTGGGCCAAGCTTCTGGAAGGAATTGCGGCTCGATGGGGTGCCGGGGAGTCAGCCTGGGCGGTCGTCGGAACCCTGCTGCTGGGATGGCTGGCTCCTGTTCTCGTCCCGGTCCTCTGGGGCTTGAAAGTGGACTCCGGTTTCGCCCACCGACTCGGGGTGTGGGCCCGCAAGCCGATCCAGGGACTCTTCGTTCTCATCATGGCAGTTTCGTTGGCATATCAACTGGTGGGAAATCTCGGCGCCCAGGTACTCGTCGACTGGTTGGAAAACGGCGTGTTCAATGTTTGGGTTACACCCCTCCTGCAGCAGGCTCTCCCCCGGGGGTTCTTCTTCGACCTTCTGGTAGGGCCGTACGGAATCGTGTCCATGGGTCTGTCCTACGGTTTCGCGATCGTGCTGCCTGTAGTCTCTACTTTTTTCATCGCTTTTAGCTTCTTGGAGGACAGCGGGTATCTACCTCGCCTCTCGATCTTGTCGGACCGTCTCTTGCGAGCCATGGGGCTGAACGGCAAGGCCTTTCTCCCCATGGTCTTGGGCCTCGGTTGCGTCACGATGGCCACGATGACCACGCGGATTCTGGCGTCCCGCAAGGAGCGATTCATAGCCACTTTGCTACTGGCCCTTGGAGTTCCCTGCTCCGCACAGTTGGGAGTCGTCTTGGGCATCACCGCGGGACTTGGGGCGGGCGTTCTTTGGTTTGTCGTCGTCACAGTGCTACTCCAGCTTGTACTCGTCGGCTCCGTTCTGGATCGGATTCTTCCCGGCCGTCGAAGCAGCTTTATCCTGGAGTTGCCGCCCCTTCGATTTCCGGCGTGGCGTAACATCTTGCACAAGACGTGGATTAGGGTCGTCTGGTTTGTTAAGGAGGCGATCCCCTTGTTCGCCTTAGGAGCTTTGGTCTTGTTCGGCATGGACCGGTTGGGAATCCTCCAGACCGTCGTCCGATGGAGTGAACCTCTTATCAGTGGTGTCCTGGGTTTGCCGGCTCAAACCGCTCAGGTATTTCTGATGGGCTTTCTCAGGCGGGATTATGGCGCCGCCGGCCTATTCGACATGGCCCGGGAGGGTCTGCTGACAACGCCACAGGTAGTCGTGGGATTGATCGTCGTCACCCTATTCGTTCCATGCATAGCCAACTTCCTGGTAATGGTGAAAGAGCAAGGCGTGCGAAACACGCTCGCCATGGTAGCTTTCATTGTGGCTTATGCGTTCGCCGTCGGGGGAGTCGCTCACAGGCTCCTCGACTCGACGGGCCTTTTCCGCTGAGGCTGCCCCGTGGAGACCTGCAACGGACAAATCATCCCGCTTACTCACCTCAAGTTGGGCATACCGGCGAAGGTGGTGTCCGTCAACCGAGATGTGGCGGAACGCCTGTCCGGATTCGGCGTGTATCCGGGAGCACGGATCGAGGTGCATCAGAAGTACCCGAGTTTTGTGATCCGCGTCGATGAGATCGAGCTGGCTCTCGAAGCGAAAGTTGCGCAGACCGTCCGTGTGCGACCCCTCCGGTAGATCTGCAGCCGGTTCCGCACAACCTGACTGCTTCGTCCTCACCCATCCGAAAAGTGGCGGCCTACGGTCTCTCCGCGTGAAGTGAGCCCTCTCGAAACCAGGCAACATGGCGATCCCTCCTACTCCGCCGGGTGATGCTCCCGGGTTTTGCGCTTGCGGAGATCTCGGAACCACAGCGTTCTCCAATGCGGCCGACTACGCGTCTCTTGGCCATCAAGCGGTTCAAGAAACCCAAAATCCGCCGGCCTGGAACCTTCCCGCGTTCGGCCTCACGGAAACCGTTCCGCCTCCGGATTTCTCCACCGTCGGAGAAGCCGGCCGCCTTTCGCGCGCCTGAGTCGCAATGGTATCCTCTAGGGGTCTGGAGGAGTACCGAAGTGGACGTAACGGGCCCGACTCGAAATCGGGTTGTCTGGTGATGAGCCAGGCACGTGGGTTCGAATCCCACCTCCTCCGAATCGAATGGAGAGGTGTCCGAGTGGCTTAAGGAGCGCGCTTGGAAAGCGCGTGTAGGGGCAAAACCCCTACCGTGGGTTCGAATCCCACCCTCTCCGCCATTCCTCTGCTCGGAACAGGCGCGCTCCGGCTGTCTCCTTTCTTACCAAGAACGCATTGCCCCCGACTCCGGCCGATTGCCGCTCTTTGGCACAAAGTCACCGGAGTCTCCAAGTTCTTCGGTTTGCGGCTGAAAGGGGGCATGAAACCGGCGAATCCCCTCTGATTCCGATCCTGGGGGCGAGGTCTCGGGATTCTCGCACTTTCCCGCCCGGCTTCGTTTCCTTGATGAATGGCCCGTGATAAGGGAGCTTGGCTCTCTCGAAAGGCACCTTCGAGGATCCACACCGCCATACAGGCGTGCCTGCTGCACCCGTGTCTCCTGATCGCCGTGGCACTGGTTGGATGGATCCTCTATCGAATTCCGCCAAATCCCAACCAGAAAGCCTCTTTCGACCAAAACCGTCCGGTGGAACTGCAAGGCGTACTGGTCTCGGCTCGACTTGTCAGGGGTGAGCAATTTCACTACCGATTGCAAGTGACTTCCGCCTTTCAGGACGCGGTTCCGCTCTCCTTGGGACGCTTCGTCGATCTCTACGTTCCTACTACCGGAGCCGGAGCCGCCATGTGTAACTCGGGGGCAATCCATACGGGGTGTACCGTGCGAGTCTTTACGGGGCTGCGCCAACCGATGGTTCGGCGTACCCCCGGAGCGGCGAACCCGAGACTTCGCCGCTGGATCGAGCATCGTCCCTTCTATGCCTCATTGAAATCCTGTCTCCAGCTGGAGCTACTCACCCCGGAACTGAGTCCATGGCGCCGTCTTCCGGAACGCGCTGCCGCATACTTGATAACCCGGTTACCAACCGAAGGAGCAAACGCCCTCCAAGGAGAGGTTCGCAGTTTCGTCGAAGCCGCCGTACTCGGTGAAAGCGCACGCCTGGACGACGAAATATGGAGTGGCTTCGCAGATCTGGGCGTCGTGCACCTCCTGGTCGTTTCCGGCTTCCATGTACTGGTGGTGCGGGGAATCCTCTGGTTGGCTCTTCGCCCCCTTCGGTGTGGAAGAACCTTCCTTGGAACCGTCGGCGTGTGGTTCTACGTGATGATGACCGGGGCACGCTCCCCCGCGCTCCGTGCCGCCGTTCTCTTAACTACTGGGGAAGTCGGACACGCATTCGGCCTTCAGCGTCGACCGTGGAACCTGTTAGGCCTGGCCGCCGTCGTGATTCTCTTAGGAGATCCCCGTCAACTGTACTCGACCGGTTTTCAAATGACCTTTCTCAGCGTAGCAGCCATCCTGGCGGTCGCTCCTTGGCTGGAAACCCGTCGGTTCGGCCTCGCCGGCTTATCGGACCTCGGGAGGCGCCGCCTCTTGACTGAAGCCTCCATCGCCGGCCGACTACGACGACGAACCCGCTTTCGTCTGGAATATCTGACGGAGTTCCTTCCGGCCACGCCCGGGCCAGGTCGACTGCGGACCGCGGTGCACATCGCCGGCTATGTCCTAGCCCTGTTGACAGTGAGTCTGGCCATCCAGATTCTCTTGACGCCGTTGTTGCTGAATGTAGGCAATCGCTTTTCTTTGGGGGCTCCTCTCGCCAATCTGGCAATCGTTCCTCTTTTCACCGTTTGGTTTCCCGTTGCGTTGTTCTATCTTTTCACCGTTTTGACCCCCGCGGCCGCAATCCTTGCCTTCCCGGTTAACTGGGGAGGGGGCCTCTTGCTGTCCCTGCTTGAGTTTCTTGAAGGGATCCTACCGACACTTTACCTACCGGCCCCCGACCCGCTCGTTATGGTGCTGAGCTACTCTCTTCTACTTGCCGGATATTATCTTGCCTGTAACCGACCTCTCCGCTTCCTACTGATCGGCGTCGCGCTCGCACCGCTTGTGCTGCCTCATCCACAGCCCTCCACGGATAAACTTGTACTGACATGGCTGGACGTGGGGCAAGGAGAAGCGCTGCACATCGCCTACCCAGACGGGAACCACGGGATGTTCGACTGCGGTGGGAGCTCACAGGAGGCAGCGTCTCGGTACCTGGCTCAAGCCGTAGTAGTCCGGTACTTGCTTCACCAGCGCATCCGGCGACTCGATTTCCTGCTTGCTTCTCATCCGGAGAGTGACCATATCGGTACACTGCCTTTTCTGACTCGCTGTATCACCCTGGACCGTTTCTATGCGCACGAGTTGCCCGGCACCAGCGTTTCATCGGGGATTTCCCTCCCTTACTCCCGGCTCAAGGCTGAGGACAATTTCTGGAAGTCCGGAGTCGAACACGTTGTCGTCCATCCTCCAGGCCAGGCACCGTGGTCAAATCCCAACGACAGATCCCTGGTCATTCTTCTCCGGTTCAAGAAATTCCAGGTTCTTACCACGGGCGACATTTCGTCCCGGGTTGAAACACACTTAAATACCCGCCTTCCAACCATCGACGTTCTCAAGGTTCCTCACCACGGGAGCCGTACCGGTACCTCATCCTCCTTCTTGGCAACAACTCAGCCGACGGTGGCCGTTGTCTCTTGCGGGACCGATAACCCCTTCGGTCATCCGGCCCCCGAAGTCTTAGAGCGGCTGACAAATAGCGGCGTCAGGGTCTTCGTCACCGGGCGAGACGGAGCCGTCCGCGTGGAGACCGACGGCCACAGGTTTCAAGTTTCCACTTTCGAGGGACGAAGTTTCCGCCTCTCGGGAATCTGGGAGTGCGGCCGGTCGAGTATCGGGGTACAAGCCGACTGATCCCCCGCACAAGAAGTCGAGGGGAGCAGCTCCGGGACGAACGGACAGTCCAGCTTCGGGCCGGGAGGAGTAACCGAGAACCGTGTTTTCCTTGGGGCGAAGCACATGGCTGGGTACGCCGAGTAACCGCTGACTGCCTTACGCCTCCGGAGCTGTTCTCGGGCGTTCTCTTGCACGGGGGGTCTTTCAGAGTCTTGCCGCCGCCGGCTCGAACCCCCGCGGAGAAATCAGAGGACGATGTCCGCTAACCTGCTCGGCGAGCGTACCGCCTTCCGCAAGGGTCAATCTTCCGCCTCTCCTTTCCGTTCGGGGCGGCCGAAGATCAACCCCAGCCCGGCAAAGTGCTCTTCTCGCGTCTTGTGCGCCGGGGGATCTTCAAAAGACAAAGCCGTGACAAGCGGCGGCAACACTCTACTCGTGCCGCCTCAGCCAACCTCCAGTCCGAGATCCAGCAAGGAAAAAGAGGGGAGACCGAAGTGTTCCAGGACCAATCGTTCCGTCTGTCGTTGGCGCAGGCGTTCGAGCACTTCTCGGGACACATGTTTCCGATAGGGCTTGAGATCAGCCGTGACTTTCCGCTTCAGCTCACGTCGAGCTTCGACAGGTAGCCCTTCCAAAAGCCCGTGGGCAAGATCACAGCCGATCGAACCCAGCTCCCGCTCCAAGCGGTCACCGTCAACCCGCTCCATCCGCTCAACCTCAAGTGCCAAGGCCCGCAGGCGTTCCGAGGCCAGCTGTGTCGGCTCCTCGTCCCGACCTTCCAAAAGCCCCACCAACCGTCGCAAGAAGTCCGCCACTCCCTCGCCGTGAAGCCGCCGATCGTCGGAGCCGCCGTCCTGGTCTTCTTCGTCGCCGCGCCCGAGCATCGTTTCCTGATGCTCGGCATAGGCCTCCAGCACGGCCGGGTGGCAATAGGACAACGTCAGAGGTCGCCGGCGCATCCGCTTCTCCGCATTTTCAAAGCTTCGATCGATTCCGCGTAACACGACATGAAGCGGAATCCCACTCTCCTTCCAAAGCTCGATCAGGCACCAGTCTAGGGGTGAGACGAGAAGGTTACGCCCTCGCTTTCGAACGAAGTACTCTTCCACCTCGGTGAAATAGGCAAAATAGTTATCTTCTATCACCGCGGCATCTCCCGCCTGGATCATTCCGGTTCCATCGTCACGAAGAACTGTCGGCCGCCGACACTTTCGTGCGAAGAGCTTCATAGTACAAGCGGATTCCGTGCAAGGTCAGATCGGGTTCGACCGCGTCGAATTCCGGGGAGTCCTTAGCCAATAGCCGGGCGAATCCTCCAGTCGCTATTACCTTCGGGGCTTCTCCAAGCTCCTTTCGGATGCCCCCTAAGATCCGCTCCACCAACCCCAAATATCCGAAATAGAGCCCCGCTTGCATGCTCTCAACGGTGGTACGTCCGATACACCGTGGCGGCGGAAGGATTTCAATGCGCGGCAACCGGGCGGTTCGCTGAAACAAAGCGTCCGCGGAAATTCCGATTCCCGGAGCGATGGCGCCGCCCAGGTACTCGCCCTCCGGGGACACGACATCGAACGTCGTGGCGGTACCGAAATCCACTACCACCGCCGGCGATCCGAACAAGGTCCGCGCCGCCAGAGCATTGGCCAACCGGTCGGCCCCCACTTCGTCAGGACGATGGTACCGCCCCCTCCACAGGTTCTGCTCGGCCGGGTCGACGAACAAGGGCGTAACCCTTAGAAAATCCTCACAGAACTCTGTCACCGCCTCATTCAACGGAGGCACCACCGAGGCTACAACAGCCCCGCCGACAGCCTCCCGCGGAATCCGGTGCAGGTTGAACAAGGTGCTGCACAGAACGGCGTACTCGTCTCCGGTTTCTGCACGCCGCGTGTTGAGGCGCCAAGAAAACAGGAGCCGGTTCCTTTCAAATACTCCCAGTACCGTATGGGAATTTCCCAGGTCGATGACTACCAGCATGACTAAGGCCTTTTCCCCCTTCCGTCACAATAAACCCCAGTCGCAAGCATCGAAAACCGGGGGTCAATGCCGGAAGTGACGGACGCCCGTGAAGACCATGGCCATGTCATGTTCGTCCGCCGCCTGGATGACCTCATGGTCTCGAATGGAACCGCCCGGCTGAATGACCGCCCGAATGCCTCTGGCGGCCGCTTCGTCGATCCCGTCGCGAAAGGGGAAGAAAGCATCGCTGGCCATTGCGGCCCCCTCCAGCGAGAACCGCGCCTTCTCAGCCGCGAAACGAGCCGAATCGACGCGGCTCATCTGGCCCGCTCCGATGCCGAGGGTCCGCCGGTCACGCGTGTAGACAATCGCGTTGCTTTTGACGTGCTTACATACTGTCCAGCCGAACAACAGTTCGGCTATTTCCTGGTCACTGGGAGAGCGCCGCGTGACAACCTTGAGGTCTTCCACCTTGGTGTAATAGAGGTCCTTATCCTGGGCCAGGATGCCACCCTGGATCCGTTTCAGGTCCAGCTCCCCCAGAGCGTCCTCCGCCGCCCGCTCAAGCGGCAGACGCATGATGCGCAGATTCTTCTTGGTCTGCAAAATCGGAAGGGCCTCCTCCGCGTAATCCGGGGCGATCACCGCCTCAACGAACAGCTGCGCCATCGACTCGGCCGCCTCACCGTCCACTCTTCGGTTAAAGGCGACGACGGAACCGAAGGCCGAAACGGGATCGCACTCTAGTGCCCGCTCGAAGGCCTCCTTTGGAGTGGCCCCAAGGGCCACCCCACACGGATTGCTGTGCTTGATGATGGCACAGGCCGTCTCGGCAAAATCCACGATCAACGTCCAGGCCGCTTCCAGGTCCAAGTAGTTATTGAAGGACAATTGCTTGCCGTGAAGTTGCTCCGCCCCCACCAGACCGGTGGGCACCGCCGTAGCCGGACGGTACAGCGCGGCCCGTTGGTGCGGGTTCTCCCCATAGCGGAGCTGCCTTTCAAGAACCAGATCTAAGAACAGTGTCTCGGGCAGGTGATCCGTTCCCGCCGCCAGACGCTCTAAATAGCCCACAATAGCCGCGTCATAAACCGCTGTATGTCCGAAGGCCTTGCGAGCCAGTCGG
>ERZ795052.3147-NODE-3147-length-18690-cov-15.212557_pt1 | contig 18690 bp, 16 predicted proteins | sample MGYA00375136_ERZ795052 | MGnify/ENA primary metagenome ERZ795052 (study PRJEB30181, sample SAMN05720156) | activated sludge metagenome | isolation source: Anaerobic digester | place: Japan | collected 2015-05-26 ... | reverse complement strand
CCGCCAATAAAAAAGAACAGATTATAATTATTAATCTGCTTTGTGTGCTTTTGTTCTTCTTCTGTTTAAATCGAGGAAATAATCCTTTCTTTCTTCTTCATTCATTACTGAGACCGCCTCAATATCAAGATCAAGGGAAGAATGAAACTCGTCTTTCCTTATCCATAATCTGTTCCAGAATAAAAGAATTCTTTTATTCCATATGTGTCTTTTCAATAAAAGAAACATCACTATCACCTATTATAGAATATATCTTTCATGTCCTATCGTCAATCAACTCTTCCTAACTCTTTAGCTATCATATATCTCTGATATGATTCTTCATATTTTGAAAACAATAGTGCTTTAGGATATTCAACATTTAATCCAGTTGCAACTCCCCCACCAATTCCACCATAGATTAATTCTTCGGGAGTATTTTGATAAAGTTGATTTATTGTACTTCCCGCTTCTCGTTCTTTAATATAAATCATTACTCCTTCAGTAAACTCTGTTTCTTTTGCTTCTTTAGCAAATTCTTTAATACTGTCTGCTGGAACAGTCACAAGATCTTTAACTTGTTTAGGCAAAAAACTACTAGCAATGTCCCCCACTATTTCTGCATATTTTTCTTCAATCTTTTCAACTTTATCATCTTTAAGTGTTTTAAAAACTTCCCTTCCCACCTCTCTTTGAAGTTCTTTGTCTTTGTCTTCTAATTTTGTTTTGAAAAAGAAATCCCATATTTTACCAGGCACTTCTTTAATATTATTCATAGTTGAAGTTAAAATATTATTTGTTGAGGCCTTTCCATAGGTATCATAGTAATTTTTACCATCTCTTGTGTATTTTTCTTGTCCATAGGTATCAACAAATTTTATTATTTTATCGCCCTTTGGGCTATACATAACTTCATATTCATTAGGCAAAAGAACTCTATCAGCGATACATTCTTTTCCGTTCCACTTCTCATCAATTTCACACAAATATTCTTCTTCCTCTTCCTCTATTTTTTGATTAAGAAAAGGTATTTCTATTTTAGAAATATCAATTTCGGGTATTTCCATCTCAGGAATATCAATTTCAGGTATTTTTATATTCTCTATAATATTATCTATTTGAGGAGCACTCTTTTTTTCTCCAGCAAAAGAAGATACTTGAACATCAACTTTAGCGCATCTTGCTGGTATATTAGACCTTTTAAGGCATGTTGTTGAACAAAAACTAGGAATGCCCCCACTATAATTGCCAGTAATTTGACACATATGCCCTCTTCGAATGTATTCTAAGCATTCTGGATCACTAATTTTATTATTATCAACCGTGATAATACATTCATAACCAGAAAGTTCTTGATTAAACATTCCTTTAATGTCGTCCCAAAAACTAGCACTGGCAAAAGATGTGCTTAAAAATAATATTGATAAAGATAATAATGTTATTTTTTTAATCATATCTATGTATTAAGATCTATCTCAAAGATTATTAAATATTTTAACATCTAAATGTCATATTTTGAAGCCCCGCCAATAAGAAAACAAAAAACCCACCATCTTATGGAAGAACTATAGATCTAGACCTATCTGAATCCGGACAGCTAAACCTATACGCTTGCCATGGACAGGATTTGAAATTCACCACTCCTAGTTTTTCATCTATGTCTATAATCTCATAAATTGTGTTCGATTCCTCTAATAATGTTTTAGTTTCAGCTGTTATGATATTTATAAATTTGATTGCGGAATTGTAATAAGGGCCTGGTCTTTCGCTCGATGGTACATTTTTCTCCTCAGAATAAAATAGTGCTTTTGAAAAATTATCATAAAAATAGACTTGGTTTGCAATTTTTTCAGGGTCTAAATACCCACAATCATCATATTTGACAGAACCCAAAGACAAATAGGCATATCCCATTGTAATAGAGCCACCCCCTGCCCCCGGAGAACCCATCTGTGCTTTAAGTAAAATATGACTATCATTTTTAGAGATTGCTATGGGCATATAAATCCCGCCCCAGTTTCCTCCAGTTTTTGATATTATGTCTCCCACAAGTTCTGATGAATTATTCAAAGGAGAGTATTTGATTAACCGTATAAAACCAGTGTTATTTCTACTATCATAAACTCGTAAGATAGCATTACTGACATTAAAAGGAATTGATAAGATATGACGAAAGGCTGATTCTGGCACTATATCTTCTGGATAATCATTTACACCATTATCATAGACATTAGGATAACTGTAATCATATTCCGACTGCGCTCCATGTCTATAACCTATATCAATGGGAATAGGTTGTATATAGCATTGTTGGTTTTGCCTATATGAAGACTCTTGTAATAACTTTGGAAATATGACCATGCACCAAGCTTTGTCATATTTTTTCTCACATATAGTAATATCTTTTTGATTTATCGCAATCTTCATTACGCAATCTTTAGAATAATCCGGACAGATACTCGGATCATTTGCTTCAATAGCCAAATTTTCATAACAAACGTTCTGGTCAGAATAGTCTTGTATATTTTCACACTCTGATAATCTTTGAGTAATTTCTTCCGAGGTAAGTTTATCTTCCGATTCTGCGATATAATAATGTTGATAAGCTAAAATTCCTCCACCAACCACAAAGATTAAAACAACAATAATCCCAATTGCTATGGGTGTAGATATGCCATGATTTAAATATTTTAACATAGTTTTTAAGTAATAATTAATTCTTATATATGCATATGACTAAAGCAGTGTGCATTTGAAAAAATCCGATTATTTGGTAGTATAACAATAAGGGTAATAATCTTATATACTATAATACTACCAAAACTTTATTTATATGACAAGTGGAAAGACAATCAGCGAAAATATCAAGAAAATACGCGCCAAGATTGGCCTTACCCAAGATGATTTGGCTAAAAAAGCGGATATAAAATACACAACACTTATGAAGGTCGAAAGTTGGTACTGTTAATAAGCCGAGTGTCCAAACTATGGCGAAAATTGCCAAAGCGTTGGGCGTTGCCATAGAAGATTTGCTAAAATAATTTAAACATATGCCAAATTTTGAAGGACCGCCACAATTTAATCCAGAAGAACAAACGCCAACTCTAGAAAAACGACCCGAGGTAGAAAAAGAAGAAAAGATAAAACAACTTTTTGGTCATTGTTTTGAAATTTCAAAATTTGAAGAAGGCGATCGCATTCCTGTTGGCGGTGAAAGTATCTTTTCTTCGGAAGCGAACATTAAAATCGAGGTTGATTTTCAACAATTTCAAGAACTTTTTCAGGAAGCACATGAAGTAGCGATTAAATATGACTTACCTAAATTAAGAGAATGGCTGACTTCTCAGGGTATTGAAGTGGATGAAAAACTTTTTGCTGAACTATTTGCTTTTACGAAAAAATTTGAACAAAAATACCCTGATAATCCAAAAAGTTCTGAAGCAAGAAAAAAACTCTACAGCGAAAAAGGTAAAGAATTAAAACTAAGTGATATATTCAATGCAAATAATGCAGAGTGTGCTGAAATTGCGGCGTTAGCGCAAGGATATTTGCAACAAGAAGGAATTTCTTCATCTTATTTCAGCGGCGATGTTTTATGGAATAGAGAAGAGGAATTTTCCGAAGAACATAGTTTTATTATTATCAGACAAGGCGACAAAGTTTATATTTACGACCCAGCCAATCCGACAAGTACGACTTCAGGAAAATTCCCAAGTTTATACACCACAGAAGCTAACTTTGATGAAGAAGTGGCAAAAGGCCAAAAAAGATTTGTGACTGCGAGAAATATTTTGAGCAAGAAGGAAGCATTTTATGGTGTGAATAACGGTACAAATGTTTGGGCGGAAAAACATATTGTTTAGTCGCCAAAGAAAAACTTGAAATCGTTCTTTTCGCTTCCGCTTCAGGGTGAGGCGAGCAGAAAGAGGGTTTGGGGGGAATTCCGCCCGCCGAGCCAATGGTCGCAAAATCAGTTCGGATTTTTTCAAATACACACCACCTGGCGGAGGGAGAGGGATTCGAACCCCCGGTGAGTTTCCCCACAGTAGTTTTCAAGACTACCCCATTCGGCCGCTCTGGCATCCCTCCGTATGGTGGAATGGTATAATAAAAAGAATGTATTGTCAATTTTGATGAAACCCTAAGTCAGCTGGATTACTACCTCCTGAAATATATTTCATTTTTCCTCCACTCTTCTCAAAAGTATACCTTAATTGTTTAACTTCTTCTGCTAATTTTCTGGTTTCTTCAGGTATATCTTTTTTAAGATAGCCCTTTGACCAATATTCTAAAATTAATTTACTATCCCCAAAAATATTCTTACAACCCTTATCAAGAGCAATTTCTAATGCAAGTTTACAAGCAAGTAATTCTCCAAAATTATTAGTAACATTTCCTTTAATTAAAAAACTACCTCTTTCATTAACTCCATTTTTTAATAATGTCTTACCATTTTTATCAGTAACACTTACCTCTACGCCCATACCTGATCCCGTTCCGGCATCAAAATATATTCCATCATCTACTGCGGTATTTTTTAGAGAATAATCAGCCCCCATCTGAAGCCATCTTTCTGCTTGGTCTTTTGATTCAAAACTTTTGTATTTTGCATTATTTTTACCTGAAACAATCCTCTTACATTCATCCCAAGTTTCTAATATCCCCTCTTCATTTCCTATTTTGTATGCATAATATTTCTTCTTTGCCATATTATTATCTTACAATAAAAATTAAAAAGAGAGAAGTATTAAACCCTTCTCCCATTTGTGAGGAAGCCCGTTACAGATCCAGTGTCATAGACTGATCTTTTGGACTCTCTCGCTGCGAACTCCATCCATTTCTGAACATAGTCAAAATATGGACTATAAATTGCCGAATAGGTGTCCCCTGGACAATCCATATGAACTTTATTAATGACATTCTCTCTTTCATTATGAGTAATTAGCATCCATGCTACCTCATAGGCGCCAAGGCCAAATTCATTTGAAGCCATCTTTTTTCTTACTAAGTTAACTGACCTACCAAGATGCCTCGCTCCAAATTGAGCAGGAATTATAATTATATCTCCCGCATCTTTTTGAGCTCTTGACAAGATGTCAAGACATTTAATTGTCTTTTCTTCTCGACAAAATTTCTTTCTTTCTATTTCAACATGACAATGAAACCTTCTCTTTTCTTCAATTATCTTCAACGCTTCAGAGGTTGCTCTCGTATAGTTACTCCTCAGCTTAGGAATAACAAACAGTGCTTCTGCACCATCAGGAAGGCATGCTTCCATTGCATTTTTAATAAAGTTTTCGTTCGTTTCAACAGGAATAAATTGATTTATAATCTCAATTTGTTTCCATAAATCCTTTGGGTGATAACACCGCGGATAAATTAACTCTTCCATTACACACCTCGGCTTTAATTGTAAAGAAGCCGTATATCTTGTATAATACTACTGATATTTTGTCAAAGCCCTTATAATTCAATGGATAGAATACAAGCTTGCGGAGCTTGAAATAGAGGTTCGACTCCTCTTAAGGGCACTAAAAACCTTGTATTATTTTTAGCGGTTTGCTATACTCATATCATAATCATACTTTTCTAACTTGTAGGAAGATGAAAAAATCAGAAAACCAAAGGCAATTTTACGGCACAGTGAATATTGGAGAAAAAGGACAGATGGTTATTCCGGCAGAAGCCCGTAAATCAATGGGAATTAAAAAAGGTGATAAACTTCTGGTATTTGGTATGGGGTGCGACATGATTGCGATTACAAAATTATCTAAAGTAGAACAGTTCGCATCGCATCTTTCTGACCAGTTAGATATAATACGCAAAATTACTGAAAAAATAAATAAAAAATACTAACGTTTCAAGCGGCATCTACAGAAATTCCATTACATTCCTGTTTGTGGTAGATTGTTGTTTGTTCTGTTCTTATTATAATCGTATTCCTTGTTAAAACTTTATACATATTTTTATGAATATTATACGCGTTGAAAATTTAACAAAACAATTTAATGGTTTTACAGTGGTTGACCATATAAATTTTGAGGTAAAAAAGGGAGAAATATTTGGTTTTTTAGGGCCTAACGGCGCAGGCAAATCCACAACTATCAATATGCTTTCTACAATCTTACCCGTAACCGACGGCGAGGCCTTTATTAATGACTTCAGTATTTTATCTCAAAGAGACAATGTGCGAAAATCCATTGGCCTCGTTTTTCAAGACCCGTCATTAGACGACCGGCTCACCGCAGAGGAAAATCTCCGCTTTCATGCCAAGCTCTATGGCGTGCCAAGTGATGAATTTCAAAAACGGAAGCAGGAAGTTTTGAAATTAGTTGATTTGTGGGATAGACAAAACGACATCGTTAAAAATTTTTCTGGTGGCATGAAACGACGGTTAGAAATCGCACGCGGACTCTTACATTATCCAGCAGTTCTTTTTTTAGACGAACCAACAATTGGGCTTGACCCACAAACACGCGCCCATTTGTGGGATTATATTCTACGACTTAAGCGTGAAAAAGAAATGACCATTTTTATGACCACACATTATATGAATGAAGCAGAGTATTGCGACCACATTGCCATTATTGACCAGGGAAAGATTGTAGCGTCGGGCACACCGCGCGAACTTAAAAAACAAATCGGAGGAGACATTATCAGTATGACAAGCAACCGAAAGGCAGAACTCAAAAAAGAAATTGAGAAACGGTATAAAAAGGACGTGAAAGAAAAAGACGGATTCTTACAAATAGAAGTTGAAGACGGAGAAAAATTTTTGCCACGTCTATTCAATGAACTTACAGTTGAGATTGATTCCATTGAACTTCGCAAGCCAACGCTTGATGATGTGTTTCTCTCGCTCACTGGCCGCGCCATTAGGGAAGAAGAACCATCCGATAAAGAACATATGCGTCAACGTATGCGAACGAGACGAAGAAATTAAAATTCTATATTTATGCAATTTATCCAAACAATATATACAATTTGGCAAAGGGAAATAATTCGCTATTGGCGGGATAAAACGCGAATTGTTTCCACGTTTTTTATGCCGTTAATGTTTCTTGTTATCTTCGGTGCCGGCTTGAATGAAACTCTTGCAACAGGAAATTTCGGTGTTGATTTCACCCAATTTATGTATCCCGGTATTATCGCGATGAGCATTATGAACATTGCTTTTTTCTCCACCATCTCTACTGTCTGGGATAGAGAGTTTGGTTTCTTGAAAGAAATCTTGGTAGCGCCCGTTTCGCGGGTAGCGGTTGCTTTCGGCAAAACGCTTGGAGCAACTACCATTGCTTCAATTCAGGCGATTATCTTATTGATTCTTGCTCCACTTATCGGTATAACAATTCATATTACCATTATTCCTCAACTCATTCTTTTTATGCTTCTGCTTGCTTTTGCCATTTCCGGCATGGGACTACTGATTTCTTCTCTTATGAAAACAACTGAAAGCTTTGGAATGGTTACGCAAATTTTAATTTTCCCCATGTTTTTTATTTCAGGTGCCTTCTTCCCTTTAACTTCTGTGCCATCATGGATGAGTGTGCTTTCGTATATAAATCCATTAACCTACGGCGTAGATGCCATACGACAAATTATTTTAGGCAATCAAGTAGCAAGTAATATTTTAAACAATCTTTCTCTACATCCTATTTCTGTAGACGCTCTCTTTCTTGTAGCATTTTCAGCAGTAATGGTAAGCGCCGCTGTATTCGCTTTTAACAAAAGAGCATAGTAGCACCAATCAGTATTTTTTGCTAAAATTGTGTAATATGAAAACTCCGGTTGAGAATATTCCAAACATTGGGCCTGCTTACCAAAAAAGATTAAAAAAACTAAAAATTAAAACTTTAGGTGATTTTTTGTATAACTTTCCAAGAGATTACAAGGACTTTTCTAAGGTATCAAAAATTAAGGATATTAAAATAAATGAAGTTAATAGCATCTCTGGAACAATTAAAAGCATTGAAGAAGAAAAAAGAAAAATGTCTATTGTTAGAGCATTAATAGAAGATGATACCGCATCAATTGAAGTGGTCTGGTTTAATCAACCATATTTGGCTAAATCATTAAAAATTGGTGACGAAATAATGCTTAGTGGAAAAATAAGAATAAACAGATATAGTGTTTCAATGGTCTCCCCTGCTTTTGAAAAAGTATCATCAAAAGAAAACATTCACACAGGAAGAATTGTTCCGATTTACTCTGAAACAAAAGGAATAACTTCTAAGTGGATAAGATATGTCCTAAAATCAATACTAGATAAAATTAAAAACAAAATACCTGAAACACTACCAGAAGAAATTATTAAAAATTATAATCTATTGCCTTTGCCAAAAGCCATAGAAAAAATACATTTTCCTGACAGCAAAAAAGATATTATTCAAGCACAAAGAAGGTTTGTTTTTGAACAATTATTCTTAATTTCTCTTTTGAATATGAAAAAGAGAGAAGAGTTAAGAAAAGAAATTGCTCCAGCAATACCAATTAACTTGCCAGTAATTAAAAAATTCATTAACTCTCTTCCCTTTGAACTTACGCCTGCCCAAAAAAAATGTTCATGGCAAATAATCAAAGATATGGAAAGAAACTTCCCTATGAACCGATTATTGCAAGGTGATGTTGGCTCAGGAAAAACGGTTGTTAGTGCAATTGCGGCGATTAACACCGTTAAAGCAAAGCGTCAAGTTGTTTTAATGGCTCCAACAGAAATATTAACAAAACAACACTTCAAAACATTCTTTAATTTGTTAAAGAACTTTAATATTAATATTGGTCTTTTAACAGGAAAAACAGATCTTTATTATTCTAAAAAATTAAAAAATGATACCATTGAAATATCAAGAAAAAAACTGTTAGAAAAAACAGAGAAAGGAGAAATTGATATTTTAATTGGAACTCAAGCATTAATCACCCAAACAAAAACAAAAGAAAACAAAGTGAGATTTAACGATTTAGGATTAATTATAATTGACGAACAACACAGATTTGGCGTTAAACAAAGAGCGGCATTATCACCAAAAAATAAAATTGCCCATTTATTATCAATGACTGCTACTCCAATTCCTAGAACACTTACTTTAACAATCTGGAGCGACTTAGATTTATCAATCATTGATACTCTTCCAAAAGGAAGAAAGAAGGTAAAAACAGAAATTATTGATGAAGAAAAAACAGCATACTCTTTCATTAGAAAAGAAATTAAAAAAAGACATCAGGCCTTTATAATTTGTCCCCGAATAGAGGCAGAAGAAGATGAAAAAATAATAGTAAAGTCCGTTATCGCTGAATACGAAAAACTTTCAAATATTGTTTTTCCTGATTTGAAAGTAAATATGCTTCATGGGAAAATGACACCAAAAGAAAAAGACAAGATAATGAGAGATTTCAAGAATAAAAAATTTGATATACTTGTTTCAACTTCAGTTGTTGAGGTAGGAATAGATATTCCTAATGCAACTGTTATGATGATTGAAGGTGCTGATAGATTTGGATTAGCTCAACTTCATCAATTTAGAGGACGCGTTGGTAGAGGAAAAAACCAATCCTATTGTTTCTTATTAACGAAATCAAAAAGCAAGACAACTATTGAAAGAATGAAAGCAATGACAAAATATGATAGCGGATTCAAGTTGTCCGAAATTGATCTCAAACTAAGAGGTCCCGGTGATTTTATGGGCAAAAGACAATGGGGTATACCTGACTTTGTGATGTCCTCTCTAAATAATTTAGAAATTATTAGAGAAGCCAGAAGTGCCTCTGAGGAAGTTTTTCCTGTCACAAATGAGAAATTAAAAAGACGCCTTGAAGCATTTGAGGAAAAGCTACACCTGGAATAATTATTTTCTAACTTTTGGAGTTACCCAAAAACCCATATACTTTCCAAATAACCAGTGCATTTGAGCATGAAGTGCTGGCAAGGCACTAAAAAATATCATCACAAAAGGAATCATTACCCACTCTACAACAACTAAAACATTTTTTGATTTTCCATAATTAGCGGGCTTAGGTGGAAGCAAAAGCATACTTATCCAAATGGAAAAAACAATACAAAACATTGATATTGTTAAAATTAATCCAGTAACTTTTGGTAAGTTATATGACAAAAGTAAGCTTGAAAATTCTGGACCACCAATTAATAATGGTAACCATCCCAGAGCAAAAATTAAAATTGCGGAAACAGCCCATGATATATGACCCTCTATTAAATTAAATCCCATTGATAGCTTTTTTCTTAATGGTATTTTTTTATTTTTTATAGAAGCAAAGATAAAAAAGGGAACTTCCCCTACTCCATATGCCCATCGCTTTTGTTGTTTATAAATATTTTTAAGAGTTGTTTTTAAGTCCTCAGCACAATTAGCATCCATTGATACTGGATAATAAAGTGGTTCCGTCCTATAATCACCATCGTACTCAAAAAAACATTGCCAAAATATTCTTGAATCATCAGATATGACATTTTTCTGCTTAAAACCAACATCACTAAGCGCCTTAAAAGGCATAGAATGAGAAGAAAACGTAATTAGTTTATCCGGCCTTTCTTGATTCATTGTGTGCCAAAAAGAAGAAGAAAAAGAAAAAACTCTAGAAAGAGATGGGGTCTCCCAGATATTATTTAAGTATAACGGAATTGGCTGAAAACTAGCTCTAAGAGGATTTTTAACTGTTAAATAATAATATGTTAAGCAACTAAAATACTTTGGGTAAACACAGGTATCAATATCAAAAGATGAGACTAAAATATTTTCATAAGGGATATTTAATTCATCAATTAGTTTTTTTGCTTCTTTTGTTGCCCATGCATCATTAGCTCCGTGACCAGCAATTTCTCCCGGAAGATTACTTGGATGAAAAGTAACTAAGAACTTAAAAAACTTGTCGCCATAATCTTTTTTAATTTCAGAAGAAATTCTTTCTGCATTTTCTCTATCTGCCTCTTCACAAGCAAGAACAACTATCATTTTATCTTTCGGATAGTCCGTTTTAACTAAACAATTCATTGTTGTTCTAACAACTTCAATTGGCTCTCTAAAGGTTGGTAAGACTATCAAATGATAAATTTCCCTATATGATTGAATATTGATTCCATTTTGCGGAGCTCCCATTCCTTCTAATTTTTTTATCCAATTTTCACGCTCATTTTTTCTCATTTTAGAATAGCCATCCTTCAAATAGAAAGCGAAATATATTGTTCTTAATAAGAAATAAAAATCATAAACAATAATAAAAAAAGCCACCCATATAGGAAACTTCCAAGACAAAATCACCGCTAAAAAAAGTATTAGCAAGCTTGTAATCCCAACGATCATTTCTAAAAAACGGTATAATCTTCTTTCTTTGGGATTTTCTAAATCCGCGGCTCTACCAACCTTTAGATAATATTTTTCATCCATTGTGACCCCACAGGGAATCGAACCCTGATTGTCAGATTGAAAATCTGATGTCCTAACCGTTAGACGATGGGGCCTCTAACAGAGTATATATATCAAAAAACCAAGAAAAAAACAAGTTAAAATTCAATCTTATCTCCTGGGTTAATTTTGCCTTGTTTTGTTTCTTTTATTATTTCTCTTAATCCTTCAAGGTCAATTTTATTTTCTTTTTTTTGAGGAACGAAATCCTTGGCTACTTTTTCTAAGTTTATTTCTTTTGGTTTACCTAAGCATGTTTTACAATAAACTGGTCTTTTGTCATCTGGCTCAAAAGGAACTTTAATTTTTTTACCACACATCTGACACTCTGCATCAAAAAGATTTTTTGTTTCTTTTTTAACTTCTTTCTTTTCTTCTACAACACCAGTATATTTTGATATTTCTTTTTCAATAATTTCTCTGTCTTTTCCATATTTATTTCTTGAAAATTCAATAATTTCATCTTTATAGCCATTATCAGGAATAGCTGGTGGTAATGTTTCAGCTGAAAATGGTCTTGATGTTAAGCCATCAATCATTAACTTAACATATATGTTTTGTTTAGATAGATTAACTAAATCAGTAGAATAAAACTCAGGAGAAAACTCTTTTTCTAAAAACTCACCATCTTCAGCGCCAACTCTAAAAGCAATCATTGTTCCGACATTTCCGAAAACGGCCTCTCTTACTTTGTCTTCCATTTGTCCAATATATTGATGGGCTAAAATTAAAGACAATCTATACTTTCTTGCTTCTGATAAAATACTAGCAAACGAATCAGTTGAAAAGTTTTGAAATTCGTCAATGTATAAAGCAAAATCATTTCTTTCACTTTCAGGAATATCTACCCTAGACATTGCCGCAAGTTGAAGTTTAGTTACAAGTAGTGCCCCCAATAATCGAGAAGAGTCCTCCCCTATTCTTCCTTTTGAAAGATTAACTATTAATATTTTTTTATTATCCATTATACTTCTAATATCAATAGTTGATTTTTTTTGCCCAACAATGTTTCTAATCAAAGGGCTCGATATAAACTGACCAATTTTGTTTTGAATGGCCGCAGTTGCTTCTGTTTCATATCTTTGTGAATATCTGCTAAACTCCTTTGTCCAAAAGGCCTTAACTACTGGATCGTGAACATCTTCAAGAACTTCCTTTCTCCATTCAGCGTCAGATAATAATCTATTAATTCCCAATAAAGTTGAACCTTTGATTTCAAGCAAAGCCAAAACTGCATTATTCAAAATATATTCCATTCTAGAAGACCAAACATCAGGCCATATTTTTTTAAATACACCCATCAAGCCACCAGCAATCAAGTGCCGATAATCAGGATCAACTTCTTCCATAATATTAAATGCAATAGGTTTTTCTATATCAGAAGGATTAAAATAAATTACATCTTCAATTCTTTCTTCTGGGACAAACTTAAGCAATTCTTCTGATGCCTCTCCATGAGGGTCAATAAACCCTAAACCATTACCATTTTTAATATCTTGAATTGCCATATTTTTAAGTAGCTCGGTCTTACCCATTCCTGTTTTACCAATGATATAAATATGGCGCCTTCTATCGTCAAATTTAATTCCAAACTTTTTTCTTTCACCCCTAAAATTTGTTTCACCAAAAAATATAATGTCTTTATTCATAATTTTTTAATTTTCCGTAGGCAGTGTTGATGGAGGAGCTGCCTTTTTCATTTCTACTCTTTCTAATGCTAATGTAGGAACAGCATCAATTCCTGGGAAGTGATACATTGTGGCCAATTCTTCAATATTAAAAGTATAAATTGCACCTTCTTTAGGATAAGGGTCAAAAGAAGGGGCCATATTTCTATAATTTTCTAAAATATCTCTCTTTCTTAAGTATAATCTTCTTGCAGTAAAAATATCTGGGGACTGTATTTTTGTCGTAACCTCCCCCCATGGTTTTAAATTATTAAGATTTTGTGTTGCAAATTGAGAAAAAAAGCTTACTCCAAAGCCCTTGGCTCCTCCAAAAAAAACATCTCTTTTTGCTAAATAAATATATCTGATAAATCCCTGAAAACATGGCTTTGATATTTTTTTCTCTACTGCTGAAACAACATCTCTTTCTCCGGGAGTTAATTTCATTTCTGGTGGCAAAATTGATTCCTCTTCTTTAGGTGGCTCTGACATTTTTCCCGTAAACAATAACTTAAAAAAATCTTCTATCAATGAAACAAATTCTCCTTTTTTATTTCTGTTAACTAATTTGTCAACTTCCTTTTTTCCCCTACCAACATAGTTATTTTCTTTTGTACTAATTGGCCACATAGTCATTTGTATCCACATTTGTTCCCCCTTAGATGTTTTTGAGATTGTTTCAAATAATGATGATAATGGATCAATTCTTTTTTCTTCACTTGGAGTATCAGGCCTTTCTTCAAAAAACTGCTCATATGTTTTAATAGGATAAACATCTGGTTTAACTAACTCAAAGTCAGTGCCCCATAAGTCCCACTCATTATTAGGAATATCCATTGGAACTTGTTTTGTATAATCAGGAACTTCAATTATTTCTACTTCATGATATTGAGAATATATTGCTGATTCAATAAGTTTTCTATTGCTTTTAGGTATTCTAATATAAAAATGAGGCACTCCGTCTATTCCAGCTATTTCAAATGATACTGGAAGAATTACTTTTCCTTCAAAATAAGATGCCCTCCAGTCCTTAGGAGGATCATAACTTCCCCAAATAGAATTCATTACATTTTCCATTGCTTTTATAGGTCTAGTTAAATCGCGTGGTATTTTTATTTCTAAAGTAATAATTTCTCTTGATTTATCACTTGACCACATAGCGGCCATATAAAGAGTAAAATAAAATTTTAATTGAGGATAAAGCAAAAAAGGAGGAACTATCCACCAGAATTGAATTATGAGGGCCTTAAATATCAAAAAGTAGGGCGCTACTTTTTCTATTATTAATGCCGTTTCTAACATTGTTATGCTTCTTTAATTTTATACTTTCCTTCTTTGTCTTTCTTAAAAAACTTTTTATTTTGAAGATTTAACAGAACTGTTGATTCTTTTACCATTCTCTGATTTAAAACAAAATTAACTATTTCATCTTTTGATAGACCACTTTCAGAAACACTTAAGGCCTGATATATTACATCTCTCACTCGACCAGGATTATATCCCCAATTCTTCAAGGCATAGTATCCTCTACCAACTAAGACAAATTCTTGATTTCTAATTAGTTCATTATGAATTGTTTGAGGATGAAGATTTCTTTTTTGCGGAAGATTGCCAATCATTTCTGTTATATCCTTAAAATGTATTGGTTTTTTTTCTTGGCTTAAGATTAATTTAATTTTATCTTTAACTGTTTTAGGATTAACTTCTGGCCAAGTGCTTAACCCCATCGCCTTACCATCATATGTCTTTAGAATTTTTTTTGATATTTCTAATTCTTCAGGAAAAGTTTTAATTTCTTGAGGGACTCCCTTTTCCTCTAATTCTTTAATTGTTTTTTTAACAACCTCTTTTGCTCTTAATATATTTTCTTCGCTTGTTGCAAAAATAGCATAAAAATCATCATTTTCTTTTTCTCTAATAATTTTATCTGTTAAAGAAATTAAAAATATTATATGGTTTTTATTCCCCACAGCAATTTTATCTTCCCTTACTACCCCACCATGTTTTTGTATTTCTTTTTGATAAAAATTGATTGCTTCTTTAAAATCATTGCTTTCTTCTGCAATTTTCCTAGCTTTTTTAATACCATCGTTTTCAATTTGTCTTACTCTTTCTCTAGTAATTTTAAAACTTTTACCAATTGATTCTAATGTTTCTGGTTTTTCATTTTTTCCTAAGGCAAATCGACGAGAAATAATATCTCTTGTTCTTGTAGGAAGCTCCTTTAATATATTCTGTGATACTATTCTAGGATTCATAATTATTTTTTTCTCTGTCTATAATTATTCCAAGTAACTAATAATGGACTTGATAAAAATACTGATGAGAAAAATCCAACAAAAATACCGATACCCATAACAAGAGTAAAGTATTTTAAGCTCTCTTCGTTTCTAAAAAAGTAATACAAAGGAATCAATACAAGTAGCACCGTAAAAGATGTATTCAAGCAACGAACAAATGTTTCATTCAAACTTTTATTGACAATCTCGGAATATGAAAGTTTACTTTCTCTTTTAAGGTTTTCTCTAATTCTATCAAAAATAACAATATTATTATTAATTGAATAACCAATAATTGTTAAAAGCGCAGTAATAACTGGTATATTTATTTGTACATCATAATAATATCCTAAAAAAGCCAGAACACCTAATGGAATAATTAAATCGTGAAAAAGCATTAATGTTGACGATATTCCATATTGAATTGAGCTTATTGGTTTACTAATACTATTAAAGGCAAGAGCAATGTAGGCAAGCATAGCAAGTAATGCTACTAAGACAACGATTAATGTTTTATCCTTTAATTCTTTTCCTACAACGGGGCTAATCGTTTCAATAGAAGTATCAAACTCTCCTGGTAATGTGTTTGTTATTTTAGAAAATGATTCATTTGTTATATCTTTTTCTTTTATTTTCAAAATAATCTCTTTGTCCCCCAATGGCTGAATTTGCATTCCTGAAAACTCTTCAATTCCTGAAAGCAAATCCCTAACTTCATCTAATTGTGGTCTTTCACTAGTATAATTAATTGTAATCATACTGCCCCCTTCAAAATCAATTCCTAAATTAAGACCAAATGAAAATAAAGAGTAGATGCTCAATCCAACTAAAGCTATTGCTATTGCAAAATATAATTTTGAATATTTGATAAAGTTCATGACCATAACCATTTAATTTTTCCTAATCTACTTTCAGCGGCAACTTGAATGAATAATTTTGAAATAACCATTGCTGAAAAAATACTAATCAATATTCCTAATATCAACGTGAATGCAAAGGCCTTGATAAAACTTGTTCCTAAAAAGTATAAAATAAAAGCAACAATCAAAGTAGTCAAATTTCCATCTCTAATTGATGACCATGCACGACTAAAACCATTTTCTACACTTAATAAAAGATCTTTACTTTGTTTTAGCTCTTCTCTCATTCTTGAGAAAATCAATATATTAGCATCAACTGCCATTCCAATTGATAAAACAATTCCTCCAATTCCTGCTAAAGTCAATGTTACTGGAATTAACTTAATTAGGGCTAACAAAATCATACAGTAAATAATTAAAGAAATTGAAGCAAGTAATCCAGGAAGTTTATAAAATATAATCAAGAAACAAAGAATTGCTATTAATCCATACATTCCCGCTAAAACAGCATTTTCTAACGATATTGCGCCAAGAGTTGGCCCAACTTTTTTTTGAACAATTGGCTCGCCCAATGGAACGGGCAATGATCCTTGATTTAATCTTTGAACAATCAATTTAGCAACATTAATATCTGTTTGACCTGTAATAATTGCTTTTCCTCCACTTATCTTCTCATTAACCATAGGAGCATAGACACTACCATCGCCCATATCAATAATTGATTCTCCATCTAAATAAATTGCTAACGTCTTGCCAATATTTCTTTCTGTTATTTCTTCAAATAATTTTGTTCCCTCGCTATCAAATTGAAGTTCAATTACCGGGGCATAAGTTGTCTGATTAAAAGATAATTTAGCTTTTTCCAAGTATCTTCCTGTTAGTTCTGTTTTTTGATAAAAATCCTCAAAGGCAATATACCAATCTTCAACTTCTTGCATTTCTTCAAATGATAATCCTTGTAATTCTTCTCTTTTTTGAATAATTCTTTCTATCTCCTCCCGGGGCCTTTCTTCTGCAAATTCTAGCAAAGGTGTTTCCCCTATCCAAGCAATTGCATCTTCAATACTTTCCATTCCCGGCAAGTCAACGGCAATTCTGTTAGAACCATATATTTGTATAACCGGTTCTGTTACCCCAAAGATATTGACTCTTCTTTCAATGACATCTCTTAGTCCTTCCATTACGTCATCTCTTTCCTTTTCATCAATCTGACTCAAATCAGCTTCATATTGCAAATGAACACCCCCTTTTAAGTCAAGTCCTAATCTAAACTCTGTTTCTGGAAAATGTGGAAGGCTTAAATTATATTTATCAACTAAATCGTTATATGGTTTTGGATAGCAAAAAAGTCCAACAACAATAACTAGAACTAACACCAAAAGTAAGTAAAGTATCGTTTTTCTTTTAGTCATAATATGAACATAATATAACCCTAAAATCAAGTACAGTCAAGTTGCATCATCGCTAACTTTGTCCTACAATGATAACCAATATGATTGTTTTATCAATAGAAACAAGTTGCGATGATACAGCGATAAGTATAATCAAAGCCAAGAGCTCAAAAAAACTTGATTATGCTAATTTTGAAGTGCTTTCTGACTTAACAGCATCTCAGATTGAGATCCATAGGCCATACGGAGGAGTTTTTCCTGCTGTCGCAAAAAGAGAACATCAGAGGACCCTTATTCCCCTTTTAATCAAATCTCTTAAAAAAGCAAACCTACTAAAAGAAAGTAAAACAATAGACAATAAAAAAATATCAAAGATTAAAAAAAACTTAGAAAAAAATGAAGAACTTTTTTTACAATTAAAAGAATTTCTCACAAAATATCAAATTAAAGATATTAATAAAATTGCTGTAACTATTGGTCCCGGACTTGAACCTTGTCTTTACACAGGAATTAATTTAGCAAAATCATTATCATATTATTATAATATTCCCCTAGTAGGAGTTAATCATTTAGAAGGACATATCTTGTCTAGTTTTTTAAGTCCCCATGAAGACCTAGAACTTCCGGCAATTGCTTTAATTGTTTCTGGTGGAAATACACAATTAATATATTTTGAAAAGATAGGTAAATATAAAATAATCGGAGAAACAAAAGATGATGCCGCTGGAGAATGCTTTGACAAAACAGCTCGGATATTAGGACTTAATTATCCAGGAGGGCCTGAAATATCTAAAAAAGCAAAAGAGTGCAAAAGTAATATTTATAATATTACTCTCCCCCGTCCAATGATAAATGATAAAAACTACGATTTTAGTTTTTCAGGATTAAAAACGGCTGTTCTTTATCATTCTAAAAAAAATAAAATAACTGATGACTATATTAAAGAAATGTCGCTTGAAATAGAATCATCAATAGTAGATGTTTTAGTTGATAAAACTCTACGGGCAATTGATGAATATAAAGCAAAATCATTACTTTTAGGCGGGGGCGTCTCAGCTAATCAAAAACTAATTAAAGAATTTAAGAAAAAAACAAAA
>ERZ795052.3134-NODE-3134-length-18729-cov-4.994324_pt1 | contig 18729 bp, 17 predicted proteins | sample MGYA00375136_ERZ795052 | MGnify/ENA primary metagenome ERZ795052 (study PRJEB30181, sample SAMN05720156) | activated sludge metagenome | isolation source: Anaerobic digester | place: Japan | collected 2015-05-26 ... | reverse complement strand
AAATTCGAGATGCTCATGCCTGATATTGGTGAGGAGCCCAGCATCAAAATCAACATCTCCGAGCCTGTTCATAATTTTAGAAAGTCCATGACTTGACGATTCGAGCACTGCATACTCCATATTATTTTCCAGCATTGCATGCAGTTTTTCATGAATCGTGGTTGCTTCTGGTGTTGTTTGATGCTCGGGATTGGGAAGTGTTTCTGTTCCAATTTTATAGGCAACAGTCGATATAAAACCAGCTTTGTAACCTGCGAGGTTGAGGAGTTCTGCAATGAGAGCAGTTACCGTACTTTTGCCCTCAGTTCCGGTTACGCCAATGGTAATGAGCGTACGCGATGGATGTCCCCAAAATGCAGCTGCAGCAGGAGACATTGCTGTTCTGGAATTGGGAACTTGCACATACATAACTTGTTCATGGTACTGCAGCAATTCATGTTCATGAATAATGCAGGCCGCTCCTCGCTGTATTGCATCATCAATAAATGCATGTCCATCGGTATGGAGTCCAGGAAGAGCAAAATATGCATAACCTGTACTAATATGCCGGGAATCGTACGATAACCCGGTAATCGTGCAATCTCTATAGTTTCTGATGACTTTTTCTGGCAGTGCATCAAGAATACGGGTAATATGCTGTTCCATTTGACACATATCCTATACTGTTATATTGTGCTTATGCAATATGCTTGAGGGGAAATGCATGTATACGATACGTATTGAGCAAAGTTTTTCTGCTGCACATTATCTTACTAACTTTCATGGTAAATGCGAAAATTTACATGGGCATAACTATACAGTGCGAGTCTATGTGACCGGGCAAACACTCGATAAAGCAGGTATGCTCGTTGATTTTGGTATTGCAAAACATCAGCTTAAAAATGTTCTCGAATTGTTGGATCACAAAAACTTAAACGATATACCTGAATTTCAAAATTCTCCAAGTGCAGAACGCATTGCACAGTTCATTTATCATGCACTTGTTCAGAGAAATGCTACAATTCCATGGCAGGCTGTTGAGGTTTTTGAGACTGAAACGAGTATGGCACGGTATGAACCATGAGTATGCTGTAACATGCTCTAAAACATAGTACTGTTTACAAGGATAGAATAGCATATGAATCTTGAAGCATATATTTTAGGTTGTGGCGGCATGATGCCGCTTCCCTATAGGCATCTCACCAGTGTACTCTTACGGCGTGAAGGTTCACTGTTTCTGTTTGATGCTGGTGAGGGAACCCAGGTGTCTTTGCGAAGGCTCAATCTTCGCTGGAAAAAAATCAATGCAATTTTTATTTCGCATACGCATGCTGATCATGTTACCGGGCTTCCCGGATTGCTTATGTTATCGAGTCAGGTTGATCGTGATGAACCGCTCTATATTTATGGCCCTCCGAAAATAGCAGAGTATGTTGAAGAAAACAGACGTGTTCTCGATATGTATATCAATTATGAAATCATAGTTAAAGAAATACGGGAGCAGGGTATCTGTTATGAAGAAGAAGATTTTTCTATTCGTGCATTTTATGTACACCATACTAAACCCTGTGTAGGATATGTGCTTGAGGAAAAAAAGCGTCCTGGTGAATTCAATCCAGAGAAAGCACTGGCATTAAAAGTACCTCGTGGTCCGCTCTGGTCGGCATTGCAAAGCGGTAATGCTGTAACTGCGAGTGATGGAACAACAGTGTATCCAGACCAAGTATTAGGACCAGAGCGCAGTGGTAGAAAATTTTCGTTTGTAACGGATACACTCTATATGCCAGAAATAGCACCAGAAGTTGCTAATTCAGATCTGTTTGTATGTGAAGGTATGTTTGAGCATGCACTGCTTGATACTGCTGTGGAAAAAAAACATATGACAGCATTGCAGGCTGCGATGATAGCGCAGGCTGCTGGTGGCATAAAAAAACTTTTATTGATTCACTACAGTCCACGCTATGCAGATAAAAATCTTTCTGTATTGCTTGATGAAGCGCGATCGGTTTTTCCGAATACAGAACTTTCAAAGGATCGGTTGCATATTCCCATCGAATATGTGGATTAAGTATGTAACGGATACGCTACCCTATTGTTTTAATATGGCATTTTATTACATATTTGTCTCATTGAGCTCGATGTATCAGTGTACCACTATGTAAAGGAGTATAGATATGATACAGGTAGAATCGTTGTATAAAAGTTACGGTACGTTTCCTGCAGTAAAAAATGTATCATTTGAAGTTCCCTCAGGAGTCATTGTGGGGCTCCTTGGACCAAATGGTGCTGGTAAAACAACTATTATGAAAGCTCTCACAGGATATCACAAGCCAACTGCAGGAACAATTCTCATTGATGGAAAAAATGTTGAAGAAGATCCTATCGCAATTAAGTCCATGACAGGATATTTACCTGAAGGTGTGCCACTCTATTCCGAAATGACAGTCTATGAGTATCTCGAATTTATAGCGGAGGCGCGTGGTGTTATTGAACATAAAAAAGAAACAATAGAAAACACGATGAGAAAGTGTGGACTAATAGGTTTTGGTGATGTTCTCATTGATCATCTTTCAAAAGGGTATAAACAGCGGGTAGGTTTAGCACAGGCGATTTTACATAACCCCGCCATACTCATACTCGATGAACCGACTACAGGCTTAGATCCAAATCAGATTCTTGAAATTCGGGATTTAATTCGCGATCTTGGTAAGGACAAGACAGTAATTTTATCAACACATATACTTCAAGAAGTAGAAGCGCTCTGTTCAAAAATAATCATTATTAACGAAGGTGAAATAGTAGCAGATGGCAGTCCAGAAGAAATTGCTGATGCAATGAAAGGTGAAGAAAATATTATTTGTAAAATTAAAACTTCCAGCATTGATAAATTTAAAGTTGATTTTGCTAACTATTTAAAGTATTCTCCAAAGAAACTTGTTGAAAATTTATTTCAAAGTGAATTAGTGGTTCCTGCACAAAGCGGTGATGCAGCAGCGGAATCAATTTTTAAATGGATAGTTGAGCATGATAGTATACTGCTTGAAATGCGGCGCGATACACTTTCTCTCGAAGATATATTTGTTAAATTAACAAGAGAAGGGGGAAATCATGCATAAAGCCTCAATCGTTTTTCGAAGAGAACTCAAAAGCTATTTTAACGTTCCGATAGCATGGCTTTTTATTGTTATTTTTAATCTAGCAATATCTATATTTTTCTTTTTTGTACAGCAGTTTTTTGCTCTCGATCGTGCAGATCTCAGGCCCTATTTTTCATTGCTGCCATTGTTTTTTACCATTCTTGTTCCTGCATTAACCATGAAAATGTGGGCAGAAGAAAAAAAACAGGGAACTTATGAAATGCTTATGACAATGCCTTTTAGCGAATTTGATTTAGTCATAGGTAAATTCTTAGCAGCATTTGTTTTATTGCTTATTGCAATAGCATCAACAGTTTTTATTCCAATAACAATGTTTCTTTTTGGTTATTTTGATCCTGGCCAGATATTTGCCCAATATATTGGGATTTTTCTTTTTGCTGCTGCCTGTTCAGCTATTGGCCAATATGTGTCAGCAAATACAAAAAGCCAGATATCAGCTTTTGTTGTAACAATGATATTGTTAATTATACTTAATATATTTAGTCAAATACCATTATGGTTTAATATGACGGGTAAAATCGCAGATGTGATTAATTGGCTCTCTGTCAACTACCATTATAATTCGTTTGCAAAAGGAGTTCTTGACAGCAGAGACGCATTGTATTTTCTCATCATAACTACAGGGTTCCTCTATGCAACTATGCAAAAGCTGTATTTAGGTAGGTGGAGGTAATTCATGGATAGGCTCATTAAAGAAAAACAATTAATGTTTTTAATATTTGGCGGATTATTTCTTCTTGCTCTTCTATCAAATTTGTATTTTTTTAGAATTGATTTTACCGTATCGCATAGTAATACCTTATCAAAAGTAGCACGGGATTTTTATAAAGAGCTACCCGATACAGTGCGAATAACTTATTTTATAAGTCCATCGCTCAAAGCAAAGCATCCTGGTCCTCAGATGATAGAAGATTTTTTACTTGAGCTTCAGGCTGTGTCGCGTGGAAAAATTATAGTTTCAATTAGCAATCCGGAAAAAGATACGTATAGAGCAGAATCACTTGGAATAAAACCACAACAGATGCAGGTTGTTGAAAAATCGGAACAACGGATTGCTCTCGTGTATTCTGGTATTGCAGTTGAGTATCTGGACAGAAGTTTTGCACTGCCTGTGGTAATTACAACCGATACGCTCGAGTATGAACTTCTTAAGGGCATCAGGGCACTGGTGAATCAAAAAGAAAATATTGCTGGTATTCTTATTGGTGATGGTGATAAAATTTTTGATCAAGATTATCGGTACCTGAAGTCATACCTGGAAAAAGGAGGTTATACAGTACAGGAGATTGAAAGAGGAAAGCGCATTGAGACAAATGTTGCTGTACTGTTTGTTATTGGTAATAGTGCTTTAACACGTTATGATGCTTATTTTATTGATCAGTACATTATGCATGGTGGTAGAGTGTTTTTTGCCGTAAAGGGCGTAAATATCAATCCAAATTACAACCTTATTGCTCAGCCAGTAATGGAAAGTGGTATTATTGATCTTTTAGCATCATATGGAATTTTTATAAAACGTGAATTAGTTCTCGATGTATCGAATCTTACTGTGCCTTTTCAACAGCCCACATATTCGGGTATGTTCACCATTCAATATGTACCATATCCGCATTGGATAGTTATTGATAAAAAATATGTAAATTCCAACCATATATTAACAGCGAGATTTAATGGTATGGATTTATACTGGCCATCACCAATTGAATATAACGACAACAAAGCATTTGTCATACAATCATTAATTAAAACTACACCAAAAGCATGGAAACAGACAAAAGCATTTTATACTTCTCCGAATGATAGCAGGAGCTATACATTGGAACGAACTGATACAGAGGGTTCATATGTGCTCGGTGTAGCAGGAGAAGGTATACTTAAAACAGCATTTGCTGATCCGGGTAATCTTCCACAACCAGAATCTGGTCAAGAAGAACCTGTTGTGTCGGAGATAAAAGAATCAAAAACACGGCTTGTTGTAATTACAGGTTCTGATAGTTTTTCTGATCTTGTAGAAATGATGCAATCTGATGTTAATTTAAATTTTGCAGTTTCCATAGCGGACTGGCTTGTCCAGAGTGACGATTTGTTATCGATTCGCACAAGAAGCTATAAGCCAGAACGGCTCGATAAAATTAAAGATGCTGATGTCAGAACAACAGTAATTATATTGGTGTATATACTTACTATCGGTATAATACCTCTTGGATTTGTTATAACTGGTTTACTCCTGTTTAATAAACGAAAGAAAAAAGAGCAATTAGCTCGTTTAGCATGAGGAGGTATTTATGAATAATAAATTAACTATTGATAAAAAAATAAAATATGCACTGATAGTGGATGGTATATTGCTTGGTATTGTAATACTTGGCTTAATATTTTCGCCAGGAAATAGATCGCGTCAGGGATATCAAAAAACGCTCATTACGCTTGATTCTATACAGGAGATCAAATATTCGGGTGGAATGCTGCTCAATATAAAAAAACAAGGTGCAGACTGGATTTACGAGCGGAATGGAAGAGCACTTCCTGTTAATGCAGGCAGAGTAGATGCTTTTATAAAAAATATTACAAAACCAGCTAAACTTGTACCAGTCGGTAGAACCCAGGATGCAATAAAAACGTATAAGCTAACCGAAGAAGACAGAATACTTGTAGAATTATCAAATGCATCGAAAATGCAGAGTTTTTATCTTTCACCAATTATGGATGCTGGTGTATGTTATATTATGTTTATTGGCAATACTACTGTTTATAAAGCAGAAACATCAGCAGCTTCATACCTTATGGGTTCGGATACTGATTGGTTAGATTTAAAAGTATTAACTAATATTAGTGTAAAAGATGTTCAACGTTTTTCAATACAGGGAAAACTCGATAAGGAAACTATTCAGGGTGCTTTTGTTCGTAATGCAGAAGGATGGAAGTATGAAAACATGCCTGATGTTACTGTATCGCGTGTAGAAGGCTGGCTCTATAGCATAGTGTCGTTCAGCGCTCAAAACTATATGGAAACGCTAACACTTTCTAACCAGAAAGAATCAGTTTTAATTACATTAGAGCTGGGTAATGGAACAACAAAACACATGCGGTTTTACACAATTGAGAACTCAAAAGACTTTATTGTATACTCCTCGGATAGATTGTATCCCATGCAGTGTTCTCAATACCAGGTTGAAAATCTTCTTAAAACGCTTGATGAGTTAAAATAGTATAACTGTATGATTGTGCTAATCAAGCAGACTTGATACTGCAGCAGCTCTACGAATGCTATGCATCAAGTCTGCTTGATATATACTGTTTGTACTTTTCAAGGTCTGGCTTAAAAGCAACTATATGAGTATCATGTTCTTCTTTTGCTTTTAAGAGAGCAGCTTCTGCTTCATGAATTAAACGCTGGCTATCAAGAATTCTCCCGCCTCGTGAACTCATGCCAAAAAATGCTTCAACATAATGCATTTCTTTTTTATTTTGTTGGATAAGAGATGTTACTTTTTTTATAAGTTCATCACACATGCGGAGGGCATGTTCAATATCCATATTTTGCAAAATTATCCCAATGCTATCATCGTTATACTGAAAAATCATATCTCGGAAGCTAAAAAATTTTTGTACTGTTTCACAAAACGTTGTAAAATCTTCCGGCTCATACAGTTTCATATCCAGACTTGCAATAATAAATACGAGTTCGTTTTCAAATGAAGCTGCACGCTTTATTTCTTCATCGAGACGAGGAATAAGGTCTTCTGCCCAGCATAAGCCTGTTACCGGATCAAACAGTGTTGTTCGTATTTGCTTTTTTGGTTTCTCCGCTTGAGGGTTTTCCGAGCATCCAGTACTCATGTCCTGAGTTGCTGCAGGCTCTGCTGTAATATCAGGCACTTGAATTGCAATGGTATCGGCTTGGTTCTGGTTCTTTTTAGCAGGGAAAATAGCAATACCAATTAAAAAAATAAAAAACATGCTTAAAAATAACCCAAGTGCTTGAAATCCCTGTTTCCTGATACTCTCTATCGGGACTAGTTCAGAAATCGATTCCACGATATACCCATTCGAAATTTCAGTACGATTCAGGATTGTGTTGAATTTTTGTGATTCTGCCAGTAATGAAGCAAGAGAGCTTGTTGCAGGATATAGTATGACCGGTGGTTCACTGTTTTTATGTATAGCAAAAGCGCGAATCTGCGGTTCTTGTTTAAGGAATAGCTCAAATTGATTTTGCTGAGCTTGTGGGTTTGAAGAAGCTAAAATAGCTTGGGCTAGCGTTGTGAGCCGTTTATGGCCATTCTGAGCAGTGCTTGTGCCATTTGATACTGCTTGTGCATAGGTGATAGTGAACCAAAGCATAGGTATGATTATGCAGAGTAGTATAAAAATTGCTGATACAATTTTCTTGTCCATAGTTATCAGTATACACTATAATGCTCAATAAGAAAAAGAAAATCTGAAAAAGGGAGGCTTACGATGCGAAAACGATTGCTCCCCTCTGGATGGTATCCATCAACAGCAAGTGAAGTTCAAGAGACACTCGATGAATGGAAACAAGATAGTAAATCTCATCCACAAACAGCTTGCGCTGCAATTGCTCCGCATGCAGGCTGGTACTTTTCTGGCAAACTTGCATGGCAATCGTGGCTTAGTGCGTTTAATGCAGACTGTGTTGTTGTTGCTGGAGGACATCTTGGCGCTGGAAATCCAATTTTACTATATGATGATACCGAATATGCGGTACCAGGCGGGGCTCTTCCGGTCTGCCGTGACCTTGTGGATGCAATACGCATGCATTGTACAGTTAGGCCGGATCACAGTGCCGATAATACCGTTGAAATACAGTTCCCGTTTTGTGCATTCCGTTTTGGATACAGCATACCAGTTGTAGGCATTCGAGTGCCAGAAGATGAACAGGCTATTGCTCTCGGAAAGCTGCTTGCTGATTGGAGTACCATGTATGCAGTACAGCTTTTTGTATTAGGTTCTACCGATTTGACACATTACGGTCCTAATTATGGTTTTATGCCAGCAGGTACAGGAAAGCAGGCAGAAATCTGGGCAGCCAATAATGATAAACAGTTTATTGATGCCTGTCTTGCTCTGGATGCTCAGGCTATTTTGCATGCGGGGAGAGATTTACAGGCAGCGTGTTCATCTGGTGGCGCTGCCTGTGCAGCAAGCTATGCTAAAGCGTTAAAAGCGTCTCATGCAGAATTGCTTGCATATGAGACCAGTCTTGCGAAGCATTACGATAGCTCATTTGTCGGTTATGCAAGTATTGCTTTTTCAAGCTAAAAATAGCTTAAGCATTTATTCCAAGCATAGCTTTTACCGTTTGCTTGAACTGTAATCCTCTATCAAATTCATTTTTGAACATGCCAAAGGAAGTGCAGCCAGGCGAAAGAATGACACGGGATCCGGTAGGGGCAAGCTCATAAGCTGTTGCTACTGCTGTTTGCAAGTCGCTATAAGGACCTTTGTAAGCAATGCCATGTTTTTGAAGTGATACTATCAATTTATCAGTGCCGCTTCCGGTTAGCAAAATAAGATGGAGTGGTTTTGCATATTCCTGTATAACAGGTTCAAAGTCTAGCGCTTTATCAGTGCCTCCAGTAATGAGTACAAGCGGTTTATCATTCAGAGCATTGATTGCAGCAGCGACAGCATGTGGAACAGTTGCTGCAGAATCATTATACCATTCAATCTGGTTAATCGTTAAAAATCGTTCCATGCGGTGTTCAACACCTGTAAAGCTCTGGGTAGCATTTTGTATTGTACCATCATCGATACCCATCAATTTTGCAGCTATGCCTGCTGCAAGCAAATTACGACGGTTATGGTCGCCAGCAAGGAAGATGCTCCCTGGGACAAGACAGTGTTCTTGATTATTATATAAAAAAATTCCCTCGTTTTTATCATTGAAATACGCATTTGGAACGTTTCCCTGATATGTCGATCCATACAAGAAACATTTAGCCTTTGTCTCTTGTGAAAAACTTACTCCCCAGCTGTCATGCTCACAGATTGTATAATCATCACTCGTTTGATTTGCATAAATGACGCGTTTATCAGCAATGTATGCATCCATCGTCCCATACCGGTCAAGGTGATCGGGAACAATGTGTGTAATAATTGCGATTTTAGGGTGCAACGCGGTATTTCCTCGTAAATCTCCTAATTGCCAGCTGGAAAGTTCTAGAACTACAATGCTTGATGCATCAACAGCGTCAATAAAGTCAAGTGGAGAAACAGTAATGTTTCCTCCTAAAAATACTTTTTTCTGAGCCGTTTTAAGTATGTGATAGACTGCAGATGCCGTTGTTGATTTTCCTTTAGAACCAGTAACTGCAATGAGCGGGCAGGGCAGCACTGAAAGAAAAATTGACATATCAGTTTCTATACGTCGCGCAAGTTTAAGATAAGGATTATCCGGACGTACTGCAGGATTTTTAATTACAATATCAGCATTCTGGAAATCAGCTTCATCATGTTTTCCAAGCACATAGCGTATGGGGTATTCCTTGAGTGCTTCTATTGATGGTTTTAATTGTTCTTCGGTTTTCATATCGGTTACGGTAACATGAGCACCGCATTGCGCAAAAAAGCGTGCAGATGCAAGCCCGCCGCCATTTAATCCCAAACCCATAACTGTGATACGCTGGTTTGCAAACTCATTAAACTGGATTTTCATAGGTAATTTGATACTCCTTTTGTTCATACTGATTCAGATAAGAAATGACATAAAAATTCTGCAGTAATTTTTTCCATTCATCAGGAACTGCATTGGCTATTTCTTTGAATTCATTTAAGTTTTCAGAAAATTTTTGATTTCGAAGAACTTCCTGAATTTTAGGAATATGTGGTTTAAAAAAAATTTTTGCTTTATGAAATAGGGGCAGTAAAAGTTTTCTGCCCTGATTACCAATCATCGGAACAAATCCACACAGTGTTTTATATTTACAGAATAACGGATAGTAGGGATAAATCTTTTTCCCTTGAGGAATAAAGGCTTTTGAAAAGAACTTTGAAAGATCGGTATCCATCCAAATACCATGTACCATGTAACCTCTGCCTGTTTCTCCAATCCAAGTTTGGGAAATTATTTGGTCAATGATGAATCGTGGCAAGCTGGGATTATCTGTTATTATTTTTTCTAAAGGAATCAATTCTGATTCCAGATAGAGTCTTTTGGTATAGTACGAAGCAGTGATGTCATTGCTACCGCTCTGTTTAACCGATACTTCCAGGAGCCTTGGATTGAGATCAATCCTTATTATGTAAAGATATATGGATTCTTCAACTTTATATAATTTATAGAAACATGGTTTTAAAATTTCAGCAGGATCAAAAAAATATATTAATCCTTCGAGAAGTTCTGGCAATAAAATGCAAATTTGTTCAACAACTTGTGCAATGAGTTTAAGGTAGCTGTTTGCAGGAGTATTGCTGCGAATATCATGATGTATAGGTAATTGAGGAACAAAAATTTCTGATGGTATTTGAATAAAAAAGTCTTCATTTTGACTAAAATGCATGGTGTATGAAATTGAACTTTGTTGTTTGATGGATTTGAGAAGCTCATTGATTGTACTATCAGTAAAAACAACTTTTATTTCATTGAGAATTTGTTCCATAAATTAATAAAAGTATAATACAAGGAAGTAAACTTATCAATTAATATAATGTATTTTGATTTTGTATAAAAAAAATGATACACTGTACGGTAAGGGGGTACTATGCACCGTATAAAAGTAGTCGTTTTTTTTATAGTAGTGCTCAGCTCATGGTTACTCGTTGCGCAAGAAACACCGCTCGCTATACTATCATATGCATCAGCACAAGATGTACTTGTAATACGCAATAATAAAAAAGTTGTTTTCGATGATCCTATTGGTCTTGTTCTGTATGCAGGAGATCAGGTACAGACAGGAAGAGGTGTTTCTCTAGAAATTCAGTTTTCAAAACCTGCTGGTATTTTAAGAATGACTGAAAACACAACAATCGTTATTGAACGGCTTAAAACAAATTCCACAATCAATATAAGACTTATATATGGAAGAGTTAGAACTAAAATGAGCAAGCTTGCTGGTAATGAATCATTTTCTATAACCAGCGCTCAAGCTGTAGCTGGTGTTCGCGGTACTGATTTTGGTTTTGAAGTATTGACACCACGCGTGGCTTTAAATCCTATGCCTGTTACAAAAATATACTGTTTTGAAGGTGAAGTATTTGTAATAGCCTACATTGATGTATCCTCTGGTAGTTCAGAAAATCTTGAAACGGTCCCAAAAGAATTTACCGTTAAAAATAACGAGATGGTTGTTGTAGAACGTAAGGATGCACGATCTGTTGCAACGCTGCAAAAATTGGAATATGGATTAACTGAGTTTTGGACTACTCAGGAATTTGTAAGCACGCTTCAATCATCTTCTCCAAGTACTGATCAAGAAAAATCAGAAGAGTATCTGCCACGATTGACATTTTCCCCAGAGACTGAAAACCAGCAGACAGATCAGGAAGACGTAAATGTACTTGTTGTGAATGATGAAGTTTTTAAAAATCGTATTCTTGCAACAAGCAGATTAAAAGATGCTGGAATTCTTGGATCAATCGTATTGAGTGCTGCGGGTTTAAGTCTAAAGGGTATAAGCTGGTACTTTAATGCTACAGGATTACCAGAACAAGCTGCTCCGCTTAATGTAGCAGCTGATATTCTGTTTATGAGTGCAATACCATTTATGATTTTTGCGATTGTAATTCAGCCATAGTCATGCTGTAAGCAGTATTGCTATTAATGGAATTGTTACTGTTGATAAAAGAGTAGAAAGCATTACAAGACCACTGGCAACAGCACTATCGCCTCCATAAACTTCAGCGAGCATACTCGTATTCGCAGCTACTGGCATGGCAGCAATGAGGACAGGTACTGCATATGCTTTAATTCCCAGAAGGATACATATACCATAGAGCATGAGAGGGAACAATGCGAGACGATACAGTGTTGTCAGCCAGATATGCGGATTAGACAGCGCTTGTTTTATATTGCTCTGTGATAGGATTCCTCCAATTATGAGCATAGCAAGCGGTGTTGTTGTTTCTCCAAGCATTGAACATACTGTGAACAGAGGAGAAGGAATTTTTATCTGTAATAAAAATAATATAAAACCTACAAGAGCGCTCATGATAGCAGGATTTACAAGCAGCTTTTTGGAAAGTATACTTTTTTTACTTTTATGTGGTGCAATAAATAATACACCTATCGAAAATGCTAAAATTTGAAAGGGAATATTGTACATAGAAACATCAAACAGGCTTTCGCTCCCAAGAAATGCGGCAGCAATTGGAAACCCCATAAAACCTACATTTGAAAAACTCATTGCAAACCTATGAACACCACGTTCTTGTTCTGTAACCTTCTTATAGAGTAGCGGCAAAAAATATGATAACAGGAGTGCGCCAGCATACACTGCTCCGGATATAGCAAGCATTGAAAATGCACGCGAGGCAGTATCATGCGAATATTCTTTTTGCATTGATACAAGTATCAGTGCCGGTAGTGTTAAATCGACTACGAGTCGAGAAAGTTCCTTAAAATTAGTAATAACTTTCAACTTGCCAAGTATGTAACCAATAAACATTAATGCAAAAAGCACAAAGCTTTGTATGAGTGCAGTTGTCATAGTTTGTCCTCAAAAGTATTAAGTGTATTTGTAAGAGCATTTATAAATTTATGATATTTTTCTTCGTAGTTAATATAATCTTGTGATGGTGTATACGATGAGTATAAAGTAAAAATATTTTTACATGCTTCTGAAATTGAGAGGTTTTTGGTTATACCTTTCAACGCAATGGCAGCACATCCTAAAAGTTCTCCTTCAGGATGGAGCCCTGTCTCTATTGTTGTAGCAAAAATATCAGCTTTAAGCTGATTGATAAATGGAAAATCAGCAAGAAAACCTGATGGTCGAATAATGCAGGTTTTTTTTATTAATTGAACCAATTTATCATAGGTAAACCGCAATCCAAAAACAATACCTTCAATAACAGCACGAGCAAGATCCTGTCTGGTATGGTTTAATCCAATATTGAGAAATTGCCCCCTGATGGTATTGTTCCATATTGGAGCTCTTTCACCATTAAGAAACGGGAGAAACATGAGTGATGGATCAAAAGGAGCACTATGAGCATCTTCGATGCAGGATTCAAATAAATAATCAGGACCATGGAGCTTACAGAACCATTCCAATGCTTTTCCGCTTGTACTGACGCCTCCTGAGAGATTCCATAAATTAGGAATGAGATGTGGCAAGCGCAGCAAGGGTAACGCATCATCATAGCATTCACTGCAAGCATTGAGTGTTTCACTAGAGCCCGTTCGGTCGCATATATATCCTGGTTCGATGCATTCTGTTCCTGCAATTGCTGCAAGAAAATCAGGATATGCAGCAATAATTGGAATATTTTCAGGCAGCTTGAGTCCATTTGGTTTTGTATAACCAATGATAGTGCCAGGTTCTGCATATGGTGGAAAAAGATTTGCTCGTAGCCCCAGCTGTTCATGAATAGTGTTATTCCAGATATAAGGTTCATAACCAGAAGATGGCAGGTAGCTTACCGGTTCAGATCCAATGCAATACGCAAGATATTCTGGTCCGGAAAAAAACTTCCAGATGGTATCCATTCCATGAATGGCAATCAATCGCAGTGCTTTTGCAAGATAGAAGGATGCATCATAACTCGAACCTGAAAGATGTGCAATGATTTGTGCTTCCTCTGTGCAGGATCGATCCATCCAGCTTAATGCTGGCTGCAAAATAGTTTGTTTATGTGAGAGAGCTATGAGTGATGGTCCATTCCCAGTAATGCTGACAGCATCTATTTTGTTACAGTATCTGAAACTTGCAAGCATTTTTGAAAGTGCAGGGTACCATGCTTCGGGGTACATCGTCAGATATCCATTTGAATAAGAAAGATGTAAGGGGTGTCGCTGTTTTTCTATAATTGAACCATTTCCTGAAACGATTGCAGTTTTAAGATATGAAGTTCCGATATCAATGCAGAGAAAATGCATCATGCTTCTTCTTCCTCAAAAAAATCACAACGTTGAGCCCACTGGCAGGTTTTGCATGCAGGACCAGGACAGGCATAAAAATTATCTACCTGTTCAAGCTGTTCGATGTGCCAGGAGAGATCATTAATGTAGGATTCAATCTTTGCCTTTTTTTCAATAGCTTCTGCCAGTTTATTTTTATAAATTGCAATGAGCTGAGACTTTACCGATGTACCAGTTGAATCTTTTCGTGATGTTTCAAACAATTCCTGAATTTCCGATAACGCAAGGCCATAGTCTTTAAGTTGGAAAATGCGTTTAAGACGTATTACTGCCCGATGAGTATATTTTCTATGATCACCTTCTGCTCTATGTATCGATTCGAGTAAACCCAGCTCTTCATAATAGCGGATCGTTCTCGGGGTAATACCAAACATGTTCGCAAGTTCCCCAATTTTGTAGAATTTTTGCTGCTTCATAATTAACCTTTAACGTGCAATTTAGTATACGACATATTACACTACTTTATAAACAATTGTTTTATGAGTATACATATTTTACACAGTAACGTGAACTATTAAAATATCGTAAAGGAGAAACTAACTATGAAGCGTGTATGGTATGTACTGATTGCTCTTGTAGTAGCAGTGAGTGGGGCATGCACAAAAGCACCAAAAGCCAAAGGAGAGCTCGATGTAGCAGTGTTCGTTCCTGGTATAGTATCTGGAAGTCCTATTTATGAGCTTCTTGTTCAAGGAGCAGAAAAAGCCGTACAGGAAACACCAAATGCTACAATAAAAGTAATCGAGGCTGGGTACAATCAGGCAGAATGGCTTGATCGGTTGCGAGCTGTTGCTGCGACAGAAGAGTATGAACTCATTGTGACATCAAACCCATCAATGCCGGAACTTTGTGCTCAGATTGCAAAAGAGTTTCCTAATCAGAAATTTTTCATTGCAGATGCATATCTCAAAGGCAATCCTTCAATCTATACAGTTCTCTATAATCAAAAGGAACAGGGGTACATTGCCGGATTCCTCGCTGGTTTATACAGTAAAACCAATAATGCTGATATAAAAAAAATAGGATTCATCGCTGCACAGAAATATCCAACCTTAACTGAATTGATACTACCCGGGTTTGAAGCAGGAGCAAAAGCAGTAGATCCTGAGTTTACCATTGAGTACCGTGAAATTGGTAACTGGTATGACGCAAATGCAGCTGCATCGCTTGCACGTGAGCTTTATGCATCAGGTATTGCAGTTATTCTTCCAATAGCCGGAGGTGCTGGTCAGGGTGTTATCTCAGTTGCTGAAGAACTCGCAAACCAGGATAAGCGAATTGTTTGGTTTGATAATGCCGGTTTTAAACTTGCTCCTCAATCGGTAATTGGATGCGCCGTCCTCAAGCAGGATATTGTTGTTTATGAACGTGTCCGTGCAATACTTAATGGCAATAGTTCCGTATACGGACGTGCTGATATTGTTGGTGTTCGTGACGGATACATAGATTTTGATGGTGCGGGATCAACTTATGAGCAGCTTCCTGGAACACTAAAAAAATCGATGGAAGGGATGCTCAATGCTTTAAAAGAAGGTACTCCTGACTTTACCATAACAAGTTTTTAATAGTATGATACATACATGAAAGAACTGAAGCTTCGGAGTATTTGCAAAGAATTTCATTCTACAAAAACAAAAGCACTCATTGATGTTTCATGTTCTTTTTATGCTGGATCAATTCATGCACTTGTTGGAGAAAACGGTGCTGGTAAATCTACACTGGCAAGAATTCTTGCTGGTGTAGAAAAACCTGATTCAGGCAACATACTTATCGATAATAAAGAATTTATCTTTCACAATAAAAGGCAGGCAGAAAAAGCTGGTATAGGTTTTGTCCCACAGTACCCGGCTGTTGCAAAAAATTTATTTGTTTTTGAACAGTTATACTTAGGTCATGAACCAACACGGTTTATATTTACTAACAGAAAAGAGTGTATTAGAAAATCGCATGAGTTAATTAGTACATATGGTTTTTCAGTTGATCCGTTAAAAAAAATTGCTGATTGTTCTGCTTCTGAAATAAGAGAAATTGAAATTTTACAAGCCCTGTCAAACAATATCAATATGCTTATTCTTGATGAACCAACTACAGTGCTCGAAAAGCATGAATGTGCAAAGCTGTTTCAAATAATCAAAAATTTACGAGATTCGGGAAAAATTATTGTCTATATTTCTCATAGAGTTTCAGAAATTTTAGAACTTGCTGATACAATTACAATACTTAGAAATGGTAAAATGCTAAGAAATGTTGAAGCTCATAATATAGCAAAAATTGAACTTTCAAAAATTGTAGCTGGAAATATTAAAGAAGAGAAATTACAATTTGCCAGTTGCAATGCTAATGCTAATTCAGTAATAAATGTTTCACATGTAATAACAAAAGAAGGTGGTGCAGGATCTTTGTATGATATTACTTTTGAAGTAAAAGAGAATGAATGCATCGCAATTGTTGGAGCAGATGGTAATGGGCTTGAATCACTAGAAAATATACTTACTGGTTTTGAAAAACCAAAAAGTGGTTTAGTAACATATTATGGGAAATCTATTTCATCATATACTATTAAAGAATTATATGGAAACATACTTGGATATGTTGTTTCTGATCGTGAAACCAGAGGATTATGTTTTCATGAATCGGTGCTATATAATTGTCTTGGTAAAAAACTTAATACCCTCGATTATAAGCAATGTAGCAAAAAATGTAGACAATATGCAGCAAAACTAATGAATGATTTTTTAATCTCTGGTACTCTGCAAGCACCAATAGAAACACTTTCGGGTGGTAATAGACAGCGATTGCTTTTAGGTAGAGTTTTAACAGAAAATTGTCGTATACTGCTTTTTGCTAATCCATTTCAAGGTCTGGATAATTCAAGCAGAAATCTTTTTTGTAAAAAATTAGTAGAGTCATACATTCATAGAAAAACTATAATTTTGCTTACTAATGATATCGATGATTTGTATGAAATTCCCTGGAGTAAATTATTTGTTCTCTATAGAGGAATGCTCTATCCATATACTGGTTCAAGTAATTCATTAAGTATGGAAATGCTCATGACGGGAGTGCTTCATGCATAAGGCAGCAAAACGAATTATTATTGCATCATTTTCACTTGCGGTCTTATTGCTTGTTGTCTGTGTTATTTTTTCAAAACAGCCATTTCAAGTTTATGCTTTATTTATAATAAAACCATTTACTAATATGCGCATTTTACGAACTATTATTGAAAATACCGCACCTCTCATACTCTGTGGTCTCGGTGTAATTGTAATGTTTCGATCAGGGAATTATTCACTGGCTGGTGAGGGTCAGGTATATAGCGCAATGCTTGGCACTGCTGTTCTTGCTCGATATTTAGAAATACAAAACTTTTCTGCAGGAATTGAGCTTGTGTTTTCTATTATCGGAGGAACAATACTTGCTGGTGTAATGAGCATCCCAATTGCTATTGTTGGCAGTTATAAACGCGATAATGTATTGCTCATTAGTTTTATGCTTTCTCAAGCGATAGTATTCATTGTAGATGGTTTAATAGCGGGTCCTTTGCGTGATCTTTCAAATAATTTAGTTGCAACAGCATCATTTGCTGCAAGATTACCAATTATTTCATCTTCATTTCCACTAAGTATAGCTCCACTCATTGCTATTGTTGCTACACTTGTGCAATGGTTTTTCTTTGAGCATACACCCTCTGGTATTATGCTCACGCTATATGGTAGAAATGCAGTTTATGCTCGTTTGCAAGGATATCCTGTTTGGATTTTTTCATGGATACCAGTTATTATAGGCGGACTCCTTCATGGACTTGCGGGCAGTTTGATTGTTACAGCTTCATATGGAAGAGTAATACGGGGAATGAGTGGTGGCATTGGCTGGAATGCAATTGGGATTGCTCTGATTGCAGCAAATAAACCAGCATTTATTCCTCTAGCAGCATTGTTATTTACCTGGCTTGATACAATGACACAGTATACAAGTGCACTTGGTTATATATCTTTTACTAATACAATAGTAATCAAAGCACTCATTTTGTTGTTTATAACGAGTAAAACAACCGAGTTTCACATAAAAAAAAGGATACCCGCAGTATGAATATAGTTATTGCTGCTGTACTATCAAGTTTCGCAATACTATTCCCATTAACAGTAGGTGCTCTTATTTCAGAAAAAAGCGGATATCTCTCTATTGGATTGGAAGGATATCTTAATTTGGGAGCATTTCTATATTTTTTGTTGCAAACAGCTATGTCTCCTTTTTATGCATTTATTTTTTCTGCATGTTTGTTAATAGTTTTTGCACTTGTTTTTGATAGCTATTCAATAATTTTTTCCGTTGATCATTTCATTGTAGGATTAGCAATAAATTTGCTGGTTTCGGGACTCATACCAATTCTATCTGAGCAGGCATTTGGTACAAAAGGCCCAATATTTAGAGGAGAATCAATCTCTCGCTATGTTGTTCAGTTTATGAGTAATAGCACTGTTTACGGAG
>ERZ795052.3130-NODE-3130-length-18748-cov-4.231691_pt1 | contig 18748 bp, 11 predicted proteins | sample MGYA00375136_ERZ795052 | MGnify/ENA primary metagenome ERZ795052 (study PRJEB30181, sample SAMN05720156) | activated sludge metagenome | isolation source: Anaerobic digester | place: Japan | collected 2015-05-26 ... | reverse complement strand
AAATTCAATTTCTCCTGCTGTTATATCTCTAAAAAAATAAACTGAACTACTAAATAATTCGGTAGTATTACTTCCTTCGTCATTTTCCTCATTATTTTTTTCAATTTTAAGATAAGTCATGTCATTTAAACCATGTGTAGTTTCAAGAATATTACTATATACGCCTTGGTTATAATAATCAGCATATGGCTTTGCGGTATATTCAATAAAACTATTTGAATTTGATTTATAATATACTTTATCTGGTATTAAATATTTTCCTTCACTAATATAACCATCCCACCATCCTAAATTTTTAACTTCAAGTTCATCATATGAATTATAGAATGAATATTCATTAAGTTCCCTTTTATTAAAAATTTCTTTTTCATTAGCTGGTAAACTTTCTAATTCACTAAATGATGGAAATATAAATTTAGAAGTCATTAAAGTATCTTCGTTATCAAGAATCATAAAATATGAACTACCATCATCAATATCCAATCCCATCGTACCAGTTGAAAGATAACCAAAGCTAATATATTTTGCATCATTATTTTTAAAAACATTTAATTCTTTTAATTCAGAAAAACCTAACATATATTCTCCCAAATAAAAACTATTAAATAAACTTGGTTTAATAAAACTTGGTAAATAAACTCTTTCAAAATAATCATTTGGAACTGAAGCTCTTTCTCTAATATAAATATATTCAAAGGTAGACCCACTTTTTCGCATTACTTGTTTAGCCCCATTTGGTAACTTAAAAGATTCGTGACCTTCTATAAATAATTTTTTTAAAGCTTTTAACGCTTCATTCTCATTATTATAATTCCAAGTTCTTAAAGAGATAATATATCGGTCGTTTGCTTTTGATTTAATTAACGCATTATATAAATTTAAACCTTCAAATCTTCCTATTAAATTGAAAAAGTCATATTGACCAAAATTTTTATTATATTTAAAACCTGAATATTGTGATGCATTACAATTTGCAATATTGAATAACCTAATAACAGAAGCTAAAAATATTTGATTTAAGTTATTAAAATTAGGGTCATTAAATAAATCAACATATGGGTCTTTAATAGATTTAAATTGAAACAAATCAAGCATATTTGTTGGATATGTTGCAACTATATCTCCTTGTATTCTATTTTGTAATTCATTATCTTGTCTTTGAACTTCCAAAAATGCCTTTAAAAATTCTTCTACTAATTCAGTTTCTTGAATTGAATTTTCTAAAACACTTCCAATATATTTTTCTGTTGCATTATTATCATAATATTCTGGAAATGGATAATATGGGTCGTTAGCTTTAAGCGATAAATTATTAACTAATTTTTCTAATGCTTCTTTACGTTTACCACTAGCATCTTCCATAGCACTTCTCGAAGTTTCACGAATTATCTCCATAAAAACTTCTATATGTGCTGTAAATATTTTAACAAAATTCCTAATAAACGGAGGATATCCTAATATTCTTAGAATGGTATTATTAATACCATCTGAAAGTAAAGAAACTAATTCGCTTTTTCTTTTTTCTATATATACTTTAGCTTTATTAACTTTATCAATGACTTCGCTAAAATCAAAAATAGTATATGTTATATTTTTATCTTCACTAAAATTACTATATTGTTTTACTATATTTTTTTGATAATTTGTTAAAGAATCTATTTCTGTTTCTTTAAACTTACGAATTTTTATTGCTTTTTCTATATCTTCAGGTAATTTATAATTTTGAGTTGATGATGTATTAAGGCTTATATCAGTATTTATACTTTTTGCTATCTCATTTATTGATTTACCATTATTATTAAAAATAGCTTTACTTAAATTATAGTCAATTACACGACCCATTACAATAACATCATTACCATCACTCGATAAAATTTCACCTGAATCATTCATTGCTAGTTTTAGCACTTGCATAAGTCTTTTTACTTCATTAAGATATCCATCATAAAGTTCAGGGTATTTATCTATATTAGCTAATTCATCAACCTCTGTTTTATGTGCTATTTTTTTTTCCATTTCATTATGTACATCATTTACCATTAATAAGAGTGTATTGATGGTAATTAATTCAGGGTCTTCTCTTTGTTTTCTTTCAAATATTTGTTTTCCTAAAGTAGTTTCAGTTGCAGCCCTCAAATAACCCATTAACATATCAGATAAAAATGCAAAAGTATATCCAATAAATTGACATGTAATTTCGAAGTTACCAGTATTTGAATTAAACCTAGATTGAAATTTTAATAAATGAAGGCAATAAACAACAGCAGGTCCATAAAATCCCTTAACAGTCAATTTAAAAACTGGATAAGGCATATTAAAGAACATATTGTATTTTGATTCATTGCCCTTTTCAAATAAACTTGCACCCCTAACATCAACCATTTCAATTGTAATCATCGGTGCAAATGAACTATTAAATTCAATATTAATACTAGTAATTCCAAAACTTTCAGACTCTGGTTCACCATTACTATCAGTTAAAATAGTTGTTAATCGAGTATAATTTGTTGTTAAATAAGGTTTATCACTATCTTTATTTTTGGAACCACTTAAAAATCCAATATGATTTTCGTTACTATTAACAGTATGTACGCCACTATTAGTGATAATAGTTCTAGGTTTTTTTTCAACTTCTAAATCAACATAAATAAATAAATTTTCTGGCTGAACTAATCCTGTAGGATTAATTATTTTACCATTTTCATCTACACTTATGTTAACTTTATTTGGGTCAATTCTTCTAATTGCCATTACTTTCCGTATAATTTAATATTTTTATCAATTTCATTAATATATCGTTCTAAAGCACTTTTAAATGGATATGGAATCCTAATTACCGACATATCAGGAATATTGAATTCCAATCCACCATATTGCTGATTAGCTAATAAAATTAACCAACCGTGATATGGATTACCATAATACGTTTGACTCAATTTGTCAAGTCTTGTTTGGCCTAATTTATATGTTACCATTTTATCTGTCGGTTCATTAGGTAAAACTATACCTGGTATAGTGTTTACTATACCATTGATTTTAAATCGGTTATATCTGTCATAATATTCTGCCATAGTTTTAAAAAATATTATAATAATTAATAATAATTATTATTAGAAAAAAAATTATTAGTAAGCATATCAATTTGAGCTTGTAATCTAGTATTAACATCATTTACAAAAAATGGATTTGAAAAGTTAGTTGCATTTCCAACTCTTTCTATAAAATTCTGATTTTCTGTTGGTATTGACCCTATATTTTCATCGGAATTATCTTTTTTATCATTATCAGTATTAGTAAAAATTTCTTCTGTTTCTATTTCATTTGTTGGTATAGTACCTTCTAATAAATTACCATTATTAATTTTATCAGCCCTAGTATCATAAATTTCAGTATTAGCAAAGAAATTAAATGATAGTGCATTTTGTAATTTATTAATTGGACCTTGAATTGATTGGCCACCAATAATTTTAAACGACATATCAACATCTACAATCATTGGTTGAACTCCTATACCTTCTGGGTTTAAGTCCCAAACCAAAGGTTCATATGAAAATGATATAGAATCAATTACAATTCTTGTATAAAAAAAATCACCGATTCTTAAAATACATATTGGAGGTCTACCAAATGCTAGATTATCAGGTTTATTACCAACATTAGAAGGACCTTGTCTTGTACATTGGTGTAAAAATGTTAATCTTGAATTAAAACCTTCAGGTGTAATAGAATGAAATGCTGGGTGAAAATATTTAATACGCTCTTTAATAGAATTATAAACAAATGGTTTTTCATGACTAAGTTTTAAGAAATAGCTACACTCATTATAAACTTGTGATTTACTTTTGACTTTAAATTGTCTTATTTTCTTTTCTTTTTTTGGTTCTGGTGTTACATTTTTGTCTGATTTTGGGTCATAAGAAATTGAAATATATGTATATCTACATGATTTTTGAGCTAAACTATCAATATTATTTTTATTTACATCATTATCGAATGTTGAAATAGGACTTGTTTCACCTTCTCCTTCTATTTTACTAAATCTATTTTCTATATCTGGTATACTAGACTTTAATTTATCAATAATAAATTTTTTAATTGTTTCTGCACGACATTGAGATAATTGTTTATTTTTTTCTACTCTTTGAGTATTAGTACCTTGTCCTTGTTTACTTGCATAACCAGATATTTTAATTTTACACTTTGGACAAGAAGTTAAAAGTTCTTTAACCGTTGTATCAATTTCATATAATAAAGATGGTTGATTTCTGAATTTACAGTCTTTTGCATTAAATCCAAAATTTGTATTATCTGGATACGAGGTTCTTCTTTCTGCAAAAATACCACCTATAGCTGTTGTTGTACCTAAACCTTCATTACTAGTGCCATCTTCATAATATCTAGATTTTGTAATATCAAGATATTCATTAAATGCTTCTTCTGTACATAAATCATTTGGAAAATAAACAACAAAATATTTTGGTTCTATTTGTTCTGAAACTGTAACTTCTTGTTGTAATTCAATTTCTTCTTCTTCAATCGTTTCTTTAATTTCAATATCAGCATTTGGAATTTCTTGACATCCAGCAAAAATTCCTGTATGATAGTTATCATCAAGTAAAGGATTAGTTCTATAAGATTGTTCATTAATAAATGATGGATGGTCAACTATAATTTTCCAAGATAACGTACCACTTCTTTCTGTATTGTTATATGTATAAATTGGTTCACCACGACCAATAAAATTGGTTCCTTCCCAATTTACAGATACGGTATCATTAAAAGAAATATCATATGGTGGGAACCACATTATTCTTCCTTTAATGTTAGGATTAAGGGGGTCACCATTTCCAACTTCACATGACGGTAAATCAGCAACTCTATCAGCCCATGCTAAATTTTCAATAGAAAACATATATTTTTTAATCTCATAAGAATCGATATATGGACTAATTTTTACAAATCCATTGTCATCTAATACAGATGCTTGAATATTATTTCTATAACGAGTTATTGAATTATCATATAATCCACTATGTTTTTGCAAATTTTTAACTTGATTATAACGTCTATATGTTGTCCATGTTCTACAAAATGGATTTGCTTCAGCAGGATTATCAGAATGCAAACCCATAACAGCACTACCTTTTGAAATTAAATTATTTCCTTCTGATATTTGACGTTGAAGTTCTGATTTTTCTGTTTTTCCAAAGTGAGAATTACCTAATAATATTCTATCAATATTATCATTATTGAATAATTCTTGAGTTTTATATAATAAACTGGTTTTAAAAGGGAAAAATGGATTACCATATATTTTACCTATACCAGTGTTAATCCCAATTACGTTGTTCATTATAGATGATAATTGTAATTGGTCTAAACCTTCTTTAACATCATCTTGATTGCCTTTTACCCAAGAAAATTCATTAGTTTTATTATCACTTTCACTTAATACAGTTCTAAGAGTATTATCAATTTTTGGAAATTGATTGGTTGTGTAAATATTATCAGGAAGACTTTTACTTTTTAAAAGTCTTTTATCTTCATATGGTGGTGTATACCTGCTAATAAAAACGTCTTTTCCATTAACGCTCTTAATTAAACTTTCATTTTGTCCTAGATTAAAAAATAATGCATTTACTTGACCCTTACCAGTATACCTGTCTAATAATGTTTCTGAATTATCTTCCCCGTCAATCATAGACCCATCAGCACCAATCATATCCCTAGTAGCAAGTTGGCTTCCACTAAGATTTTCAAAAACATCTTTAATGTTACCAAAAAATCCTTTTCTATCAGTAATTTCCCAATTAGGAATTATTAAATCTTCATTTTTATTAAACAATCCATGAATATTAATTCTTCCGAGTGTATCCTCTTGTAAGTTTGAACTAATATTTGCTAACATGTGGTTTAATAATGATTGTGCTCCTATTAATCCTAATGGAGTATCACCAATTGTTGGAGCTAAAATTCTGCCAATTATTGAACTTCTTATATCAAAATTAGGTTCTGGACCATCTGGGGTAAACCCAATTTGTCTACCAGTTAATAAAGTACCTAAAATATCATATGCCGTTGTAGGCGGTAATCCTCTTATTCCACCTTTTTCATCTAAATAACTACAAATTTGGTCAGAAATTGGGTTTAATTTATATAACCCTTGACTAACATCTTCATATTGATTACATCCACCATATAAATTTTGAGTACTTAAAAATTTCAACGGAGTAGTTCCACCAAAAGGAAATTTATTTATTGGGTCTGTTAAAGGCGATTCAGATAAATCAGTTGGTGGAATATATTCATCTGATATAAAATCAGTATTTGAATTTCCAACTAATCCACCAGTAGTAATGTCTATTTGTTCATATGCACCATTACTAGCTTTATATGGATTTAAATCAGTATGAGCTTCTCTAATATCCGAAGCATTACCAACAATTGGATTATTATCAATAGTAGTAACATTCTGAGAAGCTAAAGGATACGTTAATTCAATAGAAATTGGTTGTCCTAATCCATAAGCACTCATTCCATTAGTAAACGGTATTAAATTCCTGTTTAATAATGCATCCCTAATATCAGGACTAATTGAGTTTATAGTTTCACTTGGCATAACTGTTTATTTCTATATAAATACAATCTAATAGAATTTTTTCATAAATAAAGTATATGATTAAAAAAATACTTTTCCTCGCGCGCGCGTATAATTAATAATAAAAATATTTAATAAAAGATAAATAAAAAGATAAATAAGAAAATAAAAATAGCTAATAAGTAATTTATAATAGCTAATATATGATAAATAATATATAATATATAATTAATATATTATATTATTATAATTTATATAAATATAAAATACTGTTTTTTTCTTCAATTGTCAAGTTTTTTTGAAAAAATTTTTATAAATAATTTTAATTAATTAATAATCAGCTATTATGTAGTTACGTTAGGTGATAAATGTCCACCATTAACTTGTCTACCAACTTCTTCTTGGATATATTTACTCAATTCTCTTATAAATTGAGGATTTTTATCTAAATCAATACTACCTAAAAGACTACCATTTGATGTTAAATCTATTTTACCTTCAATCTTCAACGGCTTAAATTCAATAGTTATATTTCCACTACTTGATAAAGCTTTTTCAATAGGTCCGCCGCTTTTAGCTGCATAAATAAAATCATTTTTATCTGGAATTATAGGTGGTTTTCCAGGTCTTATAATAGCATCACTAACATAATAACCACCTGAACCAAATTCTGTGTTAATATCTTTATATCCAATATCTTGATTAACTACTTCAGGCTCTGCAATAAAATTATTATAAATCCCCTTTCCAGCACCAAATATTCCACCTGCTATTCCGCCAAAGGCAGTACCTATACCTGGAAAAGCACTACCAATCATAGCTCCTAAACCAGCATATTCAGCAATTGATGAACCAAAATTTAAACCTTTATCCCATCCACTACCTTCCTCATAAGCACCCATACCTTTTAACGCTTCATTTCCTAAATCAACACCTAAACCTAACAAAGCTAAAGGTCCAGGCTTTAAAAGATTTTTACCCTTACCAAGTTTACTTAAAAAACCTCCTTTACCAGCTACTTTAGTTAATTCTTCAGCACTAGCAAATTTTGAACTTCCAGGTTTCATCCACATCCCAGCTTTATTTTGTCTATATCCAGCTTTTTGAAGTTTTTTCATTTTACTTTTGCTAAAATTTCCGTATCCTTTTCCCTTACCTTTTCCCTTACCTTTTCCAGTGACCATATCTATAAGAGAATCACCACCGTCACCATCTCTAAATCCACCACCAACTCTAGCAACTGAATTAAATCCAACACCTAGCATTCTACCATACATAAGCCATTTAACACCCTCAAAAGCAATAGCAATACTAGCAATCCATCCTGGTTTTTCCACCATAAATTCAATTATACTTTCAGCAAATCCACCTATTTTCTCAGCAATTTTTGAAAATTTTTCAATAATTTTTTCATCTGATAAATATTTCATCAATTTATCTAATGGACCTCTTAAACCTTTATCAATACCTTGAAGCAACGGTAAAAGTGAAGCCTTTAATTGTGTAATTAAATTAGAAAGTGTTTCATCAAATGTTTTTGATTGTAAAGCTCTTTTTTCTAAATCCTCAGCGGTGTTTTTAGCCATTTTAATTGTTGCTTCATCTAATTCATTAACTAATTTTTCTGTTTTATTTCCTTCTTTATCATAAAATGTTAAAACAAACCCTTTTTTTTCTTTACTCCACTGAGCAGCTGAAGTTACAAAATCTTCTAAATCTTTAGGAATGCTAAATTTAATATTTTTTTTAATCATATCAACTTTTGCAAATTCCCTAGCAGTTTGTACTAATTGTTCAACCGAAATTCCAGTTGCATCTGCAACTTTTCTTAATCTATGTAATTCTTGCGCCGATATATCAAATTCTCCAGATGCTTTATTAAATTGTACAATACCTTTAGTTGCTTCAATTATTGATTTTTGAAGACCTTCCATATCATTTCTAGACATAAACATTAATCTAAAAGGGTCAGCTAATTTTGAAAATTCACCACCTAATACCTGAAGATTAGCTGCCATTTCTATTGCTCCTTCTGGCTCAAATAATTTTTCAGCCATAGATGCAACCGATTCCATCTCTAACTTAAATTTAGCTGTCATTGCAGCCATTTTCATTATATTTTTAGTACCGTCTTTAAAATTGTATTTATTAGCTAGTTTGAGATTATCTTGCATTATTTTTACAACTTTAGTAGCATTTACACCCATTTTACTAGCCAAATCTACTGTTTCTTGAACTCTGTCTAATGCGACCTCAGCCGATATGCCAAACATATCCATTGAAGCAGCAAGGTCAGCAGCACCTTCAGCTCCTAATAAAGTTCCTTCTGAGATTTTCGCGATTGATTCTAATCCTTTATCAGATAAAACAACGGCTCTTCCTAATTGGTCAGAATAACGTCCTTGAGCTTTAGCTAAATCTTCATAGTTAAATCCAATTTTAGATGTTGTAACTGCTACCCTAGATAGACTTTTTCTGAAAGCATCAACATTTTTACCTGTAAGACCCATTGATATTGCGGTACTTCTAGCCGCTTTATCAAATTGTTGGTATTCTTTCCAACTACTTTTTAAACCTTTATATATCGAATTACCTATTGCACTTGCAATATTTTGTAAACTAAATGCTTGTTTTTTTAGTAAATCTAATTGTTTTTGATAATCATTAATTAATTTTTTATTTTGTATTAATATTCGTGTTCTGATTGCAAGTTCCTGTTTTAGGTCATCTAATTTTTTTCCACTATATTTTTTAGAATTTATCTCATCTTCAATCTTTTTAATTTTTTCAGTAGCACGGGCATGTTTAGCTTTAGCATCTGTAATTTGCTTTGCAAGTTTATATACGTCAGCATATTGTGTAACTAATCCTTTAACAGATGTCTGCAATTTTTTTTGAGCCATTGCAGCACCTTCAAGTTCTTCTCTTAATTTTCTTACTTCGTCACTAGATAATGCCATAATTTATTAAATGTTTTATCCCATAGTACCAGTACTACTACTTGTAGGTGTTGTAGAAGTTTGGTTTGATTTTTCATTATTATAATTAGGATTTTCAGTTGGAGTATTGGTTGTAGATAAATTAGGTTTAACAAGTTCGGCAGGTTTAGATAGTTCAGTATTTTTTTTATTTTCAATATATTTTTCATCTTCTATTCCTAGTCCTAAAATTTCAATTTTTGTCTTATACTGAAATACCTTTGTTTTTGATGTTACCTTATAAACATTTACATTAAATATTTGACCTTTAGAAATTTTTTGGTCTTTAGGAACTTCAAATAACCATTCACCAACTTTAATATTATGTTCAAAATCAATAATTCCCTTTATATATGCATTTTTCTCAAAACCACCCTTTTTAGGTTTTTCAAGGATATTAAAGACTACATTATCTTCATGATAATTATGCCTATTAACACTTAATCCATACTTACTTAAAATATCATCCATAGCTGAAAAACCTTTAGGTAAAAAGAAAATATTGTTCATACCAAATAAACCAGGTGTATATTCCATTGATTTGAGAATTTTATCTACTTGTCTTTTGTATAATTTTGCTTGTTTAATAGAAATATCATTTACATTTACTATTGGCTTTTTACAATTGTTTTTATTTGAAATAACTTCGAATGATAAAAATTTTTTAATATTAAAAGTTTTAATAATATTTGGGTCTTCTTCTGGGTTTAATTCATTTCCTAATAGATAAAATCTTAAATATGCCTCACCATTTTCAATATTAAAACAATCATTAAATTTAATCATATAGATTTTATCTTCTTTAAATGGTAATTCACCCTTAACTTCAATTGCTTTAAGTGATAATCCGTCAGCTCCAATACTTAAAACTCTTAAAATAAGAATAGATAATTTTTCGAAAATCCATTTATTCTCTTCATCTACATCTCCAAACCATATACATATATCATCACATGGTTTAGCTCCATTTAAACCACGATTAAATTCACCTTTAATTTCTTCTAATATTTTTTCATTTTTTTTATCTTCTTCTTTTTTCTTTTTTTCGTTATCAACACCATCATTAGCCCCATCACTTGGTCCATTATCTATTGAATTTTCTGCATTATTACTTTGTACATTATTAGGATTATCTGCTTCTATAATAAAAGAAACCAATCTATCTAATTGTCTTTCTGTTATAAGAATTTTCTTCTTCATAATTAAATGGTTTTATAATAAATATTTAGAAGATTGGTTTTCTATTATGTATTTAAGTGTTGATTATTTTTTACATAATCTTTTACTTTATCACCACTTATTTTTCTTGTTCTATGACCAGTTTTTCCATTAACATTATTTTCGCGAACTTCTTCAATTTTTCTTTTTTCTTCAATCATATCATCCCGCAAAAATTGTAGAAATAATCTACGTTCATAGGTAGGCATATCCATAGCATCCCTATAAGAGATACCAAGGTGTTTAATACAATAATAAATTTCCTTTAAAAGATAAATTTTATACTCCGAGGTCAGGCCAAAAAAAGTTGATGTTAATGGGAAGAAAGGTTTCGATGAGGTCACCTCCTGGGACCTCTACTTTAATTCTTAAATCAACATTTGATTCAATTTCTTCATAATAATTTCTTAGTGCTCTTGAATCAGCGGCAGGCATAATTGATATAAAGTCCTTAATAATAGATTTATCAGTAACACCTTCAATTTCAACAATCATTCTTTCAAGTCTATGAGTAACGATATTTGCATATGGTAATTCTAATTCATCTATTTCATATGCTACTAATTTTTCAATTTCTTCAATATCACCAACGGTTAATAATCTAAATTTAATATTTTTTCCACTCTTAGGTAATTTAAAATCAAATAAACCATTTTTATCAGGTTCGGCGCCTAATTTTTTATATTTTAATGTACTTAAATCAACTTCAGTTTCAAATGGAATACCATTTTTATCGTAAACAACAATCGGATACATTTCACCATATCCAGTTGCTCTAAGCCAAATCATGATGGCGTTTCTATCACCTACATGTAAATCTTTTAATTCAATTCCTTCTTCCAATATTTTTCTGTTGAGTAATATATTTAAAAACTCGCCATTTTCCAAAATATTAGGAGAAGTTAAAATGTTTTCATCACTAGCATTTAGATAAGCCACTTTAATAGCTGATTTCTTATGTGGATATATCTTACCTTCACTTGGTAATGGTATCACATCATAAGGTACATTAGTAGGCTTTTCATATGTTTTATTTTGAATATCTGTAATAGGTTTAATTGGTTTATTTTCTACTGTAGGTCTTTCAATTATAGGTTTTTTAGATTCTGAAGTTTGATTATCATAAGAAACACCAACCGCTCTTAATTTTTTTTCTGAGTTTTCAGCCAATTCTGGTCTTATAATTTTTTCACCTCTTTTATGTGCTTCAATTTGCATTTTAGCCTCAAGTTCTAATTGTTCAATAGCTCTTTTTTCGGCTTCTGAAACAATAAAATTTTCTTTTTGTTCTTGTGCTGTTTTAGCTTCAGCAGCTGCATTTGCTGCCGCAATTTGTTCCATTGTAGGGAAAACTTTTGGTTTATCTTTATCCATTATAAAAACTTTTTTAAAAATAGGTTATAATTATATTTAATCTATCCTATAAATATAATAAGTAAAGTTTTTTAAAAATAAATGCAAAAAAATTTGGTAAATTGAAAAATTATTATTATCTTTGTATCATAATTTTTAAAATTTATTAAAAATGGGACATTTTACGCCAACTTATAAATTCCATGAAGGTGATATTCTTGTTAATTCATATGCTGGAATGTCAGAACATGACCAAATAATTAGGTCACTTCAACAAGGAAATATTATTAATATCGAATTAGCTAAACATATTATTAATAGTTCAGAAGAACAATTAAAAGCTAATATTAAATCTCAAATAGAACTTTCTAGAAATCAGGTTAATGCAATTAATAAACTGATTCAAGAAAATTCAAATATAGCTTCATCATTAGAAACAGGGTTTTCAAATCTTTATAATCATTTAGATAGCATGTCTAATAAATTAGACATGTATCAAGCAGCATTAATAGAACAATATCGTATATCTAATGCGACTCTTTCTGATATTTATGAGTATATTAAAATACCTGAGTTTGAAAAAGAAAGAATTTATTATGTTCAGCGTGGTCTTGATTTTCTAAAACAGGTTATTATATCACCTGAACGATATAAAGATGCATTAGAATATTTTTTAAAAGCCAATTCAATAGACGATACTAATTATATAGTTCTTTACCATATTGGATTAATATACCTTTATGGACATGATTTAATTAACTTAATAAAAGCAGAAGAATTTATCTCTAAATCTTTTAGTTATGCATATAGTGCAGGTAAAAATATAGAAGCTGCTAATATAATTAAACATTTGGCATATACTTATCTTTTGATGGGTCAATTTGGTAAAGCTATCGAAGCTGCGGATAAAGGTATTAAATTAAATCCATTTAAAGAATTAAAATATATCAAAGCCGAAGCTTTAATGATTATCGGAAAATCAAAAGAAAGTATAAAAATTATTGATGAATTAATTCAAGATGATTATAATTTTGTAAATGATGTATTAAAAAATAAAACTTTTAATAATTCAAACTTTAATGAATATATTGAAAAATTAACAAAAATATCAATAGATGAAATTAATAAAATTTCTTCAAAAATAAAAAATAAAATATTAAAAGATAGTAAGTATCTTAATGAATTTTTAAATATTGAATCTTCAACAAAAAATTCATCAATTACTATTAGTAAGCTTTTAAAAAATTTAAATAGAATTAAATTCATTGAATTAATGGTAATAAATGAAATTAATGTTAAAAAACATTTTACTTTACTTACCAAAGAAAGAATTGAAGAAAATATTGAAAATCTTACTAAAGAACAATATAATGAATTAATGAGAATAGTTCATAATGACGCTAAGAAAGCTTCTAAATTATTAGAAGATTATGTTAATCATAATTTAATTTCAATAGCAGAAATAGAATATCAAAAAGAAAAAAGAAAAGAAAAAATAAGTGAATTTTTTAAGAAACTTATATTGGTATATCCTATACTATTTGGTATTCTTTTTGGGGTTATTTCAGTTACAAGTAACTTTAAAAGCAATGGTTTGTTTTATATATCATTAATACTTTTAGGTTTATCTTTTTTATTTAATATTTTTTCAACTATTGAACTTGAAGAACCATATCATTATAAAATAGTACGTTCAAATATAGCTAAAGTGTCTTTTTTAATTTTAATTTTACTTAAACTTTTATTATAATAATAAAATAAAAAAGCGTGTACTTAATAGTACATGCTTTTTTAATTCAAACAAATAAAGTATATATATTAGAATAATAAAATTGCTCTGTCAAATCTCAATGTTGCAGTAATTTCTGCAATACCATCATCATCCATTGAAAGGTCTCCAAAGTTAACATTAGTACACATTGTTTCCATAAGTTGCCATTTTTCAACTACAACGCCAGTAGGGTCAAGCATTTCAATGAAAACATTTTTCTTATAACCAGCCGCATAACCTTGACGACCAGTTATAGATTCAGAATGTAAACGAACCCATTCCATAATTGCTTGTGCTGCCGAAGGACCTATTGGGTCACGGAATGTAACATCGATAGTTTCCCATACAAATCTACCAATAACCCATGTGGAAGTATTTAAGAAAGGAATTTCAACCTCATTTTGTGTAATACTAGGTCTTGCAGCACTAGCTAACCACCATTCTTGTATACCTAATTCTGAAGGAAAACGAATTAACCATCTATTCTTTTTCTTTGGTTCGTAAGGCGTAGGCATTTTAACAATTAAATCAGCCATAATTTAAAATATTTTTTTAATTTATTATCTTTTTTAAATAAATATATCAAATTAAAAAATTTGGTGGTAATACCACCAAATTTTTTTTATTAAATATTATCAAATGATGCACCAGTTGGAGTTAAAACAAATTCAACACAAATGAATTCTAATGCTCTTGTAGGTTTAATATAAATTTTACCGCATAATTCATTTCTGTCAATTGATTCTGGGCTATTATCTACCGTTACTCTAAAATCAGTTAAACCTCTTTCAGTTCTAATGTTATCTAAAATAGGATTAACAAGATTTAAGAATTGAGTTCTAATCATACTATCATTTTGTTCGAAAAGCAATCTGATAGAAACAGCAGAAATAAGTTTTCTTGCTTGAAGAAGAAGTCTTCTAACATTAATTCTGTTAAGTGCTGTATCAGCAACTTGCATTGTTTTATTACCCCAAATCTTAATACCTTCACTAGAAAAAGTAGCGATTGGGTTAACTCTTCCTTCATATAAAACATCTCTTTCTTCCAATGTAAGTTTTTTACGAGCTTTGATACAGTTAACATCACCTCTTTGTACACCAGCAACTGCGAACCACGGGAATGCAACATTATCAGTTAGAGCAATATTACGTACTACATCCCTTGTTGGTGGTAACCAAATGTACTGATTATTTTCAGTATCATTAACTTGAATCCAAGGCCAATATGTAGCAGTATAATTGCTATCATACATATCTTCAAGTTGATTAACAACATCTTCAACTGCTAATATATCACCAGCAGCATCAACATCAGGCGTAGTTACAATATATAATGAGTCAGCCCTATCAGTTTCAATCATTTCGATTGCTTCTTCGATAAGATTACTATTATTAAATGTATCTATACCTGGTGTAGCGAATACATTAATGTTTACAGATTCTGGATTTTTAAAGCTAAGAATTCCTTCTAGATATGCATAATAATCAGAAGTAATTCCATTTTCACCATTACTTAGTACATAATTAGAAAATAATTCTAAACCATCAGGTCCAGCTAACTGTCCTTTAGTTCCGTTTATGGCATAAGTATCGGTATTAGTTCTTTCAGTTCTATAAGAATCCCATCCATCAAAACCGCCATAAGGAACGGTCGTAAATTTACGAGCTCTAATATCTTCATAATCTGTACCTAAAATACCAGCATCAGTTCTGAATTCACTATTACCAACATCAAAATGGAAAATAGGACTGTAAGTATTACCACTTATATCATATACAATTTTAACACCATCAATTGTAACAGCACTTGCTGCATAATCCATATGGAAACCTTTAGTCATTGCAGTATAAGCAATAATTGATGAACTATCAGGTAATCCAAGATAAGTAAAGAATGAATTATCAATACCTACAGTATCAGAAATACCAAGATAAAATTTACGTTTATTTTCAAACGTACCATATTTTGTTTTGTATCTGATAATTGGATTTACAGCTGGAATATTACCATCTTTATCGTAATCCCTAATTGGGAAACCAACAAAACCAGCTGGGAATGCATCGCTAGTATCAGATTCAGTTGCAAGTTCTAATAATACATAATTAGAATTTGAAGCGAATTCACCATCAATAGTACCTATTTTTCTAGCAACATAATTGTTAGAAGTTGGGTCCATCGTACAACGAGAAAATTTTTCTAATGCTACGACATTACTATCAGTATCATTATAACTTCTAATTACAATATCAAATTCTTTACTGTCAGGTCTGATATTAGTAATAGATACTTTAATTTCTTGGTTAGCATTATTACCATCTGAAATTGTCCACAATCTAAATAAACGAAGAACTTTATTACCACGAATTTCAGATACAAAATATGGAGTTACTGCTGGTTGATATTGTTCTTTATAATCGTCATATTTTCTATCGTAATTAACTAAAGTTAAATTAATTCCCCAAACTTTATTTTCATCAACATAATTATCAAAGGTATTTTTGTAAATATTTTCAACAAAGATAGCAGTTTTACCGTCTTGAGGAGTTCTACCAAGTACTTTCGCTATATAATTGGTTTTAGTATTATCAAACGATAATGAATATCTAAATGCACCTTGTAAATTAGATGTACCAGTTAATTCAAAAGTAGCTAATGGATTACTTTCAGCAGTAGTAGCACTTGTAGAAAAACCAACCTGTGTTGCAGCTGAACATTCAAAAACAAGATTTTCGTTTGCATCATAACGACCTCTTGACCTCAACAATGCAATCACCATTCCTTCTATATCGCTATAAGATGAGCCAGAAAAATAATTAGTAACACCTGATGTGGTACCTGTAACATAACTTCCAAAATATCCTTTTTGAATGCTTTTCCATGTTGATGACATACCAGTAAACACACCACCTATCTTAGTAAATCTAATAGGTAATGATGTTGTTGTGCCAATTGTACTGTTAATTAATGAATCAAATTCTGTTGCAAAATAACCAGAATTAAATAATGTTTCTAAAAGTGGGTCGTTTGGAGCACTAATACTTATAACTTTAGTTGTTCCAGTATTACCAGTCCATTGGAAATATATAGCTCTAGTATTTCCAGTTGATGTGTCACCACTAGTGGTAGGGTCGAGAGCAGCACTTAATGTAATACCCCAACTAAGTCCAGCATCATAACCAGAAAGACCGAGAACTCTGGTAACAAATAATTGATTTGATTGAGTTAAATATGATTTAGCTATATATGGTAATTCATATTTAGGAAAACCATTACCAAATTTAGCAGGATTTAATCCACCAAAGAATGTTTTAAATTCATCATAATTAGTAACAAATATAGGTTGAAAAGCTGGTCCTTTAGTTGTTTCACCTACTAAGCCTAAAGTTGTTACACCAACTTGACGAGTTATGAATGTAAGGTCTTTCTCTGAGGTATAAATACCTGGACTAACAAATACTTGATTAGAAGCCATTCTTAATTTATTTTTTTATAGTATTATTCTTTTTATTTATAAATATACTCGGTTTTTGCAAAATTTTTTTTTTATGTATGATAAGTTTCATACTTTTATCATACTTATTAATAAAAGATTTATGAAACGCAATAAAAACCTTAAAATTACTCCTGCCACCCACGAAATTTTAAAAAAATATTGTGAGGAAAATGGATTAAAAATGTTTGCTTTTGTCGAAAAGATTATTAAAGAGAAATGTTCTAAAAAGAAAGATTTATATGGTGAGTAGTTAATTTTTTTTCAAAATTACTTTAACAGACATATTATCTTTTCTACCAAATTCATAACCTTCTTCCCACCATTTCAACATTTGTTCTTTATTAAAAATTAATGAGTTATCAGTTAATTTATATGGAGTATATCTAATTCTTAATTTAACATCTTTTTCTTTAGCCTTCAATTGTCCAATGATAACATTTGTTTGTGAAATTTGGTCTTGCATAATGTCAATTGTTCTCATTAAAACGTCAAGCATATTATTTGCTTTCCAAGGTGTATCATCAATTTTTTCAGGTCTTAAAACAATAACATCGATTTCATCAGCTCCTTCGTCAATAGCTTTCTGAATTGGAACATGCATTACAACTCCACCATCCAAATATTGTACATTATTAATATCAACCAAATTCATTGCAAGCGGAACACTGGTAGACGCTAAAGTAAATTTCACATATTCATCATATGTGGCAAATTTATTGTGAAGGTATTCAACCCTATTATTTGTATAATTTGTAACACATGGATATACATCTTTGTTAAGAAGTACTACATCATAAAAATTGTCAATTGTAAACATTTTTCTAATTAGTTTTTCTAATTCACCAGATTCACCTAATGAAGTTTTACCTTTTAAAATTCTACATGCGGCATTTATCACATTTATTTTACCTTTCTTAGTGAATGGATTAACTGAAAAAATGTTTTCATTATTAACACTTGTATATGCTTCTTTTAGTTTATTCATTTCATGAAGAGGTGTTAATGTTATTAATAAAGAACCTGTTGATGTGCCAAAATACATATCCCAATCATATCCACGTTCTTCAATCATCTGTTGTATTAGACCACCAGCCCATGCTCCTTTAGCACCACCGCCACTTATAACTAATGAACGTATTATTTTATTTTTTTCCATATAAATTTAATTTTAATTGATTTTATTTTTTTTATTTATAAATATTAATTATATTAACTTTTACAACTTCCTTTCTAAAGCAATTTTTTTTAAGCAATTGATACTTTTGTGTCTGGAAATTCGCCATTTATAACATTTTCACAATTCGTTATCAAGCAATTGAAGCCTTTAATTGGAA
>ERZ795052.3126-NODE-3126-length-18780-cov-8.737570_pt1 | contig 18780 bp, 8 predicted proteins | sample MGYA00375136_ERZ795052 | MGnify/ENA primary metagenome ERZ795052 (study PRJEB30181, sample SAMN05720156) | activated sludge metagenome | isolation source: Anaerobic digester | place: Japan | collected 2015-05-26 ... | reverse complement strand
GTCGGCGTTACTAACCCGGCCACAAATAGCATTGCACTTTCCTCACACAAAGGCAAAGGACACAAAGTTTTTTGGGGCATGGCTCGGCTTTTTTCTCTCACAGAGGCACAGAGAACACAGAGGTTTTTCGGGGGCATTGCTCGGTTTTTTGGAGCCGCCAAGGCACCCAAAGAGCCTCTGGTTTTCATGAAGTTTCATGTGTTTCATGGTTAGGAATTGATTCCATTTTTCATTTTTTGACATGATTACATGATTTACATGATTGGGTTACGGGATTCGCCCGCGTTGGACGATCCGGGCTGTGTGGCACGGGCATCTTGCCCGTGTGGCGGCGTGAAACGCCGCCCGGACGAGCAACGCTCGTCCCGGCGCTCTGCGAGGGAACCTGAGACCATCCTTCCGAGCTGTGCGCGGAGTCACAGCCCCGAAGGGGCCCTTTGGGCCGGTGGTGCGTCTAAACACCTGTCCTTTAGTGCGCTGACGCAAAAAACGCGGCGAACTGATCGGCGATTTCGCTCCAGTTGAAGACGGGGATGTCGCGTGCCGCGTTTTCCGCGAGCGTGGTGCGAAGCGTCGGGGCGTTGTACAACGTCAGGATGGCGCTCGGATAATCGCGGGTCAGCAGAGCATTCTCGCCGTTCTTGAAAAAGAGGTTCGCGCGACCGTCGTAACCCAAGATCGGTTTTTTGAACCGCAGATACTCCTGAAGCTTGGCGTTGCAGTCCTGATCGGCGGTGGAGACCAGCACGTCGGCCTGATCCATCACGCAGAGTTGGTCATTCCGCGAGACATAACCGAGAAAAATACAGTTGTCGGAGGCGTATTTGTCAAGGTAGGGGTAGCGGCGTCCGGTCAGGTACAGCTTGATGTTTTTAGGGACGTGGCGCATGGCTTCGCAGATGTCGGCGGTCCGTTTCCAGCGCGCCTGATCGCCGGTATAGACCAGATTCATATCGCCTTCCAATCGGATTGAACATGCGGCGTGGTCAAAGACCGGGATATCGGCACCGTTCGGGATGTAGTGGCAGTCGACACCCCAAGTTTTCCCGCGCTGCTGCAAGAAGCGGCTGAGCGTGACCACATGGTCGGAACGGGTGACGATCAGCTTTTCCACGATGTTCATCAGGATCCGTCCCGGATAGCCCGCGATCTCATGCCAGATGTCGCCGTACAGATCGTCCCATCCGTGAATGACCTTGAACGATTTCCATTTGCAGAAAAACCGGCGGCAGAGCAGCGGGTTAAGGGCAACGGTAGACCCGTATGTGTAGATGATCGAGGGTTGAAACGCATCAATCCGTTGTGCGAGGGTCTTCAGTCTAGAACTGGTTCTCCATCCGGCGCGACAGGTCTTCCATCCTTTTTTACTGAGGTTAAACAAGATGGCGTAATGGCTATAGGGGAAACGTTCAAACTGCTCGCCATCAGAGGCTTCCTCAAACCACTTCGTACGAGCGCTTGAAACAAGCAAAATTCGATTTTCGGGCATGGGTTTCACAGGTTCCTTACTTAATATCGTGGGTATAAGCGGTATCGCGCACGCGGCGGCTGACTTGCGCGACACTGAAGGCCTTGTCAAAGGAGGAGAAAACAACAAAGCGCCACGTACACGCGATTGGGACAGAGCGTAGCCAGATTTACGCATCGCGGCAAGCCGGAAGTTGTAATCGGTTAGTGACGGGGGTGTGCGAAGGATCATGCGTTTCTGGTGAAAGGGAGAGCAGAGAGTCGGGAGCGCGGGCGTCCTCGTCCGCGACAACGTGCCTTGCAAAAGGGTGTGGCACGGGCATCTTGCCCGTGTTCCATGGTTTCATTTTTGATCTGGCTGACCTGATTGACCTGATTGACATGATTTGGAGGGCGAGTGTCCCCACGAGCCGCCTTCCGCTGTGCGGAAGGATGGGGTTTCAGGTTCCATCGCGGAGTGCCGGGAGGGGCAAGTGTCACTTGCCCAACGGCGCATGCGCCGCCCACTTGAGCGTTGAAAGTTGAGCGTTGAGCGTTGGACGTTATCCAGGGCTACGCTTCGCTTGCCCCGGGCTAAGGTGGCGCCGCCCCTTTGGGGCTTTGACATCGCATGCTCGGTGTCGCGCCCAAGAAACAGGGGCACGGACATTCCTGTCCGTGACACGGGTTGGAAACCCCGTGCCTCTATTCGCCCGCGACTCCGGACGGCGATTTGTGGAAACCGGCCCAACGGGCCGCGATTACGGACTCCGACCTGTTTGCCCTTGCCGTTGCTTCGCCAGCATGCCAAAATGAGCCCCAATTCACACCTATGAATATCGATGAGATAAAAAGCAAGAAATTCCTCATTTACTCACACTACGCCACGACGGGCGCGTGCGAGGAGTTGCGGGATTGGCTGGTCGCGACGGACGTGCGTGAGGTGATCTATGTCGCGTTTCCCTTTGGACGCGATTTGGGGAGACCGATCTGCGTGACGTGTTATCGCAGCGGCGAGCAGGTGTCTGAACACCGTTCGTGGTTCCGCTGGAGACTGCCGGAACCGTTCGCGTACGCCAAGGATTTCCTCTATGCGTTCGGGTATGCGATGCGCTTTGGTCGTGGGGCTGATGTGCTCGTGGCCGGAGATAATCTGTTAACGGCGGCCGGGGGCATGGCGCGTGGTCTGGCCGGTATCCGGCGTGTGGTCTATTACATGATCGACTTTACGCCGGTGCGCTTCGCCAATCGGTTTCTCAATGGCTGCTACGGTCTGGTCGACCGCTTTGCTGCGACGCGCGCGGATGTGGTCTGGCCGCTGACGCCTCAGATGATTCAGGGACGGTTCAAGGCGGGGCGTCTTGATGAGCGCCGGGTAAACTGGTACACGGTGCCCTACGGGAGCCATCCGTTGGCGGAACCGGACGGCGCGGCGTGTGACCGTCGGCAGGTGGTCTATCTGGGCGATGTGGTGCGCAATAAAGGCGCGGAGTTGTTTGTGCCAATGGTGCAGGCGCTGAAACGGCTTGTGCCGGATGTCCGCCTGACGGTCATCGGTGGCGGCAAGGATCTCGATGCGCTGCGCGAGGAGGTGCGCGCGGCGGGCTTGGAGGCGCAGGTCGAGGTGTGCGGATTTGTCGAGCGTATCGAGGATGCTCTGGCGCGTTTGGCCGGGGCGGGCGTGGCGATCGCGCCATACTACCCCTTTGATACGAACAGTTTCACCTTTTTCGCCGACCCCGGCAAGATCAAGCTGTATCTGGGGTGCGGGTTGCCGATCGTGCTGACCGACGTGCCGCCCATTGCGCAGGAACTGGTGCGAGAGGGAGCGGGACGGATCGCGCGCTATGACGCGGAGGATTTCGCGCGCGAGGTGGCGGCGGTCTTGACCGGCGAGGACTATCCGCAGATGCGCGAGCATGCCCGTCGGCTGGGCGAGCGATATGCATGGCCCAAGGTGTTTTCGGATGCGTTCGCGCGTCTTGACGCGGACGAAACAAAGGAAGCCCGGTCTTAAGCGTCTGGTGACCTTGGAAACAGTGAGGAGTTCAATGAGCCTGATCGATCAGTTCGTGAAAAACACGTACGTGTATTCCGTTTTGCGGCGCTTTGTGGTCAGAAGGCGTTGGCCTAAGGAATTGGCTGACTGGCAAAGGGGCGGAATGTCTGGTCCCCCCCCGCACGTCGTTAAACAATGCGTGCTCGCGGAATACGCGCAGCGTTTTGGTTTGAGAATCCTGGTTGAAACAGGAACCTATTACGGCGATATGGTTGCTGCAATGCGATCCCACTTTGACCGGATCTATTCGGTGGAATTAAGTGAGAAATTGCATCGGCTCTGTGTCAGAAGATTCAAGAATGATCCCCACGTTAAGCTTTATCTCGGTGACAGCGGGATCGTTCTGAAAAAGATAGTGAATGAGTTGGACCAGCCCGCTTTGTTTTGGCTGGACGGCCATTATTCTGCCGGTAACACCGCAAAGGGCGAAAAGGAAACGCCGATATTCGAGGAGCTCGATACCATTCTTAAGGCTAAAATCAGGAATCATATCATCATCGTCGATGACGCCCGTTGCTTTGGCGCTGACCCGGGTTACCCGACCCTTGCAGAACTGACCAGTTTGGTGAACACGATGCGTGATGATCTCGATATCTCGGTCGAAGCCGACAGCATTCGGATTGTGCCCAAAACGGCCCCGGTGCGCGAACAGGGCACGATGTGACCAGTGAGCGACCGGGAGGGCGTTTTTCGTGTTTTGTACGGAGCGACTGGGGGGCGGACGGCCCCGTCCGCGCGGCGAAAGATTTAGCCGTCGGCGTGCGTGTTGTGGTATTCTAGCTACATGAAACGGATGCTACTGTTGTTGTTTTTGGGTGCCGCCGCTGCGTACGCGCAATTTACGGCGGAGGAGATGATTCAGCCATGCGCTTACACGAACGCGGCTGGCGAGGTCGTGCGTTACCGGCTGGCTGCGCCGCAGTTTCCGGATGAGGGACGCAAGTATCCGCTCATTCTTTTTCTCCACGGTTCCGGCGAGTGCGGCACCGACAATCAAAAGCAGGTCAAGGTGGGGTTGCCCGCGCTGGTGGGAACGCTCTTGCGGCGCAAGGTCGCGGAGCCCGTGCTGCTGGTTGCACCGCAGTGTACGATGACCAACGGCTGGGTACGCCGTCTGGCCATGCATGAGTCGTTCACGGCCGATCCCGGCCACGCGCCAGCGTTGGCGCAGGCGTTGGAACTGGTACGGCATCTTGTGGCCGAGCGTCAGGCTGATCCCGACCGTCTCTACATCACCGGCCTTTCATACGGTGGGTTCGGGACGTGGGATGCGATCCAGCGCGAGCCGGAGTTGTTCGCGGCGGCGATTCCGATATGCGGCGGCGGAGATGTGCGGCGCGTGGGCGCGTTGCGTCGCCTGCCGATCTGGGTGTTTCATGGCAGCGCCGATAAGAATGTGCCGGTGGCATGCTCGCGCCGGATGGTGGAGGCGCTCAAACGATCCGGCAACCGCAAGGTACGTTATACGGAGTACGAAGAGGCGGGCCACGCTGTGTGGGACCGTGTTTACGGTGATGACGAGGTGCTGGCGTGGCTGCTGCAGCAGACGCGCGCGCGCAAGCCGTGGTGGAAATTCTGGTGAGTGAGGGGAAAATCATGCGAATCATAAAATGGCGGACAGCATGGGTGCTGGCGGTGGCGGCGTGGGCAGTTTTAGCGCACGCTTCAGTCTTCGAGATGCCGCAGAAATTTCCGCGCCATGTGCAGCTTCAACAGCAGTTGATCCAAAGCGTCCGTGCAGGACGGATCGAAGAGATGGAGCGCGTCTGCCGCGAAGGTGTCGCGTTGTTGCCGCAGGACCCGACCTGGCAGTATAATCTGGCGTGCGCGCTAGCCTATCGAGCAGACAAAGCAGAGGCTTTCGCTGCGTTGGAACGCGCCATCGAACTGGGGTTCCGCGATCCGGCGGCGATCCGCAACGATGATGACCTCAAACAGCTTGCCGCGTTGCCGCAGTTCGCGACACTGCTCACCAAGGCTGAGTCGTTGCAGGGGAAGCCGGTGGATGGCGTGCCGCAGGTCAGTCCCAGTGTCGTGTTTATGGGGAACCCGGCTGAGATCCATGGGTCCAATACGGTGTGGGATTTCGAGGCCGGCTGTTTCAAAACGCTCTTTACGCTACGTAATGTCGACCTCAAAAAGATCTCCGCTTATGCTGATTCTTACAACGGCCCGGCATCCAGCGTGATCCGGGGGTGGATGACGGAGGAACGCGCGTCAGGCAATTTCGGTGATCTCTATGTGAACCGCGACGATGGCCATTCGCAGTTGGACGTGACCAATTTCCCCGGCCTCACGCCGGTGGTATACGGCGAAGAGGCGCGTCCCCATAAGGTGCATTTGGGCCTGCCGAATACGCTTTTCGGTCAGCCAGTGATCGGCAATTCATCCATGTCGATGACTACGGGACCGCTCTGGCGCAGCCTGCCGCGTACCATCGTTACCGATCCCTTCCAACCGTTCGTCGCCCTGCGGCTCTACCTCAACAACCAGTGCTGGTTCTACCCCGAACACAGGGATCACGATCCCGAGAATGGCGACCTTTATCCGGCCAATACGCCGTATTATGTCATCAGCCAGGGCTCTTCGTTTTCCGACAAACCTTTCATGGAGGCGTTCGCGGCCGCGATGGCGGCCTTCACGCCGGAAGTCAAACGCCTGTTGATCGCGCGTCAGGCTTTGGTCCCGACGCTCCAGATGATCTTGCGCGCCACGCAGCGCACGGTGAAGCAACCGGACGACTATCTGACCGGTGCGGCGCATCCGGTCGTTTTCGACGTCCGTGATCTGAACGTCGAAGCAATGGTCCGGATGGCGAATGCGCTCACGCCGGAACAGATTCCGCCACTCGTGACGCTACGCACGCTCAAAGACGCGCAGACCGAGCCCGGCGTCGATTATTTTGATATGCGCCCGGAAGGTCTGTTCGATACACCGTTCGCGATCGCCCGAGTGGTGCGCGGGGTCGGGCGCACACGCAGCATGACGATCGGGGCTGCCGCCGCGCCGCAACCATCGCCCGGAACCGCCTATCACTGGGTCGTGCTGCAAGGCGATCCTGAGAAAGTCAAGATTCAGCCGCTCAAGCCTGACGGTTCGCAGGTCACTGTCACGGTGGCGTATCACGGCGTCTACCGGCCGAAGGGAGCAGACGGCCTGCCCACAACATTGCAGACCAGCCGTGTCGATCTCGGGTGTTTTGTGAAGCACGGATCGCACTACTCAGCACGTCGTTGGTGTCATTCTACTACCTGCCCAATGAGGAGCGCTTGTATCGTGATGACGGGCAGATTCAGTCGGTGGACTACACCAACAGTGCACATCGTTACGCCGATCCGCTTCTCACCATGCAAAAAGGCTGGAAGGACCTGTACACACACAATGCACAGGGTCAACTGACCGGATGGTACCGCAGACGAACGGGGGCCGCTCCGGAACGCTTCACCCATCGCGGCCACCGGGTGTTGGCGACCGACACGCAGGACCGCCCCACAAAGGCATGCGGCGTGGAGTATCTGCCGCGCCAGGCCGGTGCCGGATTGCCGCCGACGTTGACGTACGCGGACACGCAACAGCGGTTTACCTACACCTACGAAAACGATGCGGATCAGGTGGGGCGGGTGACGGAAGACGAATGATCGTTTAGATGGAGCCAGCAGACGGGATCGAACCGACGACCTCATGATTACAAATCAAGTGCTCTACCAACTGAGCTATGCTGGCGTCATTATCGAATGTGCGACCTAATGGGTCTGGTAAATAACGGGCAACATAGTACGCTGATTCGGGCGTGTGTTTCAAGCTGATTTATTTCATGCTGGGCAGGACGATGCCGCGTAGGATGATTTTCTGACAGGCGATGAAAACCACGGCGGTCGGGATCGAGACCAGTACGAAGCCCGCCATCACCGCCCACGGCTGGTCGGCGAGTTGCTGGCTCATCTGGTACATCCAGACCGCTAAGGTCCAATGGCTCTGCCGCTGGCAGACCAGCAGTGCCCACTCCCAACTGTTGTAAGCATGGACAAAGGCGTTCAGCGCGTTCACCGCCAGAATCGGCGTGGTCATCGGCAACGTGATGCGTAAAAAGATCTGCCACTCCTTCGCGCCGTCGATCGCGGCGGCTTCGTATAGTTCACGCGGCAGGCCGTCGAAGAAACCTTTGAGAATGAAGATCGACATGCCGCTGGCCAGCGTGGGCAGCACCAGCGCGGCGAAGGTGTTGAGCAGTCCGAGGTCGCGAATCAGCAGAAAACCCGGGATGGCGGTGACGGCCGCCGGGAAGGCCATGGTGGCCAGCAGGAAGAGCAGGATCTTTTCGGTCGAGCGCAGACCGAAGCGCGAGAGCGCATACGCCGCCAGCGGGTTGACGGTAAGCGTGGCGAGCACCGAGAGCAGCACCAGCAGGACGGTGTTGCCGAACGCCTGGCCGCGCAGAAAAAGATACTCGCCCACTGTGCGGTAATTCGCGAATGCACCGACCAGGAAATCGCGCCAGCCGCGTCGCGCAAAGGTGACGGCGAGCGCCTCGCGCGTCGGGAAGCGCGCTTCATCAAAAGCCGCAAGCTGCCAGCCGTAGGCCGCGTTCAACGCTTGCACCGTGCCGTAGCGCGTTTGCAGAAAGTTTTGCCAGGCTTGTTCGGCACTCAGCACCTCAAGTTGCGCAAGCGGTACCTGCGGGATGAAGTTGCGCCAGAGCGTGCTGTTCTCATACGTCGGCAGGTGCAGTCCCGCGAAACCTGATGTCGCGTCCGGCAGCGTCTGTCCGGTCAGCCGCGTGTAGGCCTCGGGCGTCCGGCAGACCCCGGCGACGTAGTGCCGGTAGGCTTCTTCCAGTTCGGACGTGATGCGCACGCGTAACAAACGGCGCGGGTAGGCGGTGCGTACAAAGCGATCCCACTCGGCGCGCAGCAGTGCCGGTGCGTCGTCCGGCAGGGGGAAGGGGAGGTGCTCGAAGCCAGGGCAGGCGCGTCCGGCGAGGCGTGCGTAGTCGTCCGACGTAAAGGTGCCATCCGGCGGCAGGCCGAGGCGCGCCTGCACATCCGCGCGCTTGAGCCACGCCAGCCAGAGCGGACGCGATTCGTAGGGCGTCGTGCGCGAGAAGTAGGCGGGCGGTTCCGCGTCGGCGCTGATCTCATCCGTGCCGTAGGCGCGTACACGGTAGAGGCGTTTCAACTCTTGATAGAGTTCCATCTTGGGATCGTCGGCTGGATAGTCCCAGCCCGCATGGTGCAGCGGCGCGCGTTGCTGCGCGATCATGCGGATGCCGAAAAAGGACGAGTAGCGCACCGGCCATTCGGCATTGAGGCGCTCCAGCGCGGCACGACGACGCGCCGCAGGCGAGAGCGTCGCAAAGCGCTGCGGATCTTCGGCGCGTAACTTCGCTTCGAAATGCCCGCGCACAAAGCCGGCCACGTCGCGCGGATCGAACGTACAGACACTGTTGCGCAGATCATAATCGTGGTTGAAGAGCGCATAATCGCGCGCCATGCGCGTCCAGCATTCGGCGGATACCGGATCGTCCAGACCGGCAAGATGGCGCTCGGCGAAACGGCGGCCGCCTTCACGGTCGCGCGAGACCACGATCCAGCTTCCCCAGTGGGCGGGCGCATCGGGAAAAACTTGGGCGGGGAAACGCGGGTAACATCCCGCGACATAGCGCATGAAACGGTCGGGGCGATCCCAGAACGCGCGCACGACCGGCGAGAAGCGGTAGTAGTCATACGGGCCGGTCAGCGAGGCGGCCAACATCACCAGAAAAGGCCAGACCATGGTGAGCCCGCCCAGCGACAAAATAGCATAGACCAGAGCCAGGAAGATCCGGGCCTTGGCTGTCTTGCGCTCGACTGTCAAAATCACCGCCATGTTCGGTGCACATACCGTAGCACAGTCCACAGAGACATGCCAAATTCAAAACTCCACTCTTTGGTTTGTCCTGTTTTTAAGCATGAGCACGGCGACAGGACGGTGTGCAAAAGCGGTGCCGCGACCCGCGCACAGCGCGGCTCTTGTCACCGCATAGCACAGACTATCTTGTTGTCGTTACCGCAGGAAGAGCAAGGTGCCGCCTTCGGAGAGCAGCAGGAGGGCGTTGTTGCGGCGGACGAGCTTCCATCCGGAAGGCAGATCCGTGGCAAGCGTCGGCATGCCGGTGATCCCCGTCGTCGTCTGTATGAGCGTGTAGGTCTGCGCGCGGTCAAGCGCCTCGGGGTTGTTGATGGTCACGACCAATCCGCTGATATCGAGCGCGCCGGTGACATCCACAAGGTCGCCCAGATCAGCGCGGTACTGCGTGCCGGGGACGAGGGTGACGTTGGAGAAGGCGAGTGTGCCGACCGCGCCGTCGCCGCCGGGACTGAGGACGGAGCCAGAGGCGAGCACGCCGTTCGAGACTGTGCCGCTGCCGGTGACGGTGCGGACAGTCTGGGTCCTGGCGTTCAGATCGAGCACCGCGCCGGCCGCGAGGTTCACGTCTGCGTCGGCGAGCAGGCGACCGATGTCGTCGGGGTTGGCTGCCGGCCGCACAAAGACGTAGAGGTCGCGGATGTCGAACAATCCGGCGTTGTAGGTCCAGGTGTAGTCGTAGGCGGTCGTTTTGTCGGCCGGCGGATTGGGATCGTTGCCGATGCCCACTCCGAGGTCATTGTCCCGACTGCCGCAATGGGAGATGGAGAAGAGCACCTGCTGTGCACCCCAGTTGTGGATCTGGAATGAGCCGTGTCCGATGGAGGTGCTGTTGCCACCGTTATCGTTGAAGTCAAACGCGCTTGAACTGCCGCCGATATCGGGGAGGCCGAGGCCGGTCCCGTAGTTGGAGGGCCAGATCTCGAGGTTGCCGGTGTTAACGCCGTCGACATCGGTGACGGTGCCGACGTTGGAGCGCACGTCCATGTTGTAGACTTTTTGCTGCCACATGAAGGTGGCACCGTTGCGGTTAGGATAACCGAGCTTGGTGCGGTCTTGGGTATGGGCATTGAAGGAGACCCAGACCCATTGCGACTCACTCTCGCCCTTCTTGCGGATTTCGAGATAGTAAGCCACGCGGTCGAAGGGCGCGGTCGCGGCGGAGTTGTCGATGGTGTAGGCCGTGCCGTTATAGGCGTCAGTAGCCTTCGTGGAAACCGGCGAGTAGTAGACGATGTCATAGCCGTCGGCGAGGGCACCGACTTTGGCGCGGATGGCGGCGGGCACGGGCATCGTACCACCGGCGTCGACGAGGCGTAGCGTGCCTTCGTTGACCTGCACGTCGGGGGCCGCCGCTTCTTCAACCACGGGCGCGACATCGCGCGTGAGGATGTAGAGGTCGCGACGGGTGTAATCGGTGGCGTTCTCGGTGAAGGTCCAGTCGAGATTGGCGGAATCATTGGGCTTGTTACCGATGCCGATGCAGGGCTTGTAGTTAGGCCGCCCGAAGTGGTTGACCGCGAAGAGGGTCTGGTTCAGGCCGAAGTTATGGACTTGGAAGGAGCCGTAGCCGGCGGCATTGCCGTAGAAACTGTTGCCGCTGCCGCTGTTCCGGTCGTCGAAGTCATATTTGGTACCGTCACCGACATAACCTCGGTCGAAGGCGTTGGCGGTCGGGAGGGCATGGTTGTAGTCGTTCGGGTACCACTCGATGTTACCGGTACTCACGTCGTCCACAGGTGTGACATTGGCGTTGGCGCTGGCGCGGACGGTCAGGTGATTGACGCGCGTCTGGAAGCACATCCGCTTGTCGGTGATCGGGAAGGCCAGCTTGGTGCGGTCGGTGAAGGGCGGCTCGAAGGCGGCCCAGACCCACTGGCGGCCGTACGTGCCGTGCTCGAGGACCATGACATAGGCCACGCGGTCGAAGCGGTTGGAACTGTCGAGGTTCTTCACGCTCCAGAAGGTGTCGTCCAAGATGGTGTCCGAGACCGTGGGAATCGAACCCGCATAGATGATGGAGAAGCCCTTGGCGAGATCGCCCACGCCTTCGGCCACATCGGCAGGGAGTTCCGGGACGACCGTAGAGACCGGTTCGAACGCGATGCCGAGTTCATCATACGGATTGTTGACGGTGAAGAGCGAGCCGTCGCCGGGGTCACTGATAAACTCGCAATACTCCACGTTCGGGACGTGGCGCGCGAGGCGGTCGATGCCCCAGACCGGGCGCGTGCCGTCGGACTTAGTCCAGTAGCCGCCGACGCCGCCGCCGCCTTGACCGGCGCGGATCTCGATGGCGTGCGGGCCGGGGGAGAGGGTAACGGTGCAGTGTGTGCCTGCATTGCCTTGATTACGGTAGGGCAGGATCGTGGTGAAGCCCTTGTTGAGGATGACGTTGCCGTCGATGCGCAACAGGAAGGTGTCGTCCATGTTCTCCATGAATGTCCAGGTGACGTTCGTCGACTCCCGGTTCCAGAGATAGCCGGTGTAGACATAGACGGAGTTGTCCGGCCACCAGGCACCGTTGACGGTCGCGCCGCCGCTCGAGGACCAGCCGTAACCGAAAAGGGCGCGGGTGGAGAGTTGGACGGCGGGGCCGTATGTGGCGGTGCTCACCGGGTTCGTGTTGATGGCGGCACCGTCGAGGCGGTATTCGCGCAGGCCGGGGATTTTGGCGTTGCGGATGGCAGCGTCCAACTCTTCGGCGCGCGGGGTGACGCGGGTCGAGAGGTCAAAGGTGCCTTCGCCGTCCTTGACGAGCGACGAGGTGGCCAAAGCACCGCCAACAAGCGAACCGCCGTCAGTAACGTGCGTCGTGCGGTTGGTGTGGGGGGTGTTGAGGACCAACGTACCGCCTGCGAAAACGAGGTCAGAACCGTCGGGCAGGGCACCGTCGACAGTGGAGACGAGGGTGCCGCCCGCAAGGGTGGTCGGGCCGCGGTATGTGTTGACAGCGGCGAGGGCAAGCGTACCGTCGCCGGTCTTGGTGAGACCGCCGTCAAGCGTATCGGGCATGCTGCGGGTGGCCCTGCGGATGCTGGCACCGGTGAGCGGGCCGCCGCCATTGAGCGAGACGGAGGGGTCGGAAGTGTAGCCCGTACCGGGCGAGAGGATACGGAACCCGGTGACCGCGCCGTCATTGAGGACGGCTTCGGCAACCGCGCCGACACCGCCGCCACCAGTGACGAGCACGGCGGGCGGTGCGATATAACCGGAACCTTGCGCATTGACTTCGATGTAGGAGAGCCCCATGCCGGCGGGTTCCAGCGGAAGGTCAAGCGTGGCACCGACACCGGCGGGGGTGTCGATGACTGCGCCGCCGGCATGGACGGCCAGGGTGGCGGGCACGTTGTTCGCGCCGGTACGCACGATCGAGCCGGACTCGCGGACGGAGAGGGTGCCGCCGTCGAAGTTGATGGCGGCGCGTGCGGTGTTGGCCGAATTGTTGTTACCGCCTTTGCGCAGATACTTGGTATCGAGCACGCCGCCTTTGAGGGTGACGGCCGCCAACGGGGAGCTGTTGCGGTTGGCGAGTGTCACGATGTTGGCCGAAACGCGGGCGTTCTCCTCGATGGTGAGGAACCCCCAGCCGTTGTTCCAGTTGTTGACACCATCCCACATGCAGAGATCAAGGCTGGCGGTGCCGGTGTCGATGGTGCCGTTGCCGGAGAGGTGGAAGTGGCCGTAGCCGGCGCGGGTACCGAAGGTGCCGCCGTAGTAGGCTGCAGGGTTGTCGCCGCCTGTGCCTTGGGCGGGAACACTGCCGGAGTTGAAGACGACGCGGCCTTCGCCTTTGACGCGCAGCGTGCCGTAAGCACTGCTGTTGTGCGAGAGCTGTGTGTAGCCCTTGTTGGTGAGCGCGCCACCGGAGATCTCGTAATAGCCGAAGCCCGATTCGCCGACACGTCCATCGGCGGCTGCCCCGCCGGTATTGAGGAAAACGCCGCCGGTCTGGTAGACCACGCCGACTGAGGTGCCGTCGCGCCCGACGTGCAGGCGGCCTTGGATGAAGGCGTTGTCGGAGATCGTCAGGACGCCGCGCGAAGAACCGAGCGTGCCGACGCCGATGGCGGGCTGAGCGCGGTTGTAGCCGTTATCGGTCGTGGTGATAACGGTGTTGCCGGAGAGCGGAAGCATGGCGCAAGAGGCGGCCCAGTTGTCAACGCCGACCTGCACGCCGTAGGGGCCGAGATCGAGGCTGCCGCCATCGAAGCTGTTCAGGTCGAGTGTGCCGTCGTGGATGCGTACCGGTCCGCTTACGGGCCAGTTGCCCGTGAGCGAGAGGACGTAGGGTCCGAGCTTGGAGAGGCCGAAGGCGGGCCAGTCGGCGGTGTAGGTAAGATCGGCTTCAGCCGTGTCGATGCCGAGGTAGGCGGTGGGCGACGTGAAGGCACCCGAGGCGGCGAGTGCCTCGATCTGCGCGAGCGACCAGCCGTCGGCAGCGTGGCGAACGGCAAATTCGCCGGTGCCGGAGACTGTCAGCGAAGCGGGCGCGCCCGGCACGGAGCCGGGGGCGTAGGCATGGAGCAGCGAGTTGTTGACGGTGGTGTGGCCGGTGTAGGTGTTGGCCGGATTACGCAGGTAGGTGTAGCCGCCGTAGGTCTTGAGGAGTCCGCCTGCCCCGGAGATCTGGCCTGCGATGTTGTTGTGCACGTACGACGTTTGTCCGTCGAGGATGGCCTGGCCGCCTGTCAGTGTGACCGGCCCGGCCCAAGTATTATGATTGGTGGTGCCGGAACGGACGGTGAAACGTGCGCCGTCGGCAAGGGTGAGCGACCAGTTTACGGGCGGAACGAGATTGTGGAAGTCGAAGCCCGCGCCGTCGGCGACGGTGAGTGTGTTGACGGCAGAGCCGCCGAGGTCGGTGGTTGCCTCAATCCCGAGAATACCGCCCTCGACATCGATGGCGGTGTCGGGCGTCACGCCGGCGATCTGGGTGGAGGTGAGGATGAACGAACTGGAGCCGACTTTGCTCAGCGAGTGGCCGGCGAAATCGAGCAGCCCATTGCGGATATCGAAGCGGCCGCGGGTGCCGTTGTAGGGGAGCGGGGTGGGGCCGATACCGCCGATCGCGGCGTCGTCGGCGAGCGCGATGGACTTGAAGGCGTTGTACTGGAGCGCATCATGGTCCATGCGCAGGGCACCGAGTCCGTCCGGACCGCTGCCGGCGATCGTGATGGTCTTGTCAAGGGCGATCGAATTGTTGGGGGCCTGTCCGATGGCCAGCGATCCGCCGTCGGCGACAGTGACGGACGGCAGGGCGACGCCGCCGAGTGACTGGGAGTGGGCGACCTCGAGGATGCCGTTGGAGACGGTTACCGGCCCGGTGAAGGTCGGGCTCGCAGCGCTGAGGATGACACGTCCCGCATTGTTGAGCGTGAGGGGCGCACTGCCTACGAAGGGGCCGCTGAACGTCTGCGTGACCGTCGCATCAGGCGCGAGCGCGAGGGGCGCGTCGAGGCGGGTTGTGCCGGTCTGAGAGACCGGTCCGGAGAGCGTTATCTCATCGTTGCCGGCCGTGGTCAATGTGGTGGGCGCACCGTTATCGATGAGGGCGGCAGAAATGTTAAGCGGACCGCTCAGGGCGATGATGCCTGATGCAGGCGGCGTGGCTGCGGTAGCGAGCCGTTCGTTCGACAGGCCGAAACAGCCGCTGTGGACGTTGCCGGAGGTCGCGACCGCATTGACGGCGATCTTGAGGGTACCGTTGGCCGGGGCCATGTAGCGGTAGACGATCGCGTTGGCCGAGTTGGGCTGGCTGGCGTAAATCGTGGTGGTGTCCGGGAAGGAGGATGCGCTCGAATGGAACTGATAGACGCAACGGCGCTCTTGGGTCGAGGACGGCGGGTCCCAGGCACGGAAATAGAGCGTGATCTCGTAAATGGCGCCGGGGGTGAGCCCGGTGAGCTGGCCAGTCCAGTTGCTGTTGTAGTTCATGTCGTAGAGCAGCGAGAGGAGGCCTGAGCAGGTTTCGGGCGGGAGCGAGTTGGTCCATTCGTTCCAGTTGGCATAGCCGTTGCCGTTGGGGAAACCGGAGTAATCGGTGCCGGTACCGTTGGCTGCGCCCTTGGTGAAGGTCACGCCGTTGATGGTGGCGGGGGACTGGTTGCCGAAGTCGATGAGGTGCGAGTAGGTCTTGGAGGTCGAGAGCCCGGTGGCGGCATCCGAGGTGAGGGGCACGATACGGACGGTGCGCAGGTCGGGATATGTGATGTCCGCAGACGCGCCGGACGCGGTGAGGGTGCCGTTGACGACGGAGAGCGGAGCCTCGGATTGGAAGTAGTTGAGGGCAAGGATGCCGCCGCCCAGATCGAGCGTGGCGGGATTGGCTGCCGTGTAGCTGAACTGACCGAGCGTGGTCAGGGGGGCAGCGATGGTGAAGTCGCCTGCAGGTGCGGTGTCGGCTGTCGCGGCGTGACCGGCGGCGTCCGGGAGGGTGTCGTTCACGATGGCGGCGGCGGGCAGGACCCGCGGCATGAGGCCATCGGCGGTGCTGTAGGTGGCGGGACCGCCGTTGATGACGATACCGTCAACGGGGCCGGCAGCGAGGCCGCTGATGAAGATGCGGTTTGCGGCGGTGCCGACCGAGGGGGCGTTGATGGTGAGGACATTGCCGTTGAGGGTGATTACGGCGAATGTGACCGATGACGCCGTGGTTGCGGCCGGGACGGTAATCTGGGAGGCCTCGGTCAGGGTGATGGCCGGGAGGGCGACGTTGTAGTTGTCCGCAACGGCGGGGTTGAGGGCGAGCGTGCCTCCCGCGAGGGTGAACGTGCCGGAGCCGAGGGACGCGCCTGCGGGGAGTGCGAGCGTGCCGCTTTCGATGGATGTCGCGCCGGAATAGGTGTTGGCGGCTGTGAGGGTGAGGGTGCCTGCGCCGGTCTTGGCAAGACCGCCGGCACCGGAGCGGACGCCGGAAAACACGATGGGGCCGGACGCGTCAAAGACGAATGTACCCGCACCGGTCATGTTACCGGTGAGGGTGAGGGTGCCGGAGCCGGCGTTTTCAATGATGGCCCGGTCTTTGTCAACGGTGAAAATTTTGTCAGTGGAGGACGCGGTGGCGCCGGTGACGCGCAGCCGCGAGTAGATGCCACTGTCGAGCGGATTGACGAAGTTGACGGTCGTGCAGGAGCCGAGGGGGTTGGGGGTGCCATTGGGGGCGAGGAAGGCGACCTCCACGCTGTTGCCCCTGTCGAACGCGAGCGTACCTTGGATGTCGTTGTCCGGATGGTTCAGAGCCAGCGTGCCCCGCGTCCAGCCGCCTGTGGTTTCAAACCCATTGGGCGCGATGAGTTGGACGTTCATGTCGAGTCGTCGGCTCTGTATGGCGATACGGGCGCGCCTGGCGAGGTCTGAGGGAACGATACGCAGGGCCGCGCCCTCACCGTTCATCGAGCCGCCGATATTGACGGCGAAGTTCCAGTCGTTGCGGCAGAAGATGTTGGTGGTGTGCGAGGCGAAAATCAGGTTGAGAGGAAAATCATAACTCCAGAATGCGCCGATGGTCGTCCGTTCAGTGAAGGTCAACGGAGCATTGATGTGCGATTCGAGCCTGATGTAGTTAGTGTCGGTTTCTTCTTGGGCGGGATCTCGGCGGAGCGTGTTGAAGGTGATCGGACCGCTGCCGTACAGATAGATGTTGCGGCTGGCGGTGTTGGTGTAGCTGAGGGTGAGGGTCTTGGTCGGCTCGTAGTTGTAAGCGTAGAAGTTTCCGTTGACGCACAACGAGGCGTTCACGGTCTGATCATTGGCTGCGCCGGCGGGGAGTGTGAGCGTGCCGTTGGCGGCGAGTGTCAGCGTTTCTTCCGGCAGGCCGATCGTGTACGCGGCGGCGTCCGGGGCGAAGGTGATACCGGCGGCTGTGGCGCTGCTACCCAAGCCGATGGCTTTTGCCGTTGCCGTCACCGGTGAAAAACGCGGTTTCGGCGGAGGTGGGTACGGCACCGCCGCTCCAGTTGGCAGCGGTTGACCAGAGGGCGTCGGCACCCAGACCGGTCCACGCGCACGCGCCAGGCGTGTAGAAAGAGCCGACTACGCCGGACAGGGAGGTGGTGAAGGGACCGCCGTTTGAGGCGGGAATGAGGTCGGTGATGGTACCGTTGAAGGAGAGTGTGGAAACGGTCGCTGGCGTAAGTCCGCTAAGGGTGAGTGTGATGCTGCGCTGGTCGGCGGCAAGCGGGGATATCGCAGTGACGCTACCGGCGGGTGCCACCGTCCAGGCGGTCGGGGTGGCGACGGCGGGGGAGGCATTGAGGTCGATGGGCTTGGAGAAGGTGACGGTAGCCGTGTTGTCCGGGGCTAAGCGAACGGCGGTGACGACGGGCGGCGCAAAGTCGCCGTACGGCGTGACGATGTTGGTGATGGCAGGGAACCACGCGGCCGCCATCTTGCCGTAGCCGGTGTCGTTCGGATGGAGATTGTCGTACATGTCCGTTCGTTCGAGGTAGGCATGCATGTCCAAGAAATGGACACGGCGTCCGGCGTTTTGATGGGCCTGGACGACTCCTGCGACATACGGGTTGAAATGGTCTTTAATGAGGACATATCTCGAATCCGAGTCATTGGCGCCGCGCTTCAGCAGGGTGGTCACGATGATGTGCGCGTAGGGGCGGGCGGAGGCGATACGGGCGATGAGCGCGTCGAGTTCATCGATGGTGCCGGGGAAATTCGGCGCGTCGCCGGTGTCGTTCGTGCCGATGTGAACCAACACGACGTCAGGGTCCGCAACCTGCGCGAGCCATCCGAGGATGTTTTCGTAGAGACCGTTACTGGCGGCGGAAACATGCCAGCCGCTGTGTCCCTCGTGGTTGATTTCGTCACCGAGGCCGGGATGCGTATTCGAGGTCTGCGTGCCGATGTAGTCGACGTTGTACCCCGCATTGGTGAGTGTCACGTAGAGCGGGTAGCGGTAACCGCCACCGGTTTCCGCTGTTGTTCGATCCGTATGTGATGGAGTCGCCGAGCGGCATGATACGCAACGGCGGCGGCTGCGCCAGCACGGGCGTGACAGCGAGTAACGCACCCACACCGACCAACAACCAACGGCAGGCAACGGAACACAGACGGTTAGAACCGGACAGACGGATTGACATAAGGCACTCCTTTTCACTCACTGACGTTAAAAACCGCACACAACGTTGATGCATATTTTAAATAGTTTTCCCTTTTAGTCAATAGCCCGCACAAATTTTTTTTAGGCGCGCTGAATCCTTTCAATGGACAGTCGAGAGGGGATGGTCTAACATCTCTGGCAATGTAAGGAGAGGCTCTTGCAAAACCCCTCGTGGCATGGGCGTCCCGCCCATGAGACACGGGCAAGATGCCCGTGCCACACCTGCAAGCAAGGGGTTTTGCAAGACCCTCAGGAG
>ERZ795052.3114-NODE-3114-length-18813-cov-5.471266_pt1 | contig 18813 bp, 16 predicted proteins | sample MGYA00375136_ERZ795052 | MGnify/ENA primary metagenome ERZ795052 (study PRJEB30181, sample SAMN05720156) | activated sludge metagenome | isolation source: Anaerobic digester | place: Japan | collected 2015-05-26 ... | reverse complement strand
AGCAAGAGCCCTTCTCGGTGTGAAATTTCGTGCGGTTCCCTCCGAATCCCCCACCAGAGAAAAGCCCCTAATCCGCCGGTCAGCAGAGTGGTTACGAGCAGACCGTACAACCCACCGTCGCCGGTGCCCACGGCATAGAGCAGAGGAATCACAAGGCTAAGGCCCACCCCGCCGATAAAGAAACCCAATAGCCGGAAGAAAGCTCGCCAGACAATCACGTTACACCTTCGGCTTTCCGGAACTCCTCCCGGAAGATCGGCCGATTTGAGCGTCCCACCCGGCCGAACTGTTCCGGGAAGAAGTCAGAGAATCAGCGCCAGGCACTCTCCTTGCTTGCATCTACAAGAGCAAACCCTACGAGCCGGAAACTCTGAAACCTTGAGATTTCGGAAGCGTCCACCCCCTCTGCCTTCCTCCGGTTTCTAATAGATGAAAGCTCTTTCCAGCTTCGTCACTACGTCTTCGCGGCAAAAGAAGATCACACGATCGTCCAATTGGATGGTCGAATCCCCGTGGGGCACCTCCACCTCGCCGGTCGGACGGACAATCGCCCCCACCAAAGCACCCCGAGGAAACTCCACTTCCCGCAAGGCCTTGCCAACGTATTTCGACCCCGACGTCGCCACCAGCTCAATGGCCTCCGCCTCATCTTCGCGGAACGTGGTCACCGAAATGACCCGCCCCTTGCGTATGTACTGGAGAATACGGTCGACAACCACCAGGCGTGTACTGAAGGTCGAACTGATGCCCAACAGCTGGGTCATGGGCAGGAAGTCAATCCTGTTGACGAGAGCCACCCCTTTGCGGCACCCCATCCTCTTGGCCAGCATGCAGGCGAGAATATTGACTTCGTCCTCTCCCGTCAGCGCCAGGTACGCATCGATTCCCGCGATATTCTCTTCGGCCAGCAGTCGCTGGTCGGTTCCGTCACCATGCACCACGACCGTGCTCTCCACCATTGACGAGATCATCTGGCAACGGTCAAGATCGCGCTCAAACAGTTTCACCTGCACTCCTTGAGCTTCCAGACGAAGAGCAGCCTCGATACCCAGCTGCTTCCCGCCGACAACAAACACCCGTTCGACCTTCCGCTGTGGTTCCAGACCAAACTGCCGGAAGACGTCGTCCACTTGCTGTTCCGGCGCAACCACGTAAATTTGATCGTCTCTTCGCAGTTCGTCTTTACCGTCCGGGATGATGACGTCACCTTCCCGAAAGATCATTGTCACTAGAAACCCGGGGACCTTACCCTGCGTCGCCAAATCTCGAATCCGGAGTCCGACGAGAGGGGAGCCCGCGTCCAGACGCATTCCAAATAAACGGACCTTCCCGCCGGCAAAAGGGATGACCTCGGAGACGCCCGGCAAGCCGATCACTTGGAGGATTCGCTCGACTGTCTCGCTGTCGGGATGGATCACCAAGTCCACTCCCAACAACTTGCTCGCACAGATCGACCGCCAACGCGCCACTTCGTGAGTCCGCAGTCGAGCCACCTTGATGCGGATGTTGGAGAAGGCCTGAGCAATCAGACAGCCTAGAACGTTGGTTTGGTCGCTCGTGGTAACGGCAATCAGCATGTCCGCCGTGATCAGCCCTGCACGCTCCAGAGTTTTGATGCTGGCGGCATCCCCCTGCACTACCTTGGCGTCCAGACGGTCCTCCAACTCCTCACAGCGAGATTGATCGGCCTCCACGATGGTAACTTCGTTGCGTTCTCGGATAAGCCGGCGAGCCACCATCGCCCCGACCGCCCCACCGCCAAGTATCAATACATTCATGGGATCTCCCCCACCTTCAGAAAACGGTTCCCCAAGTTTAGCCCCGAAATGTCGAGTGCTGTCAATCTTCCTTCGACCAGCTAAACGACCCCAGTACCGAAGCGAAGATCGAGGTGCACGCCAAAAGGTCTCTCTCTTGTCGCCCACTCAACGAGAATGCCACCAACCCTTCCCCGAAGGGCGCCGCAGCGACCCATTCCTGTCGTCCCGTCGGGCAGTAATAGGAGCGCATTACAAAGCCGGCGACAGACTTCAATGGTCGGGGAAGATCGTCCTTAATTTCACCCAGCGGACAGGCTTCCTCAAAACCCTTGCGGTTTTCCTCCAGCCAGCCATCGATCGAGGTGTCCCGGGGGATCAGGCGCACCAGGATGACAGCAGGCGCCCGCCGCCAATCCCCGCTCTCAATGGGATATAGAACGAAATGAGCGATTTGAGGGGCTGCAGAGGTGTCCAACCTCCAACCAGCCGGCTCCAACACCCGAAAGCGGAAGCCGGCACCGTATAGATCAACGAATCGCCCGGCTCTCGGTTCCGATTCTTCCGCCAGAGCACTCCCCCCGACGCCGACAAAAAGCAAGAGAAGCCACCACCTAGACAGACCACGCACCACCCGGCAAGAACCCTGATTTCGCATACCTCAAGCATCGTATAATACTGACCATGCCGATTTTCGAGTACCGTTGCCGATCGTGCGGCGACCAGTTTGAAAGAATCGTTCGAACACCGGACGAAGGGGTCATTTGCCCGGACTGTGGTTCGGGAGACGTCGACAAGTTGTTCTCTTCTTTTGCGGTGCGTTCGGCATCCGCGGTGCGAGCCGGATCCGACCAAAGTCCTTGTTGTCAATGCGGGGCGGCGGAAACCGGCGCTTGTCCTGGGATGCGTTCGAGTTGATCTGCGCCCACAAGGCTTCGCCGAACGTCCGCCAAGCCGTTTCGGGGGCTTAAGCGCGGGGTCCACTCTTCGCTACGGTTTCCCGCCATCTCCTTCCCACGCGACACGAGCCGCAATTTCACGTCGAGAAAGGAGCTTCGGCCCTTGGCCGTATGGTAGTCCCCTGGTTGCCGCCACCCGGTCGATAAAGGACAGGCCCAGGGATCCAACGTAGTTCTCCTCCGCAGCGTATGCCGGGTCCTTCAAAGCCTCCTGCAGGTCGACGAAACCGTACCCGCGTTCTTCCAGCGACCCAAGCAGATCCGCCAAAAAGTGTGCGGTCGCAAGGCCCGGATGAAGCTGCAGAATCTGCGGAATCGGCCTGCCGAAGACCAGTTCGGCTTGGCTCTCCGCAGATTCCAACGCCCGCTGAAAGGTTTCGAGGTACACCATCTTCAAGCGCTCCAGCGCCTCCTCGTCCTCGAAGCAATCCCGCAGTACGAAGTTGAACTCGTAGTCGGCAAAGAACACCGTGGCCGGGACGGCGCGGAACCCTGCATCGCGTAGCAGATTGGCGATCCGACGCTTCTTCCCCTCCGTGTTTCCTTCATGAAGCAGCGGATAGCGGAAAAGGATCTCTTCCTGCCCCACCTTCACGAAGTGGCGAAGGGTCTTCACGCCTTCGGCCGTTTGCCACCAAAACTCGTCCTCGTCGACCTCATTCAGATCGACATAACCCCATGTGTTGTTGCCCAGAACGTGCCCGGCCTTAACCCAATCCTGCAAGACGATCACGGCGTCGGGTCGATTCGCGATCTTTTCCTCGACGACGAATCCCGCGGCCTTCACCCCGTGATCCTCTAGGGCCCGAAGAATCATGCTTGCCAACTCGCGGGGAGTCCAGAAGGAAAGCGGCTCCATATACGGCAGCTTGTCAAACGTGACGGCGATGCGCCGGGCTCCCGACGGCTCCGAGTCATCTTGGCGGGATTCTCGAGCCCAGCCTTCGGATCCGGCCAGGCCAATGAACAGCATGAGGCCGAACACACACGACCGCATTACCTTCCATCTCCGAGACTTTTCAAAATTGAAAACCACACTTGCCTCTTTCCGCGGAGAGCGTTAGAAGTTATCGTATACCACAGAGATGCCGGACGGACGAAGGCGGTTCAGAACGCGGAACTCAGGGAAGTTCAGGAGGTAACATGGTGGACAGGCAAACGAAACTCGAGCTCGTGCTTGTAACATCCCTTTTAGTTTTGTTGTGTGCCGCATGCGCTACGGAGACCCCGGAACCAGAGGCTACTCCGGAGAATCTCTTTGCCGGCCGCTGGGATGTGACCGTTCAAGGCCAAGACGGTCCTTACCCCTCCTGGTTCGAGCTGGAGCTTGAGAACGGGATTTGGAAGGGCAGGTTCGTCGGCCGGGTGGGCAGTGCTCGGCCGATTCAAGAAATCTCAATCGAAGGACACCAACTTCGGTTCAGTCTTCCCGTCCAGTACGAGTCACATCCGGAGGACATGTGGTTCGAAGGAACCTACCGGGACGACATCATTGAAGGAACGACCAACGCCGAAGACGGAACCATACTGACCTGGACCGCCCGCCGGGCTCCATCCCTCGAGCGTACGTCACCTCCCGAATGGGGTGACCCCATCGACCTGACGGCCGGACCGCTGGAGGACAACTGGCGTCCCAGGGATCCTGAAGCGGAAAATCACTGGAGACTGCAGGACGGAATCTTGGAAAATACGGGGAGGGGATCGGACCTCGTCACGCGACAAGAATTCGACGACTTCAAGCTACATCTCGAGTTCCGGTGTCCGGAGGACAGCAACAGCGGAGTGTACTTGAGGGGCCGCTACGAGGTTCAGATTCTGGATGACTACGGAAACCCTCCTTCCAGCGTGGGGATCGGCGGAGTTTACGGCTTCTTGACGCCCACGAAGAACGCCGGCCTACCTCCCGGCGAATGGCAGAGCTATGACATCACCCTGGTCGGAAGGCGAGTGACGATCCAACTGAACGGTGAAACCGTCATCGACAACCAAGAGATCCCCGGAATCACGGGTGGGGCTCTGGATTCCAACGAAGGTGATCCGGGTCCACTGATGCTACAAGGGGATCACGGGCCAATCATGTTTCGTAACGTGGTGGTCACTCCGGCGCGGTGATGCTACATAGATCCGGTCACCGCCGGAAGTGCGACCGGCCGGGTAACAAACGGGGGTGCAAAGAGATGAAAAAACTCTCTAGACACGTGGTTCCTGGTTTTACTGTGCTGGCGTTGGTTGCCGGCTGGGCGGCGGCCCAGGAACGCGCCAGTATGTCGGCGCCGGTAATCCGGTCCACGGCGGAAGAATTGATTATCAGTGCACGGTTCGAGGACTTCGTCGCGGATCGGAGCTACCGGATAGGCTTTGGAGCGGTCGACAAGGCTCCCGAGATGACGCTGGAACTTATGCTTGGTGACGAGCCGGTCTCGCTGGAAGCCCAGGATTTCGTACAGGGCAACACCAGTGCGTGGTGGCGAGTCGAACACGTCAACGCTCGCGGCTACTTTCTCAAGGGTGAGGACCTACCCGAGGAAGGCGGAGCGCTGGTCCTTCGGGTTCGTCTCAACCGCAGTGAGGCTGAGAAGTACGACAGACTGTTCATATTCGTCGCACGCGACTACGGGAACGACCGCTGGTACCTGGAAGACGGCACCGTCATCGAAAAATCCGATTGGTGATCAACAGCCTGTTTGACGTTCTCGAAGCCGGCCGGAGGGTGAGCCGCCGCGAGGCCGTCCGCTTTGTCACTAGGAGCGGTTCTTGGGGGTGGTCCTACGAAACGTTGCGACGCCATGTCGAAAGCACCGCGGCGTGGCTGACCGACGACGGTGTTCGCCGGGGCGATCGCGTGGCCCTCTGGTCCGAGAACCGACCTGAGTGGCTGGCCGCTTTTTGGGCAGTGCAGTTGGTTGGAGCGGTCGCCGTTCCTATAGATTATGCTTCCTCGCCGCGGCTGGCCCAACGGTTCGTGCAAGCGGCCGATTGCTCGCTTCTGCTCTACGGCACAGGAACTACGAACCTGCCCGATGTCAAGTCCTTCCCACTTCTCGACATCCCCTTTACAGAACACGCTGCAGTCAACTGGAACCCGCCTGAACCGGATGACATTGCCCAGATTCTCTTCACCTCGGGCACTACCGGACAACCCAAAGGAGTCGTTCATCGTCATCGACTCCTGGCCGATAATCTACAACCTTTCGCCGCCGAATTTGCCAGGTACCGCATGTTGGCGGCGCCGTTTCAGCCGATTCGCATTTTGTGCCTACTGCCGTTGAGCCACGTCTTCGGACAGACGATGGGACTCTTCCTGCCACCGCTCTTGGGAGGTTCCGTCGTCCTCGCCCCCGACGCCCTGCCGAGCGACGTGGCACGTATCCTGCGCGAGAATCGAGTCACCGTCCTGGCGACGGTTCCTTGGTTTTTGGACCACTTCACCGCCTGCGTCAAGCAGCTGCCAGGATACGGTCCCAAGTCTCTCCGCTATAGCGGATGGGTCGGAGCGGCCGAGCGGTGGTGGAAATATCGCTCCGTTCATCGCCGGCTCGGCTGGAAGTTTTGGGCCGTTGTCACGGGAGGAGCGGCGGTTCCGCAACACTTGGGAAACTTTTGGTCGGACTTGGGCATTCTCCTGATCCAAGGATACAGCCTCACCGAGGCAGGTCCGGTAGTCGCCGTCAACCACCCCTTTCGCAATCGCCCGGGCTCCCTCGGCACCCCGGTAGGGAAACGGGCGATCCGCATCTCGGAAGACGGCGAAGTGTGGGTTCATCTCCCCTCTCCTGTTGAAGTACTGGCTGACGGTCAACCACAGCCCGTGTCGGATGACGGCTGGATCGGCACCGGAGACTTGGTACAACAAGACGCCGACGGCCGACTCTATTTCCGGGGACGAAAGAAGGAAGTTATCGTTACCGGGGAGGGATTCAACGTCTATCCGGACGACGTCGAACCCGTCCTTCGCGAGCAACCCGGCATCAGGGACGCGTGCATCGTTCCATGGACGGAGGACGGCTCGGAGGTACCGGCGGTGGTGTTGGTTCTGGACGATGCTTCTCGTGCCTCCGATGTCGTGGCCAGGGCCAACCGCAAACTGGAACACCACCAGCGGATCCGCCGCTGGTTTGTCTGGCCGGAGCCGGAGTTGCCTCGCACGAGTGCCACGGGAAAGCTCAAGCGCGCTGAAATCCGCCGTAGGCTGGAAGCGGGTGACCTGCCAGGCGGGCCAGGATCGGCGGCCGGCGAAGCGGTGAAACTGACGCGGCGGCCGGGATGGCTCCATCTGGCCCACGGATCGCCGGAAGAGTTGTTGAAACTAACTTCGTTGGAGCAGGTCGAACTCTTGGAAGAGCTGGAGCAAATCCTTGGGAAACACTTACCTGAAGCCGAGTTCACAAATCTCAGAACAGTGGGTGACCTACAGACTTGGATCCAGCGGAACGCCCAGCCCCCGGACATTTCGGACGAAGATGCGGGCCGTCCGATTGCCTTTCCCCGCTGGACCCTTTCGTTCTTTCCCCGCCTGATTCGAGCCGTGGTCCGGGAAGGCATTGCCTTGCCGCTGCTGCGTGCACTGCTACCCCTGCGGATAGAGGGTAGCGATCGGTTTAGAGCCGGACCGTCGGGGCCGCTGCTTTTCGCCGCCAACCACCAGAGCCTCTTGGATGTGCTCATTCTGTGGGCGGCTCTTCCGGCCTCGTGGCGGAGTCGGTTGGCTCCGGCCGTGAGAATGGAGCGATTCGCCGGCCGATTCGCGCCTGAAGGCCGGCCGTTCTTTACTCGCGTCCGACATCGAATCGAGTACATTTCGGCTTGCTTATTGTTTTGTGTCTTCCCTCTGCCGCAGCGAAGCGCAGGCTTGCGGAGCGCTTTGCATTACGCAACCGAACTGGCGGCGCGGGGTTACCATCTGGTGATCTTTCCCGAGGGAGAGCGAAGCTCGGACGGACGGCTTCTTCCCTTTAAGCCGGGAATCATTTCCCTGGCTCGCCAGTTGCAAATCCCGGTGCAGACCGTGTATCTGGACGGTGTATGGCGCGTGCTGCCCAGGGAAGCCAGGTGGCCGCGCCGCTTCCCGGTGACAGTGCGTTTCGGCCCCAGGTTGCGGATCCATCCAACAGAGAAAGTCGAGCCGGCTCTCGAGCGGCTGGCTGAAATCTTCCACAACCTGAGTTCCGGAAGACAGACAGACTCATAGGAGAAAGCCACCGGCTTTCTCAAGACTCAGCGACCGGTGCCGCGCCGTTCATTCTTCACTCGTTCTTGACGACATCGCCCTCTTTAATTCCTTCGCCGGCGACGAGCGTCCCCTGAGCGGAGTCGGGTTCTACGCTGTCCACCCGAATCCGGCCTACCTTATCGGTGAGCTCTCGCAGCACCTTACCGGTGGCAGGATCCTTGACGGTTCTCGTGACACGCTCCACGGTGAACTCCATGCCCGGCTGCACACCATGATTAGAGCCGACATTCATGATAACCATGGGCCCCTCTACGAAGGCGACTAGACCCTGAATCTCCCGCTTCCGCGTAGGCAGCCGATCCACGTTGTCGACCAGCTTCCGGGCTATGGTCTCGGATGCCTGGTACGTCGCCTCACCCAGTATGGTTTCACGAAAGTCACTGCTCGTCATGCTGATACCGCCCGATCCAAAGCCGCCTCCACCGGCACCAAGACCGCCCAGAAGAAGTCCGGAGCGCTTCGATACCCCCTACCTTCGGCCACCGCCAAGATCTCCCCTGTCTCGATATCGACGATCCGGGCGCTGATCCCTACGTTCGCCTTCCCTTCTTCTTTGCGGAACTTACCCCCGATAATTCCTCCAAAACCGCCGCCGATACCACCGAGACCGGTCTTCTTCTGCTCCGTGCCGAACTGGGTGATGGACCCCACGACGATGGCGTCTACTCCCAAAAGTTTGCCCAGACGCGCCGCAGTGGAAGGATCCGCCCGATCCGACTGGGAAAAATCCTGCTCCGCTAGAACGTTTTCCAGGGCACGCCGCTCGATAACCCGGTAGGTACCATCCTCGACCAGCAGGTTGATGACAATGTCGGCCACACCCTTCCCTACATCCCAGTTGTAAGAGCCCCACCACGGCTCAATTGCGGAGAAGTCAAAATCCAGGACGGCAATCCGTTTCTTCGGCTGGGCCTGGCTCCATACCATGCCCGGCAGCAAGGCCGACACCGCTAGAATACAGGCGGCATCTTTCACATGGGTTAGTCTCCTCGTTTTCGTCCTTTCAAGGCTAAGATCCTGTGCCAGAGAACACACCGTCTCTCTGAACTATCCATCGGCAACGTACAGCCCTACCTTGTTCACTGAGCCGACTGATCGTGCTCATTCGTTGCGCGTAACAGTACTTTAGCGGGAGCCTTTTGCAATCTGTGTGAATCTCTTCTTCTTGCCTCCCGGGAAGTGCGTCGGTCGCCGCGGCACGCTCGCCTTTTCGAGAAAGCCGTGCTGGTTTTTAAGAGTTAGATCTTTCAAGCGTTCCGGATCGGAGCTCGAGACGGCAGGCACCATCTAGGCCGCGGCGTTCAGAGATCTCCTCGCCGACACAGGATGCTTCCACCGACCTTCCCCGGCGTCGGCGGCAGACAAGAGAGCGTAATCTTCCAACCGCCCCGGGGCGACCGTTGGCGGCGAGCAGGTTACAATAGACCGCCGGCACTAAAAACCATGGGCATCTTGGCACTCGTTTTGATCTGCGGCCTCGGATTCCTGATCGCCTACCACACCTATGGAAAATTCCTTGGGAGTAAGATTTTTCAGCTTCAAAGTACCTGTCTCACTCCCGCCCACCAGCAACGGGACGGGGTGGACTACGTCCCTACCCGCAAGGGAATCGTCTTCGGGCATCACTTTACCTCCATCGCCGGCACCGGCCCTATCGTCGGGCCGGCCATTGGTGTGATTTGGGGGTGGGTTCCCGCCGTTCTTTGGGTGTTCTTCGGGTCCATCTTGATGGGTGCAGTGCACGATTTCGGATGCCTGGTCGTATCGCTGAGAAGCCGGGGCAGAAGCATTTCCGATGTGGCGGGGCGTTTGATCAACGGACGTGTACGTCTACTTTTCTTCGTCGTGATTTTCCTGACGGTTCTCATCATCATAGCCGTCTTCGGGGTCGTAATCGCGGCCGTTTTTGATCGATTCCCCTCCGCCGTCCTGCCGGTTTGGCTACAGATTCCCATCGCTGTGGCCCTGGGCTGGGCGATCTACCGACGGGGATTCGGAACTCTTCCGGCCACTGTCGTCGCAGTCTCCGCCATGTATCTGACCATAGCCTTGGGGACCGGTGTACCGGTGAAAATCCCGGCGCTGGACGGTCTGCCCCCTACTGGCATCTGGGTGATTTTGCTTCTGATTTATGCCTGGATCGCCTCTACCTTACCCGTGCAGGTCCTTCTTCAGCCTCGGGATTACATCAATGCTTGGCAACTTTTTGTCGCCATGGGGTTGCTGGTGGTCGGTGTGATCGCGGCATCGAGCATGGGGTCTCTTACCTTCGCCGCACCGGCGACAAATGCCGCGACGCCGGAGGGTACTCCCTACTGGTGGCCGTCTTTATTCGTGATTATTGCTTGCGGCGCCATCAGCGGCTTCCACTCGCTGGTCGCTTCGGGAACTTCTCCGAAGCAAATCGACCGGGAGACCGACGCCCTCTTCATCGGGTACGGCGGGATGCTGCTGGAAGGGTTCCTTGCCCTGCTGGTGATCGTCTGCGTTGCGGCGGGCGTGGGTCTGGGAGTGGCTGGATCCAGCGGCGTCCTTCACGGATCGGAGGCGTGGTCGCATTTCTATAGCGTCTGGATTGGTGACCGAGGTCTAAGTGACAAAGTGGCTCCCGTGGTGGAAGGAGCCGCAAACCTGATGGCTTCGGCGGGAATTCCTCGAGCTTTCGGACTGACACTGATGGGTGTCTTTATCGCTTCCTTCGCCGGCACGACTCTGGACACTGCCGTGCGCCTCCAGCGATATGTCATCGGCGAACTGGCTGAAGGTTTTGGACTCCGCCGAGCGGCTGGACGTTACACGGCGACTACCATAGCCGTCCTTTCCGCAGCGGCGCTGGCGTTCGCTTCCGGAGCCGATGGGAGCGGCGCCATGCGACTCTGGCCGTTGTTCGGGACCGCCAACCAGTTGCTTGCCGCCCTCGCCTTGCTTGTCGTCACTATGTACCTACGTCGCTGGGCGGACGCCCGCTACCTGCTGACCGCGCTTCCGTGCCTCGTGATGTTGGTCGTGACGAACTGGGCGATGATCGACAGTTTGCAGAGCTTCTACTCCACCGGAAATACCCTGCTACTGGGAGTGAGCGGCTGTATTACCTTGGTGGCCCTGTGGATGACGGTGGAAACGGCCCTCGTCTTCCGCCGATCGTTCTCCAGACGGGCCGTCGGTGGGGAGCAGCCCATCCTTACGATTCTTCCGTAGCCCCGACGTTGTGCATTACCCGGAAAGAGCCTGCTAAACCGTAGGCCGGAATTCCGCCGTGGGAAGAAATACGCGAAAACAGGTTCCTCGGCCCGGCTCGCTTTCCAGTTCGATGGTTCCTCCAAGGCGCTCCACTAGTCGTTTCACTATGGACAGTCCCAGGCCGGTTCCTACCGCCCCGGTCGCCTTCGCCTCCCGTGTTCGGAAGAAGCCTTCGAAAATCTTCTCGCGATCCTCAGGCCGAATTCCGATTCCGGTATCGCAAACCTCAACCACAACCTTTCCCTCCGCCGGCTTCCGAGCCGTCAGCCGTACTTTCCCGCCTTCGGGCGTATATTTCACCGCATTGTCCAGCAGATTCTGAAAGATACGCTCAAGGTCCTGAACCTCGGCCCGCACGGTAGTTTCAGGCGCAATCTCCACCTCCAAGCGGATCTTCTTCCTCTCCGCACTCTCTTGAACCGTCTCCAAAACGGTGTCGAGGGCCTCCCGCAAGCCAACGGGATCGGGAAGCTGCACCGACGGGGGTCGCTGAGCGGCAGCCAAATCTAGAAAATCCCGAATCGTGGAGAAGGCGTCTTCGAGCCGGCGGCGGGCTCGGGCTACCAATTCTTTCTGTTTCGGTGTCAGAGAGCCGGCGTACTCCAGAGCGTCCAGGATTCCCTGAATGGCCGCCAGCGGGCTCCGAAGCTGGTGATGTGCCATTCGGGCGAACCACACCTTTTCTTCGTTGAGTGCTTGCAACTCCGCATACGCCCGGGCGTTTTCAATAGCCACGGCCCCCAGGTTCGCCAAGTTACGAAGAAAGCGTTGTTCTCTTTCACTGAAGACGTGAGGTTTGTCCGAGTAAACCCGGATGACGCCCAAAACACGGTTCTTCGCCTGCACCGGCACACACAGCATTGACCGAAGCCCCTCCTGCCGGGCCTCCTCCCGGTACTGGAATCGGTGATCGTCTCCTACCTCCAACACTTGGACTACGCCGCCCCGCAAGGCCTCCAGATCGACCAGGCTCTTCGAAACCTCGACCGGACCCTTGTTCAAGTAGGCTTGGCTCAGTCCATAAGCGCCTCCGATGTAGAGACGAGTCCCCGTCTTATCGAAAAGGCGTATGAAGCAGGCCTTCATATTCAGCAAGCGAGCCGCCTGCTCGGCGATAAGATTGAGCACTTCCTGCAGGTCGAGGGTCGAGTTGACCAGCTGGCCGAGCTCGTAAAGGGATTCCATCTCCCGCAGTGCTTGGCTGACCTCCTGCTGCGTGTTGTAAAGAGCCTCCTCCTTCTCGCGCAATCTTCGGGCGATAGAGGTAACCAGATACGTCGTAACAACAAAGAAAAGGGTGACGCCCGCCCAGATCAGCAAATCCGACCGGACGGCTTCAGGACCCACCCAAGCCACCGCAGAAGGAGCGGGAGTGATCCAACCGGCTTCCTGAGCTACAGCCAAGAGCCCCAACAGGAGAGACGAGGCTACCGTCAACTGGTAACACGCATTGCGCGACAGGAGAATCGCCGCGATGATCAGGTGGAAAGAAAAGATCAGCGTCAGAGGGCTGCGAATACCCCCCGTCAAATAAATGATTACGAGGAGGGCCACCCAGTCCAGGACGATCTGGACCACAATAAGCAATCGAGCCGTCCGGGGGCTGCCGCGAGTCTTGCCACGAAGCCTCAGGAATACGACGTTGTAGGCGAGAACCACAAAACCGATCAGGTACAGCGGTCCGGACGACAGGACCAGCCCGAACACGCGCGTGGCCAGCCAGGTACCCAGCAGGATCCCACCGGCCGCCAACCACCGGAGCTGAATGAACCAGGAGAGACGCTCTTCCACCTCCCTTTCGAGCGGGATGGCAAAGGAACTCTCAGCGCCGCCGTTCTGCATCCGGCACTTCCCCTTCCGCTGGGGCAGGCGTAACGATTCCTCCCTATTGTTTTTTCAGTTTCGCCTTCAGTAGCGCTAAGAGAGTATCGGGTTTGATTGGTTTTTGGAAGACGCCGGACAATCCGAGCTCGGAAAAGTCAATCGCCGCCTGGAGATTGTCCCCTGTGGAACTCAAGATGTAGATTGGGGCTTTGTTTCCCATCGCCTGGAGTTCCTTCACGAAGCGGGTTCCTGCGTCGATCTCCTCCATCATCAAGTCTACGATCAGCAGATCCGGCTTCATTTCCTTGTAAACGCGCAATCCTTCTTCCGCACTGGTGGCGGTACCAACAATGTACCCGTTAGCTTCCAGCACCACCCGCAAGGCTTCCAGAATATCGGGATCGTCGTCTACGCAGAGGATTACGTGCTTTCCGTTTAGCATTGCCAATATCTCCCTGGATCCCCAACTTGCCGTTCGCCCAACTTTCCGGATCCGGCTGCCGGATCGCTCACCCGAAGCCCGTCTTGCAGCCAGCCCTCGACAAACGTCACGGCCGCCTCCAAATTGGACTGAGCTTCGTCCGTCAAACCCTCTCGAAACGGCTCAAAACAATAGCCCCGAATCGCCAACACATAGCCGCAGGGATTCTTACCGAAAACCCCCTGGGCCAAACCCAAAACTTGCTCTGGAGTCAAGCTGTGGCTGGAAAACGACAGCGAGCTGCGCGGCTCGACCCGCCGAAGCTGGAAAGGCGAAGCTCCCCGCACCGCGGCGTCGGCAAAAACGACCAGATCATAATCCATCACCTGAGCCACATGCTCCAGACCGAGCTGGTAATCAACCTCCAAGGCCACTCCCGCCACCGCCGACTTGGCCAGGCGGTCGGCAAGCGCCGGGCCCAATCCGTCATCACCCCGAGACGGATTCCCATAACAGAGAAACAAAACCTTCGGCTCTTTCTCCTCGGTCATGCCCGAACTTTCCGCTCCAGCAACTCGCCTTCCGCCCCCCGCAGTTCGACAATCAGCGGCATGCGACCTAGAGCGTGGGTCGCGCAGGACAAACATGGGTCGTAGGCGCGGATCGCCACTTCGATATGGTTCAAGAGGCCCTCGGTGATCTGCGGAACACCGGAAAGATACTCCTCCGCCACCCGGGTTACGGCTCGATTCATCGGTTCGTTGTTGCTGGTGGTGGAGACGATCAGATTCGCCCGCACGACCTGATCCTGCTCGTTGATCCAATATTGGTGGAACAGAGTGCCGCGGGGAGCCTCTATGATGCCCACCGCTTCCGACCTCCGTTCGCCCTCCACCAACAAGTCGGTGCCCTGCAGGTCCGGATCGTGCAATAGGTTCCGAATCTTCTCGGCGGAGTGAAGTAACTCGATCATCCTGGCCCAGTGATAGGCCATCGTCCAGTTGTTCGGCTTCCCTCCCGACACCTCTTTGAATTCCCGTCGTGCTTCCTCCGCCTCAGGGGTGTCGAAGCGATCGCAGTTATTGACCCGGGCAAGGGGGCCGACACGGTACCAACCCGTTTCGGGTCCCAGCGAGCGAATGAAAGGAAACTTCATGTAAGACCAGGAACGCACTTCCTCGCTGATGTAGTCGGCGTAAGCTTGATTATCTACGCCGTCGAAAATTATCCGACCCTCTGCGTCCCGGGCCCGCAACAACCCGTCGTAAATATCATAGGTACCGTCCGCTCGGACGATGCTGAGGTGGTTGGACGGAAAGGCGCCGAAATCGGCCAGTCGCTTCTGATTCTCCAACGTGTAATCTCTCGCCAGCTTAAGCGCTCCCCGGGCCCACTGAAGGATTTGATCCATGTCACGAAGAAGCTCGTCACGCTCCTCGACGGAAAGATTCTTATTGACTCCGCCCGGTATGGCTCCGGTACCGTGGATCTTCTTCCCGGCGGTCGCCCGAATGACCTCTTGCCCGAACTTTCTGAGGAGGATTCCTTGCTTGGCAAGCTCGGGATGCTTTGCGGCCACCCCTAGAACGTTCCGGAGCGCGGGCTCGGCATCAAACCCGAACAGCAGATCGGGGGAAGCAAGGTGGAAAAAGTGCAACGCGTGAGATTGTAGGAACTGGCCGTGGTGCATGAGAAGACGCATTTTCAGTGCGGTAGGCGTGAGGTTCTCCCCCCCCACCAACCGATCCGTCGCCTTAGCAGCCGCCAGATGGTGGCTCACCGGACAGATCCCGCAGAGCCGCTGCACCAGAACGGGAGCTTCCCAAAACGGACGACCTTGGATGAAACGCTCAAAACCTCGGAATTCAACAATATGCAAGCGGGCCTGCCGTACCCGGTTGTCCTCGTCGAGCAAAATGGTCACCTTTCCGTGACCTTCGACCCGGGTTACCGGTTCAATAACAACGCGCCTGAGATTGAGACTGGTACTCACGGCTGCACTCCTTCGTCAGTCGTACTTGATCAGCTGATACGGAAGATCCGGAACTCGTCCTTCGAGAAGCGCCACCAACGCTTCCCACAGCGTGTCTGCGGGAGGTGGACACCCGGGCAAAAAGTAGTCAACTTCGACCACCTCTTGGCAAGGGTAGACCCTGTCAAGCAGCAAGGGTAGCTCGGGGTCGTTGGGGACGGTACCCGAAGGGTTAAAGACCGTAACGCCTTCGAGGTAAGCCTCTTTAAAACACTCTTCCAGCGGCACAAAATTCCGCATGGCCGGAATGCCGCCCATGGTCGCGCAGTCGCCGACCGCTACCAGGACGTCACAGTGGCGCCGGAACTCCCGAAGCACCGCTACATTTTCCTCGTTGCAGCAACCTCCTTCGATCAAACCTACGGCACAATGCTGCTGGAATTGCTTGAAATCGTCGATCGGAGACTTATCGAACTCGACCAGTTCCGCCAGCTGAAGAATCCGCTCGTCGATGTCCAGCAACGACATGTGGCAACCGAAACAACCCGCCAAAGATGTCGTGGCGATTCTCGGCTTACTCATGCTGTCCCCCTTCACCGGCCGCACCGATACCGCCGGCTTCAACTTCGCTGCCGATCGGCACCAAGTCATACTTGCGCCGCCCAACCGGGATGCGATAACCCTCGCGCTTCCGCAACAAGGCCCCTACCGGGCAAACCTCGGCGGCCCGATCGGTGGTTTCGGCCTCGGTCCCGCCAAGTCCGTTGCGGGAGTTCACCCCCAGACGCTTGTCGCGACCGCGCCCTATAAACTGAAACACGTTCTTCCCGTCCAGTTCCTTCGACGCCCGGATGCAGCGGGCACACAAGATGCAACGGTTTCGATCCAAAAACAGCCCAGGATGCGTCGCGTCGACATCCCGCCGGGGAAATTGGTACGGAAACCGAGGGGCCGTGATCCCGAAACGATAGGCCAGCGCTTGCAGCTCACAGTTACCACTCTTCTCACAAAACATGCAGAAATGATTGCCCTCGACAAAAAGCAGCTCGATGATCTGCTTTCGAAGTTCCCGCAGCTCGGGGCTATCGGTGACCACCACGATTCCTTCGGCCACCGGTTGGGTACAGGAGGCCTGGGGTCTTCCGTTGACCAAGACGGTACATACGCGGCAGCTTCCGTGGGGGGAAAGTCCCTTTTGGGCACACAGGCGCGGAATGTACTTCCCGGCGGCCACAGCGGCCTGCAGGATAGTTTGGCCGGCCTGTGCCTCGACCACTTCATCATCCAGGATAAACGTAATCGTCCGGCTCAAAGTGCATCCTCCTCGCTTAACGGTTGCTCGAATGGACGGAAGGCCGACCGACCACGCGGGTGGCCTCCGCCAGAGCCGTCTCAAGATCGAAACTCGGCAAAACATCCCGGGTTACTGCCTGCAGGCGGCTTTCGACCACCTGCGGGAACTTCTCGAAAAGATCCAGCAACGCGTTGGGAGAGGTTTGGCCGAGTCCACAACGACTGGCTTGCTTGACCGTCCCCGCCAACGTGCGCAAGGTGTCAACCTCTCTACGGGTGGCTTTGCCGCTCCGGATCCTGCGCACGTACTCCAGCATCACCGGATTTCCCGCCCGACACGGTGTGCAGTAGCCGCAACTCTCATCGGTAAAAAACTCCTGAAACGCCTCCACGACCTCCAGCAGGTCACGTTCGGCAGAGAAGACCATAACCGAACCGCCGGTCGACAGATCGTCGAAGCATATGTGCCTGGAAAAATCAGCCGGCCCCACCAGGTGTCCACTCGCCCCTCCCACTTGCACGGCCTGGACCCCCTCGGCGCCGACCATCTCCAAAACCCGTGCCAGAGACGTTCCGAAAGGCACCTCGTACACGCCGGGGCGCTTGCAGTCCCCGGAGACGCTCAACAACTTCGTCCCCGAGCTGCCGTCCGATCCTTGTTGGGCAAACCAGCCCGCACCTTCCTGGATGATCCGAGCGACACAGCACAGCGTCTCCACGTTGTTGACCGCGGTGGGACAACCCAAATACCCCTTCTGAGCGGGGAACGGCGGCCGGTTCTTCGGATCGCCCCTTAACCCCTCACAGGAACTGATAAGCGCCGTTTCCTCCCCACAGATGTAGGCTCCGGCGCCCATCTGGATACGGATGTCGAAGTCGAAATCGGGGTATCCCAAAATCCCCTTCCCAAGAAGTCCGTTCCTCCGTCTCTCCTCCAACACCGCCTCCAAGAACCGGCGCAAATAGGCGTACTCACCACGCAGGTAGAGAATCCCCTCCTTGGCGCCGATGGCATACCCGCCGACGGTCATCCCTTCGAAAAGAAGATCCGGGCACTCGGTGAGAATCACGCGGTCTTTGAAGGTACCTGGCTCTCCTTCGTCAGCGTTACAAATCAGAAAGCGCCTCTCACCCGGCGCGTTTCGAGTGAACTCCCACTTCATCCCGGTAGGGAAACCCGCTCCGCCTCGACCTCTCAACCGCGCCGTCTTCACATGACGGATAACCTCCACGGGAGTCATGGCAAGAGCCTTGGGCAGGGCGTCACCCGGAGAAAAGGGGGCAAAGATGACCGGTCCACGCAAGCGGATGTTGTTCTCCACCATGGCGTTGACCAATTCATGGGCATTGTTGCCGTCACCCACCTGTTTGACCAGTCTGGTCGGATCCAGATGAGACCGCAGTTCGGCTACGATCGTGCGCGCCAAGTCCGTGGACAGCCGCGTTACGACGACGTCGTTAACCAAGGCGGCAGGGGCCTGATCGGACATTCCGATACAGGCCGTCCGCGTCAGGGTGATGTTTCCATCCGGCGTCGTCTCGCCCAGCCTTATCCCGAGCTCCCCTTCGAATACCCGCTGGATACGCTCCATCCCGTGCATCCGGTCGATGATGTCGTCACAGAGGCGGATCGCTACCCGCCCGACCGGACGGCACGACAGAAAGGCATAGAACGAAGCCGTGCTTTCCACTTCCACCCGGGGCATGCGAAGAGTCCGAGCGATCTCGTCGATCGCGTCGTCCGAAATCCATCCAAACGAAGCCTGAACTTCGCGTAGGATGTCCAGCAAACGGACAGGACCCGGTTCATACCTACGACAGATCTCCTGGATCTTTGCCTGGAACGCTTCCTTCGTCATCGATTGGCTACTCCACCCGGCTAAGGCGACCCCGAGAACCGCCAATTCCACTCCGGCCGATCAAGCTCGGCCACGCCTACACACCCACCAAAAACTCCCAAGACCATACCCCAAAAGCAAGTATCGTTCCACTGTCATCGCATCATCTCCAAGCCCTCCGCGAAACTTCCGCCCGCGCCGGGAGGGTTGAATCGCCCATTTCTGGGCATTTTCACCCAGACCGCCGAGGAGCTTTCCGCCGCCCCAAGTCTGACGCCG
>ERZ795052.3109-NODE-3109-length-18835-cov-4.959265_pt1 | contig 18835 bp, 19 predicted proteins | sample MGYA00375136_ERZ795052 | MGnify/ENA primary metagenome ERZ795052 (study PRJEB30181, sample SAMN05720156) | activated sludge metagenome | isolation source: Anaerobic digester | place: Japan | collected 2015-05-26 ... | reverse complement strand
TCAAACGTAAAGTCCCTTTGGCCTTCATGTCCGTTGTGAACCAACAGTAGGGTTGATAAATGGAGATAAACCCGCCCATCGCCCCCGCCGATGGAGCAAAAATAGCGAGGGCGGCGGCCGCCACCACCGCCCTCAACACACCACCAAAGAAAAGGGAGATGTATAGTCTATTCATGGCGTCGCGTCCTCAATCAACGCTACGCCGGTCGCGTACATGTGCTCGTCATACCAACTGTATGGCTGGTACACCCGAAACCGGTCGTAATTCTTCCCGTCCCCCGCGATCAATTGCACGCACCGCCGCGGGATCGGAATCCCCATGGTGAGTTGTGCCAGGTCCCGGATGGCTTTCCCGCTCGGGACCCCCGGAATCACGATCTCCTGCGTGTTGCTCGCCGCCAGAATCGGCGCCGCAAAAGCCAAGTGATCGAATCCCTCCACACCCCGGCTCTGCAAACCGACCCATCGCGTCACCCCGTCCACCAACCGCGCCACGTACAACTCGTTCGTGGCATCCTGCGCCATGTCCCCCAACCGCAACCAAACCGTGTCCAACGGCGGGGGCAACTCAGTATACGGCGTCAACCCCAGAATCCCGGCCCGCGCCGCCCGGTTGACCCAGACATCATTTCCAAAACCAATCGGCTCCTCCCACTCCGAAAAAATCTCAAACGGAGGATCAACCGCCAGACCTTCGTACCAATGCTCCGGAAGCTCCGCCGCCAACCAGACCCCGAATACCACCCAAATCACCGCCCCGGCCTCCATCCCGCCCGGCGCATCCCGCCGTAAATGTACCGGCGCCGCCGCGCCCCCGTCAACCCTTTCCGGCGGGCCGCCCGCGCTAACTTCCGATGCAACGCCCTCGGCATCCGGATCACCTCCTTAATACCGTGAAATACATCGAATCCACCGTCCAGGTAAAATCAGCCGCCACTATACCGAAAAACAAGGTTCCGGAATACTCCATTTAACACATAAACCCCACCGCTGTCAAATGCAAAATAATTTACATATATAAAGAATTGATAAGAGAAAGAAGCGAACCGCGCGGGAGGGATGTCCATGCCCAGCCGCCATCGGCGTTTTTTGGGTGTCCGGGGGGCGAAAAAGGGGGCCCCAGATTTTACGTTTCCAAAACTACATGCATAAATATTTATGTTTATCAGGGCGGGGATCAGGGCGGGGATCAGGGCGGGGATGTGGTGGGGTGAGGAAACTCCTACCGCCTGCCGCCTGCTCCTTGCCGCTTGCCGCTTGCCGCCTGCCGCCCACCGCCTGCCGCTTGCCGCCTGCTGCCTGCTCCTTGCCGCCTGCCGCTTGCTGTTCACCGCTTGCCGCCTGCCGCTTACTCCTTGCCACCGTCCGCTTGCCGCCTGCCGCCTACCGCTTGCCGCCTGCCGCCTACCGCCTACCGCCTACCGCCTGCTGTTCACCGCCTACCGCCAACCGCCCACCGCCCACCGCCCACCGCCCACCGCCCACCGCCCACCGCCTGCCGCCTGCCGCCGACCGCTTGCCGCCGGCCGATTGTTCACACGTAAACAATCAACCCTCAATTGTTCACATGTGAACAATCAGCGCCCGCTCTCCTGATTGTTCACACGTAAACAATCCAGGATCAGGACAATCCACCCATCAACAAAATAATGTTTACACGTGAATTATCTAAACTTGGAATATTCACCACGGGAAGATCACGGTGGGCGCGCGACAATACTAATTGTTTAGACGAAGTACTAAATTTGCCACAGTTTCCCCTTCCTCCTTCTATAATTCGCCTTTTTTATAAATCCAAATAAACTATCCTCTAATTACAGCATTGTAAAATACAAACCGAAAACCGCCTGCAAAAAAAATCAAATCCGTCTTGACAGGAAGCAAGGTTACCAGTAAACTACCGGTAGTTCTATATATTTTTTGGAAGGAGAATGCCCATGCAACCGCAATCATCAGAAGAATCCATTCGCTGTCCTCTCTGTGAGGAACCAATTCAGTCGACGGACCAAACGGTGGAAGTCCGAGGGTCCGAAGATCCCGTCCATGCCGCCTGCGCTACAATGCAGAACGGCATTTTTTATTGTTGGGCATGCCACGAACTGGTGGATGTACACACCGAAACATGGTGTGACGAAATTAACTGCTGCCAAGATTGTGCTGATCGCATCGCATCCTACTGTGACGGATGCGATGAGCTGTTCTTCAACGACAACTTGCACTATACGGACGAATGGGGACGGTTGTGTGACGACTGCCTGGATCGGTATGAACGGGCAGTCATTCACGAATATTCGTATAAACCAGAACCAATATTCCACATGTCTGAACGGGAAAAGCGGTTGCGAGCTCTAACGAACGGGATCGCATATGGACCGCGCAAGCGCCGGTTTTTTGGCGTAGAAGTAGAGATGGAATGCGAGAACGATGAATCGGCAGCCTCCCGCTTGGGAGATATTTTGCGCGCCGAAGATGAATTTTGGTACGCGAAACATGATTCATCGATCGGATCGTACAATTCGGATGGTGTCGAGATTGTGTCCCACCCATTCACGTGGGAATGGTTCCAGGAATCGTATGAACGGCGGTTCAAACGATTCTTTGAGTCCCTGGAAAGCGTTGGATTTTACTCGCATGCCACCGAGCGCTGTGGCATCCACGTCCATGTCAACAAGCGCTCGATTTCGCGCCCACAACTGTTTAATCTGCAGCTGTTTTTTCATAAGCATCGGGATTTTATCAGACTTATCTCTCAAAGACGAACCCAAGCACAACTGATAACGTGGGCGGATATTTATTCCACCGGATTTTCGACCCGCGCCAAGCAGAAGAGCGGTGGCGCGCGGTACAGCGCGATAAATTTGAATCCGCGGCATACCGTGGAATTCCGGATTTTTAACGGGAACACACGCGCGGATCGGATTCGCAAGAATCTGGAGTTCGTTCAGAGTCTGCTGGAATTTTCGTCTGTCCTGCCCCTTCGGGCGCGGGACCTATACGATCTACGAAACTATCTGGATTACGTAAGGGCGGAAAACTACCCGTGTCTCGCAGACTTTCTGCATGAGCACAATTTCTTTTAGGAGGACTATGATGTGCTTGTTAATCTATAAACCGAAAAACAAATTGATATCGGCCGAAGCGTTGCGCCATGGATTTGAAAACAATCCGGATGGCGCGGGATTCTCGATTCCCGAAAAAGGGAAGATCAAGGTCCTGAAAGGCTTTATGACGTTTGGGGAATTTTTAGAAGCCTTCAAACCCTATGAAAAAAAGGAAGCGTTGATCCACTTCCGGATCGGTACTTCCGGAAAAAGGGATGCCGAGAACTGTCATCCCTTTTCAATAACGGAACGGTTGGCGCTTGCTCACAACGGGATCTTTCACTACCGATCGACTCCTGATCAGTCTGATACCGCATGCTTGGTGGAAGACTTACGCGGAATCGGACTGAATGAGCAGACGATTCACAATCGACATTTTCAGAACCTTATCCAAGCGCTGGTCGTAGAAAGCCATTCACGGGCAGCCATCCATTGGACAGGGCGCCGTGGAGAATCACGGGTCTGGCTGATTAACGAAGCCACAGGCAGTTGGGTCGATGGTATTTGGTTCTCCAACTCCAGTTGGAAGGAAAGTGTAGCCACCGCTTCCTTCCCTTGGCTGAAGGGTTGGAAGTCGAACTCCACCAGCCGGCGCCTGGTGTATCGCTGTCCGGTTTGCCGGGAAGCTTCGTACACACCTTATGATGCTGAATGGTTCTGTTCATCATGCTTCGCGGATGCTGATGACTTGAGAAGGGAAGGGTTGATTTAGCGACCCTTCCCTTCCCTGCCCCCCCCCTTCCCCACCCTTTTTACTTTCCCACTTGACTTTTTCCAGATTTCTGCTACGCCTGCCCCCCCCTTTTCCTACCCTTTCCTACTCTTCCCCATCCTTCCCCACCCTTTCCCCACCTTCCCAAAAAATTCTCCAGGGCGCTCTATACAGGCCATAAAAAATCAAGGCGATCCCGCCGCCCCTTCTGCCGCCTCCCTCTCCGGAAATGATCGAACCATCGGCGCGGGCCGGATTTTCCCTTTTTCGGCGGCGGACGCTATAATTTTTCCTGATTTCACCTATCGGAGGATCAACATGATAGAGGAGACACGGAAAGAACTGGTGCAATCCATTTGGGAGATGGAAGATGATTGGATCAGTTTCGAAGAAGTTGCTTCCTGTGTGGGAATTAGCTACCGCACCGTTCAGAAATTATTTTGGAACGGTGAATTTGGGAAAGGGCTGATGGTGAAAGTGTCCGGACGGGAAGTCCTGCGTGTCCGGCGGTCGCGGGTGAACGAATATCTGATGCACCACGTGGTGGATCCCAGCCGGCCGGATGAAGCCATGGAGATTCTGCCCAACCGGGACTTGTTGTTTTTACACAAGCATATGGACCAGTTGGACGAAGAAACGGCGCACTGGTGCCGCCAGGAAGTGGACCGGCGCATTGAAGCGGGGCTCATCCCTCCGTTGGATGCACGGGAGAAAAAAGCCGGTTGACCAGAGTCTGTTGATCCTTCCAGAACCGTTCCATCTCTTCCCAGAACGCATCAAATTCCGCGGAACTTTCCACAACGGCGGCGAATCCGCCGCATTTCCGGATTCGCCGCAGCATGGCTTCCTGAGAAGGGGTGGGTTTCCGGCCCGGCATCTTCAATTCAATGCCGATAAACAAGCCCTGATAGCAACAAAGAATATCCGGACATCCGCGGATCAGGACACTGCCAGGGACATGAAACACGCCGTACTTGTCTAATTTCCGCTGAATTGATCGCCGCAAATTCTTTTCCATTGGAATTCCCTCAATTCCTTGATAAACTGGATTTCTTCCTCCAGTTTATCTTGCTCATTGGCCTTTAATTTCATTCCCCTGCCCCACCGGATGAAAGGGGCGCGGAAAACACATTCTTTCATTGTGTCCAGGTCCACGACGGTTTCCTTTCCACAATAAGGACACGGGATGCGGTCCCAGTCTCCCTGGATGATCTGGGGATACCTGCCCTCTAAGTTGGTGCGCTTACCGCAAAACGGACAAAGCGTATGCACCAAAAAGTGTTTCTTTAATTGGTCGAAAATCGCCTGGTCCCGATCGGGAGCGTTTTGAATAACTTCCCATTCGCGGAGGTCTTCGATAATCAAGGAAACTATCGAATGCAGGCAATTGGAACATTGAGGGAATTGTTCCATTTGAGCGCATTTTTCAAAAATCCGCAGGGTTTCGATGCCCACCATCATGCAGGCAGGGCACTGGATCAGAATGTATTGCCGGGAATCACTGGTCATGATCGGTCTCCTTTTCCAATAGATTAAACAACGGATTTTGCGCGTGGCATAGATACAATTCTTCCCGCGCGCGGGTCATGGCAACGTAAAATTGCCGAATTACGCTGTCGTGCTGGATTTCATTGCTCCAGGCTTGTATTCCGGCCGGGGATAGATCCGGAGATAGATAGACCACATCGGCTTCTCCTCCTTTCACACTATGGATTGTTCCCACGATAATTTGCGGGCGTTGCCGGAGGACGGCGCCTCCTTTCTCCCGCGCCAGACGCAACAGCCAGGCGAAGGGTTTCGCCCGGGAAGGCATCAAGTATTTCTCGAAAGCATCCAGGCTGACGCCGTCGAGTTCATAAAAATTTTCCTCCCGGAAAAAATTAAGCGCATCTTCCGGTGTAATTTTCGCATCCGGAATCTGGGAAGCCAATCGTTCAATCTCCGCTTTGCTTCCATGACGGAACACTTTTTTGGCTTCCATCACTTCCGCCCACAGATGAAGCTCGGCGAAGGTCCAGAGACGGCTTTCCGTGCCCCAGGTTGAACGATCATGGCGCAGGTAGGCCAGGAGCCTGTCCCGGGCGCAAACGGAGAACCTGGTGGTGTTTCCAAGCGGATTCCAGATATTCTGCCGGGGGGCATATGGATTATGAAACGGGATATTCCGTTCCCGTAATGCTTCAATCAAATCCCCCAAAAAGAACCCGCAGGAAGCCAAAAACATAACGGTTTTTCCTTCCTGGGTTTTTTTCTGCGCGTGGTCCACCAGGCGGTGAACATGATCGCGGGAAAACGTGGCGTGAAGGGAGTAGATTTTCCCTTCAAAATCACGGGGTTCATACGAAAAAGGAATAAATCCCCGGTGATTTTTGATCCAACGCATCGCCAGGGGATAAATCCGGCGCGGCACCCGGTACGATTTGGAAAGAATTTTTTTGTGGTTTTCCGGAACCGGGAAATCGGGGCGCAGGAATACGTCGGGGCTGGATCCACGCCATTCATACAAACACTGATAGGGATCTCCAACCAACAACACCGCCTGCGTGTGCATCCCCCAATTTTTCACCACGTGTTCCATTTCCAGCTTGGAAATGTCTTGCGCCTCATCAATGATCAGCACATCCGGCGACCCCGGGGGGAGGCAATTTTTTCCTCCCTGCTCAATCAGGTCATGGAAATCCATGTATCCGCATTCCCGCTTCCAATTTTCCCAAAGAGTATGGAATTGGCGAACGGGTTCCGGCCACAGTTCCACTGGAATCATCTTAGCTCTGTAACAATCCATTGCATTCCGCCAGGCATCACCACGGGTTTTCTCCTGGTGGTCCCAATGGGGGTTGTATAGATCCTCCTTTATATATGGCGAAATAAAAAAACTCGAATAAACTATCCTCTGATTACATGGTTGGGCATTTTCGTTACAAAAGCGGTTGAATTCGTCAAGATGTTGTTCCGTCAACGGTGGTTTTCCCAGCGCATGGAAACAATGCTTATGTAACGTTCCTATATTATTTTTTTCCGCATTCATATTCCGGCGGTCCATCTCATGGGCTGCCGCCCGCGTCAAAGAAGATAACAGTACCCTGTAACCGTCCCGGCTGCATTCCTCCACCTGCCTGGCGATGAAGGTGGTTTTCCCGCATCCCGGCGGCCCCCACACCTGATAATTTCCATGAAGAGCGCTCATTTTTTTGTAACTCCAGTTTTATCAGGGTGTTACCATGTGTCCATCACTGCTGGACACATGGTAAAGCATTGATTTTCAATCACTTACGACCTGTTTTTTTTGCCATGTGTCCGGCTGTGTCCGGCACTGATGGACACATGGTAAAAGGCTTTTTTTATTGGACTTACATATCGTAAAAATGCCATGTGTCCAGCAAAATTCATTTTTAAATTGTTGTAGGGGTTTTCCCTACACAAAAACTTTTGCGTGCTGGACACATCTTATTTTTACAATTTTTTTCAATACAGTATTGGTTGAAACATGTGTCCAGCACTAATGGACACATCCGGACACATGAGGCATTTTAAGTTAATTAACAAAAATAGAATCAATAACTTATCATGTGTCCATCAACTAACTTATTAGTAGTAAAATCAGGAAATATTGCATGATAAGCCCATTTCCGTAATGTTCAAAATTCGATCGATTTAATTTGCTTTTACACATGTCTCTACAAATCTTCCTTATAGGAGGATTTTTGGTCCAAATCGTCATTTTCAGCCGGACACATGGAAGGAGGCAAAAACAGCCCATCCGGTGTCTTCCAGCAACGGACTTGCAGGAGCGTATATTCGTTTGGATGATACCGCAGCCGGACTTGGGTATATCCGCATTGGGATAATTTGCAGGCCAAATCTTTCGGGTTATATAAAACTTGATGGTTCCGCTTGGCCGCCAGGCGCAATCCCAATACCGTGAAATACACATGGCCCTCTTTGTCTTGAACCCATCCTCCGGCTTGCAGGAGAGGAATCGCCTGTTTCCGGGCATCGAGATTGGAAAGATCGCATCCCCGCACCGCCCCGTAATCCGATATTGTCATCATGGAATGAATGTATTCTTCCAGCAGCTGTCCGGTGTCGGTGGTTTTAACCAGTTCAGCCAGGGCGGCCATAGACGCTGTAATGCGTTCCCAAATCGCATCCTGCTTGCGGTTGGGTATCTGAATCAGCAACGTCTCCCAAATCCGCGCCCGAACCCTCCGGGGATCGAGGGTTTCCAGGCCGCTGCCTAAAACCACGGTATACTCCCGGCTTTCCGGGTCCGGCGGCGGAGGAACCTGAACGATAATTTCAAATTGCGGGTTTTCCACCCCGCGTTTAATCACCCGGGTGATGAACAGATTCAGGTATTGGCGGATCAATTCCAGGTGATCCTCCCGGCTTAATACGCTGGGAGGGTCGATAATCGGGGCCGCCAAGCCCTGTTGCAGCCCCGTGGCTGGCTTTTCTACCTCCACCCCGATATCCGGGTCGGCTTTCTTTGATTCCTCGATTCCTAGGGGGTTTTCCGCCGGTTTTTTGGCTATCGACCGCGCGATCTTCCATAGATCGTTGTCTGTGAAAGGTTTTTGGCCGGTTTTGGCGGAATATTCCAAATCACCTGCTTTGGCCCGGCGTTCATAATTGGACTTGATCACCGTAAAGATTTCTTCGGCATTACAACCCAGCCGGCGGCATTTTCCGGCGATTGAGGTTAGGGTGGTATTGATCATTCCTGGAGGAATAATGGATTTTCCATCGTCTTCACTTCGCTTCGTTGAAGAAGATTCCATATAGGAATTCAGAATAAAAGGAGGGACCGGGCTGAGTTTAATGTCTCCAGGACCCAAATCACAAACCCATTCATACCGTTTTCCGGAATAATGCAATGATGGGGGGGCCAGGACATACCCGTTTTCCCCGCGGATATCCAGTCCGGTCTTTTCCCCGGGGGTTCCTAATAAATTTTCCCGGTTGGACCAAGTCCCGCTTTCGATATAAAAATAATGATGGGATCCTTTTCCGGTTAAACACGTGACTGTATCTGGAATATTAATGGATTTCCGGAACAAGGTTTCCATCCCCTCTTCATCCACATCAAGAACCAGCAGACGGCTTTTCCCCCCCGTGGCAATGGCGACATTGGCCCATGGATATTCTTGCCACCAGGCTCGAATCACCGCCTCTTTCTTACTGGAATCCAGGCATCCGTGCTTTGTGATGGGATGCTTTCCTATTCGGGGGCATCGAGACCCAAGGTGGCAGGTGCATCCTGAAATTATTCCATCTTTTTGAATCGGTGCATGGATCGGAAGGACCTCCCATTGCATTTCCAAAGCATAAAACAACGCTTGCTGCAGTACCAATGGATCACCCATTATGCATCCTCCCTATCATGCGGTGAGGGAGGAAGAATCTTCCTCCCTCACCCATCAGAACAGCTATCTGGAAATGGTTTGCTCTTGCTTGGTTTGAATGTGATCCCGTATTTGGCGGGCCGACCGTTCCAATTCGTCATTGATTTCCAGGATCGCGGTAAACCGCATTGTTCCGTTTTCCGCTTCCGACGAATTCCCCGCATACGTTTTGCTGATGCGGATTTTGATCGGAGTATATTGATTGAACGGATGAGCAAAGGTGCGCTCTACTTCAAGTGTAACTTGGGTTGGATAGGTCATGATATGACCTCCTCGAACGGTTTGGCGTCTTCCCAGGAATCCGTCGGCGCAAAGGAATGACTGGATGGAATAAATGATTCCAGTCCTTGCGCCATGGCGGTCGTAACCGCCTTTTCCTCCGGCGTTAATTGCCTGGAAATCCGCGGACGGATTTCTGAATAATTGATCCCTCCCTTGTTTCGGGTTACATTCAAAGAGAGGGAAGTAAGGACTTCGTAAGGTTCAATCCCGGCTTCGTACAATAACCTCCGGTACTCCTTCAGCGCTTTCGTGGACATGGTTGGGCCGTCCACCAGGCAGGGCAACCGGCGGTCGGGAATCCAAAAGTAGATATGAACCCTTTCCTTGCAAGCTTTGGAATTTTCATCCATGGAAGCGGAGATATGCTTCCTGGCTGAACCCCATTCATCCATGGGGCATAAGGAACACGCGCCTCCCGGAGACCCTTGCCCCCGGATGCCGTCCGGAGAAAAACAAGACGGCGGACGTTTTTCTCCGGAGCCGAATACCGCATTGTAATACACCCGGCTCAACCGGAGAGCCAGGATGACGCCTTCCAGGGTTTCCACCGATTTAATTCCTTCCAGCGTTTGAACCTGCCAGGCTTTCCCGCCTCCAGCGGGAACCTGGATTACCGTCAGGGAATTCCGGGTCAGGGTTCCGCCGAACAATTCCTGATACACAGCGGAATACCGTGACGGATCCGTGGCCATAACGGCCCATGTTGATGTTGGGACAAGGTCTTTCATGATGCTTCTCCTTTTGGAAAATTATTCTCCCCGGAAGACTGGTTGAGACAACAAGAGTTGCCTGCGGAATTCCCCCGGTTTCTCTTGTTCGAAATTGAATTCCGTCCCGCCTTTGAAATAAAGACGGACCTTTTCGTTCCTTTCCTCCGCCAGGGCGATATTGGATGTATTGATATGGTAAATAACGCTCCGGTTTTCCAATGTAATCCACCCTGGTATGGCGGAAAGGCATTCGAATGCCGATTTTTCAGTCATTATTTAGTCCTCTGATACCAACATCCCTTTTTCTTTTTCGATTTGATGTAATTCCTCCATAATTCGCATCCGCAACCTGGGGGATGGCTTCAGGCCGTTGCAGATATGAGAGAGCCATTGTTCCCTCACCCCAAGGCGCTGTGCGAATTCCCGTTGACTGACCGCCAGAATTTCAAGCCGTTTTTGTAACAAGGGCCCCCACATAATGGACCTCCTTACGTGATTTTGGTTCCCAGGAGCATATCGATATGTCGCATATCCAGACGGAATAAGCGGTCCAACAGCTCCCGGCGCGCCATGGCTTCTGCATACTTCGCCTTGAAGTATTCCAGCCATTCTTTCAGCGCGGCATAGTCTTCATGGAATTGCAACCGCATCACCAGTTCGCATTCCCGCGCCTTATCATTTGAATACATCAATTTTCCATCCTTGTCACGCGCGTCCACGATGGACCGCATGAAGCGGTTGGAAATGAATAGAATTTCTTCCTCAAGGATCTTGATCAATTCATGGAGGGAATATTCCCCGTTGACGTTCCGGTCCTTCTCCAGGATCTTTTTGACTTCGGTGGGAAATTCCCATTCTTTCGTGAAATAGATCGACCCCGTCAAATGGAAGTATTCTTCCGCGCGGGCCCTGGACTCCTGGATGATTCTTGTGATTTCTTGCTGCATCTCAGTCATGGTGGTTCTCCTTTCCGGCGCTTGCCAGAACACTTTCAATAACTTCTTGTTTTTTCGCCAAAGCATTCCAGACTTTGACTTCTACGGTATGCTTGGCGATTAAATGATAGTAAAAACAAGTCCGGGTTTGCCCCGGGCGGTGAATCCGTTTCCGGGATTGCAAATAGGACGACAGCTTTAATGGATGGCTGTAATAGATGCAGTACCGGGCTGCTGTTAGATCAATCCCTTCCTTTCCGCTTTCGATTTGTGCCACCAGGATTCGTTTGGCGGGAACCTTGTCCATATGGACGGAAGGCTTCCCTGCACGGAAAGCGGACAGGTCATTTTTTTGTCCGTACAATAGGTACGGTGTGATCTTCAGCTTGTCTTCCATGGCGGCGGCTATGTTTTCCACCTCCGCCGTGAAGACACAAAATACCACGGCAGGCTCCGATTCCGGCAGCTCCTCCAGCATTTCAATGAGCGCCGAAAGTTTTTGCTGACTGTCAAGCCGCATGACTTGACGTATTGAATCATATGCAAACCCGCTGGCAAGTTGCATCAGCTTTAACAACTTGGCAGCACCGTTTATGGCTGTAATTTCCTGGTTTTGGATTTTGGTATAAAATTGGGTCTCCATTTCCTTGTATTGCCGCATGAGACCCATATCAATCCAGCGGATTTCGTCGATAGTTTCTGGAAGATCGAGCACTTCGTCGCTTTCATACCGGATGGAGATGGAAGCGATTTTGGCGGCCATTTCGTCCAGATTTTTGAACCCGACCACTTTTTTGAACGTCCCCATATTCGCCTGAATGGCATATTTATCCTTAAATTCATTGAAGTTGCAATTAAATACTTGCGGATCAAGGAACCGGTAGATTGCGTAAGCATCCAATGGGGTTTGTGTCAATGGAGTTCCCGATAATCCCAAGCGCCGCTTTGCAGAAGCCCGCAAGGCCATAAAAAAGCGGGAAACAGCAGACCCGGGAGTTTTGATCCGGTGAATCTCATCGGCGATAACGATATCCCAATGTTCCTTCCGGATGGCCCGTCCCAGCGGTTCCCGCCAAACTGAATCATAATTGATTATGAAAACAGCGGGTTTTCCAGGAGATGCCTGGCGGATATTCCTCTCCAATAAAGCGGCATTCCCGTTCCCTCCGGAATCCAGTAGGGTGACATTTTCCAATCCATGAACATAGTGTTCTTCCAATTGTTCCAGCCAGGTTTCCCGGACCGTTTTGGGGCAAACAATTAATACCAAACGGGCCAAGGGAATATTGGAAAATATATCGATTGCGATCTTGCTTTTTCCGGTTCCCATATCCAGCCACAATCCGAATCCTCCTCCATATTCCAGGAAAGAAGAGGCGGTAAACGCGGCGTGCAATTGATGCCGCCAGGGCTTGGAATGGAACCGCATTTGGAGGGCGGCTTGTAGATAATAGGGATTATGCCGGTATTCCTCTGATTCAGAATAAAAAGTTTCTTTGGCATATTCCGGAAAAAGAATCCACTGGGAAAGGCGGACCAGGTCTTCGAATTCATGATTTCTCCGGAATTGAACGTTGTTGATTTTTAAAATCATGTTCAACACGGAAGCGGAGACCGGAGAAAGGGGAATGCTGAACTGCGAATTGCTGGTTCTCCGGATTCCGTACAGCCCCATAAATCCATAAAACAATTTCGGCGGTGCGGTCCGATCCAAATGAATATGGATCAATTGATCGCTTGGAGACAGAGTAATCTCCGCAAATGCTTCCAGAACACTAGTCATGATCAACCTCTCTTAAAAAAAGGTCTGGAGCCCCGGATGGAAAAAGGACACATCGGAATGCTTCAATGGGGCCGGGGCTCCAGGAAAGGGAGAATGTCTCTGCACTACTAAATACTAGTAGTTTACTGGTAGCTTGTCAAGAGGGTAGGATAAAAAAATTATTGTTCCGGGTCCAAGAGGATTGGTTTGTCCTGGGGCTCGGGCCACGCGTCCCGGACAAAGGTATACTCATTAATAATACTCATGACGGTATCCGTGGATGCCGGTAACCGGATATACGTTCCATTTACCATTTGTAATCCACAGGCGGAAACTTCCCCCATGTCATCCGGTTTCACCATTACAATATTTTCCACCAGAATGCCGAAAGAAGGGCATTCGGGATACAACCGGTAGCATAAAAACCGGCCGTTCATCCAAACCATGTCGCTTTTCCGTGATCGTTTCATGTCGGCCTCCGAACGCGGTTCATTTCCGCGTCATAAATAAATTGGTCCATCAGGAGTGGAATACAAGATTCCCCCTCATGATTATAAAGCATCATCGAGGCGGCGCGCAACCAGATAAGCAAAATTCTCCAATTTTCTTGAATCCGGCTGGTCTGCCAATAAGTATTCATGGAAAAAAACAAAGGGAGATGGCGGACCACCAGCATGGAAGTAAGCAACTTCCAAAAAATATGCTGCGGGGTGATGACGGCGCCGTTTCCATATTCTTCTCCAAAAATCGTCTCTTCCATCCATTCCGGAATGGAGGAAAGGGATTCAATTTGATCGTATACCGCAATAATGTCCTCCTTTCCTGGAAGCAACGCCTTGGCGGCTCCTCCCGCAACGGGGATCATGGAAGTGGGATGATCCGTAATAATAGGACAGGCATTCGGGCGATTCTCGTCTGCAAGCTCTTCGCTCTCCCAAATATATTGCAGGGTTCCGAGCTCTTGATAAATCACCCAAATTCCCGGAGGAAGCGACGGGGTCGGAAAAACCACTTCATGGTCCCACAAAATCAAATGGCCGGGAACGGACTGCCGCCATACGCGCGGGAAAATCATGTCGGCTCCGTAATGCCATCCCATCCGGACGTCATGCGTTTTGATATATTGCGTGCCGGACCGGTACGGGGTGCCGGCTCCCCGGGGAACAGCAAAGGTTTCCGCGTTAGATGACCCCGTAAGAAACACGGCGCCCCTCCCTTTCCCGTTGGTCGGCTCCCCATAATTTTCCCCATCCTTCTTCCAAGGCATCGAAGAGCCAATCCGTATAAAGCAACCCTTGATACGGAATCAGCCGCCGCGTGGCCTTGATGTCCGCGCGATTGGGTTGCAGGCTTAAATGGCCTCCAGCGGCTCGGACCATATCGGCTGCTGTGCCGAAGGAAGGACCCAAAAAGGCATTATAAACATCCATGGCCCGCCAATCGGATACCCGGTGCCCCGCGATCCAGGGGTTGATCCCCAAAGTATTCCGGGATGCGATTTCCGCAATATTGTTTACGTCCATGATCCATCCAAGGATTCCGCTGCGATCCAATCCTTCGGAAAAATAAACCCGTGGATCTTGCGGCAATTCTTTGCCATCGATGACTTGCCGCAAGGAGAAGACCAGGCCTCCCAGGAAAATACTCATCAGCATCCCGTGCAGAATTTGGGAATCCCGGTATTGCAATCCAGATAACAAAATGGCCTGCGTGGCCGTCATCGAAAAGGACCGGAATTGTCCCAACAGCCGACCTAAAGTCGTATGAGCCCATAATGGCCGGGAAAACATTCCCGGCGTTGTTGTGCCTACATCCACTTCCCGGCGCAAAAACAGCTCAAATGACCGGGCCAATCCCTTATCTTCCCATTTGGATGTTTGTGGGAAAAGGACTCCATTGGAAATGTCCCCCCATTTCGCCATTTCCCCAAATGCCGCGATCAATTGGTTTTCGCTCAGGCCTCCCGCCCGGAACCGGGCCAGAATGTTCTTTTCCGTGGAGGAAAGCTCGATCCCCAAGGAAAGTTTGCGCCCGATGTCATGCGCAGCCATGGATCCCTCCAGGGCCAGCATGGTTTTTATCATCTGGTTCCAGGGAGACATCAGGGAAAGCATTCCAAACCCTTCCGACGCCCGGTCCAGCATTCGTTCTACGAAACTTTGCGGCGCAAAGTTCTTTAAGATGCCGGATTGTTCGAACATCTGGGTGTGCAGAAGGGTTTCGGAAATACCGATGGCGCGCTGCAAATCCTCCGATTTCTTGATCACATTCGTGGCATTCATCAGCACACTTCCCAAAGTGTGCATGCTCCGGGTCCACCCGAATTCCCGGATCATTCCCGCCAGGTCGGGTAACTGGGAAAGAATTACTTTGCCAAGATACCGCATGTTGTTAATCTGAAGGAATCCCCGGCTTACCCGTTGCAGAACACCACCGGGGTTATCGGGAAGTTTGTAGCGTCCCAAAAAAATATCCCGCGTGGCCCGGACGTAATCCACCATGGCTTCCATCTCCCGGAGAATTTCCTTTTGTTGTTCTTTGGTGAGATTCGGGAGACTGGCCATTTCGAGATATTCTTGCTTGATTCCCTTGATGTATTCCTTTAATCCTACTTCTCCGAAGGTTTCCTTGAGCAGAATGCGCGGGAGAATGGTCCGGGTGTATCCGAACGCGATTTTTTCCAGGTCGTTTTCCAAGAACGGGGCGAAATCCCGGATCATATCCCTTGGCAGGGTCAATACGCGTTTCATTTCGTATTTGCTTAGGATTTCCTCATCCTTGAAGAACGGCGACGTAATTCCCCAGGGGGAATGGATAATATTATTCATTGTATCCTGGGCTTCCTGCTCCAGGTTTTTCCATTTAGGTGGTTTTCCTTTTTGAGCTCGTTCCGCATTTTGGCGGCGGAAAGCGGTCTGCAAGAGAGACAGGAATTGTTGGGAATCATTCAGGATGGCCGCCACGTTCCATTGCTGGGATACCCAATGAGGATTCTTGAGAACCGCCTTCGGGAAAATCCCAACCTCTACTCCCCGTTCCGCCATGGGGCGAAAGATGGTTTTTTCATAGAAATCCACCACCTGGTTGATTTCCGGGATTTCATGCGGCCGGGTATGTCCGGCTTGCCGCATGCGTTGATAAACCCCTGCTTCATGTACGAACTCCCGAAACGTGATCATGGGGCCTTCAGTAGGAAGATTTTTGATGCCGATATCTTCCAGGGCATACCGCAATTGCGTCTTCCACCGTTCCAGAGGAGCTGAAGGAATCGGTTCCTTGGCGGTCCGTTGCCGGAATTGCATGTACATTTCCCGCGCCGTCCGGCTGCCCTCTTGCAACATTACTTGTCGATCCCGTTCGTACATTACCTCCAGACCCTGCCGGGAAGTTCCCGTGCCTTCGATATTCTTGATCAAAGGCATATCCTTCCGGGCAACGGTTTCGTAAAAAGCGCGAACCTTATTCCCCAGCGCCATCGGCATGGCGATGTCCGGCGCGCTGCCAATCACCTTCCCCAATAAAGTTTCCAATCCAAAAGCACGGCCGACCCGGTTTTCCGCTTTTCCGAGTCGGGCCATCAATTCCTCCCCGACGCGCGTGCCGAATCTCCACGGCGCTCTCATATAAGTACTCCGCGATTCAAAAGATCATCGGACAGGGTCCAACCGTTTTCTACAGCTTCTTCCCGCGTGATTTTTTCCCGCTTTCCGCGCAAGACATCCCGCATGACCTCACAAAGTTTTTCCCGCTCTTTGGGAATCATCAAAACGGTGCAAACGGGTGGAGACTCTCCGTATTTTCTGTGGTATTCCCCCATCAACTCATGCAAATTCATTGTTTCAATCGACTTCTTTTTTTGTAATTTTGAGCGCGCCATGATATTGCTCCTTTCGCGCATAGTATAGCATTATTCGGGTTGGAAACGATAATACGGCTTCGGCAAAGATCCTTCCGCAATAGAATTGGCGATATGGGTGAAATAGGAAAAAGTTCGGGGGGCAAAAGTCCGCATCCCGGCTTCTCCAATAACCCGTAGAAGCAATTCCGGAAGTGTCGCCGTGGGAATGGACCGGTACTCCATAAAGTCCGCGAATGCCTCCAGTGCCTGATTTCTGGAAACCAGGGGATGTTCATTGAGAATCTCTTTTCCGGAGGCGGAGCGGACGACGATCGTGGCTCTTTGACTATTCGCGTAATAATCCACCGGGTGACCGTAGTTTTCCCCGCCGCCGATATCATTCCGCGTGATTGATCCAAAGAAATCCTTTATATTTCCAAGGCACATTTCTTCCAAATCGTTCGGTAAACGGCGGCTCATGGAAGAGAGAAGATTGGCAAATCCTTGCAGAAAGAGCCAGGGATCTTTCTTTTCCAAAGAAGAGAATACGGCGTAATATCCGGCGGAAGCGCGTTGCGTTAAATCCAGCAAATCTTCCAGGTGTATATCGTCCGGCAACCGGGCGGAGAGTTGATCTTCCGGAGAGGGCGCCGCTTGTTTGTGTTTGAATCGTTCAAACATCCGCCCGACTTCTTCCCACATCGCTTCTTTCGGCTGATTAATAAACCGGATGATATCTGGATTTTGTCCTAATGCGGCCTTTCCGTATTTGGACAATTGCCGGTTGATGAATCCCCAATCTTTGGAAATTCCCGGAGACCCCAAGGAAGAAAGGCTGATAAATACTTCATGTCCGCCGGTTTCTTCATGGGTTGTCTTTTCCACATCCCAAAGCCAGCCGGTTTTATCGAAGTCTGTTTTTCCCCGGAAATCAACGGTTTCCAAATCCACATAATGGAAGTATTCATGCATCCAGGAAGCAGAGTTGAAATAGGGAGCATCTATGGCTGTTTTTATGAAAATGGAACCATCCAGTGGATCAAAAAGCGACCCCGTCTTGCTGGTAAATTCCGTCTCGGATCCCTTGATAATCCGATGCAAAGGCAGCATTTGTTGAATGATTTTTTTAATCTGTTCATATCCCGCAGAACCAGCCAGATTTCTTTCTAATAGAGACCGGTGCATTTCAATCACGCGGGGGGACCATTCATTCCATTCCTGGCTGCCCTCCACCAGAAATTTCTTCCAGTAATACAAGGGCCGTATTCCTATCTGGATTTTGGGATCAAAGGAGCTGACCAGGCCGTGAAACGGATCAATGGCAATAGGTCCAAATTCAATGAATTGGTGTGTCCTTTGTCCTTCGCCGCTCTGGGGTCCTTCCACGGAAATTAGACGCACATCATCGGGATGTATGTTCACTTCAGAAGCCCGGCGTTTCAAATGATGTACCATTTCTTGAAGGACGTTTTCGCGCATGGCGAGCGCCAGGCCCTCATCTGTGAAAGTTTCCCGCGTGATGATGTACCGGGAAGGGAAATTTCCGGATTCCGATCCATACGTCAATAGGAACGAACGCACAAAATTCGCCGTGTATTCCAAGTCCACGATTTCACTGGGGTGTACCAGTTTTCGTTCCTCGGGAAGGAGATGCATGGAGAGAGGAGATTCCCCACTTCCTTGATGCATCTGGGCGATTTCCGCAATGGGATGAAATCCTCCTTGAGGATCAATAACCCCTGCCGTGCTGTTTTCTATTTCCCTGGCGGGGAATCGTAACTGATTCAGGGCGTCTGTAAGCATCCAATGAGGAAAAGATTCGCTGTTGGCATAAATGATTACTCCATTGGAAAGGCGAAAGGCCGATCCGCCTTTGGCTCCTTCCGTCAATTGGGGCACCTCCCCCGGCTTCGCCACGCGTACCCACCCGATTCCTGCATTTTTCAACATGTTCCGCATGTCCTCTATATCATTCGGAGAGGCGGGGCGAAGCATGCTTTTTACTTCCGGGCTCACCGGCGCCGCTTCCTCAGAAGGTTTCGCCGGCGCCGCTTCCTCAGGGGGTTTCACCGGCGCCGCTTCCTCAGGAG
>ERZ795052.3101-NODE-3101-length-18880-cov-4.843718_pt1 | contig 18880 bp, 17 predicted proteins | sample MGYA00375136_ERZ795052 | MGnify/ENA primary metagenome ERZ795052 (study PRJEB30181, sample SAMN05720156) | activated sludge metagenome | isolation source: Anaerobic digester | place: Japan | collected 2015-05-26 ... | reverse complement strand
AAATTTCATTCCTGGTATAGATGCTACAAGTGTGCGATTTGAGTGTCTCGTTCAGCCGGAAAAACCCTGGTCACAAACCGAGCTGTCAGAGGAGATGCGACAGTCTGGATATCCATACGGTTTACACATCCTGGCTGATATAGCATTTGGTTTCGACACAATTAGTTTCACGACACGAACACTCTATTCTCCCATCGATAGCTCTGCATTGTTTGTGCTGACTGTGCTCTGGAAGCCTTATCAGGGACTCTGGTACTATGTAAGCAGTACTTTCAATGCAGGTGGCCAAGGAACACTCTATGAAAGCTGGACTCAAAGCAGCTGGTCAGTAATTGGCGGATTGAGAATGATTTTTTAAGATTAAAATAAAAACAGGGGCATCACATCGCCCCTGTCATTGTGTACTGGCTATTTTTTATCCTTAATTTTTTCTTTTTCTTTATGGATTTTTTGTTCTACTTTATCCATCATTTTATCTATACCTGCTATGAGGTCGAAGTCCTTTTCTTCGATATGTGCCGTTGTACCCCAGCGGAAATTGATTGTTGTTTCACATTTAAACTGCTTTTCCTTGGTAAAGCAGAACATCAAATCGACAATCGAGTCCCTTGCATGGTTGATACGTTCGAGCTTCTTGTCCAGATAGGAACGTGCTGACTCCCCAAGATCAAAATGAACGCTCCGGACATCAATGTTCATGAAAACCTCCTTAAAAGCTTGTTATTGTTATATATGCCGGTAGTAGTTAACCAGTATAATATACTCATCATTTGTAAACGATTCAATTTTTCTTTCTCCCTTTGCGTTCAAAAGATGAATCGAGCTGAAGCATTTTACGGTACTTTGCCACAGTACGTCGAGCTATTTGTATGCCACGTAAAGCAAGCTTTTCAGCTATTGCTTGATCAGAAAGCGCATCAGGTTCGTTTTGAATGATTTCTTTAATTATTTCTTTAACAGCACCTTGAGCGTAGCGTGATCCTGTACTGCCAGCTCCGGAAATGCTGTTTGAAAAAAAGTATCGCAGTTCGAATATGCCATAGTCAGTTTGAATAAATTTTCCATTCACGAGACGCGAAATTGTTGATTCATGTAGTTCCAGGTGCTGCGCAATATCTTTTAATGTGAGCGGTGCAAGATGGCGCGGTCCCTTAATAAAAAAGGCGCGCTGAAAATCAATTAGTGCACGAACTACCCGCAGTAAAGTTTTATTTCGTTGCTGAATACTCTGAATAAATTCCTGTGCTTTTCTAACATTTTCTTTTACAAATAGTGTTGTAGCCCTGTCGTACTGTTTTTCAAGCAGTGTGTTAAAATATGGATTGATACTGAGTACAGGAAATTCTTCTTCATTAATAGTAATAATAAAATCACCATTTTCGCGACGAACAATCACATCGGGTGTAATGTATCGAACATTATTGGGTGCATACTGCCTTCCCGGGAAAGGGTTAAGGGTTTTAATGTAGGTTAGTATATGCTCAAGCTCTTCTTGATCAATTTTAAGAAGTTTTTGGATCTCTTTAGTCTTATTGTGTTCAAGAAGATCAAAGTATCGCTCTAGAATAACTTGCGCATACGGAGGAGCAGCCGGATCTAATTTTGCTTGAACAATGAGGGACTCTTGAAAATTCCTGGTACAGGTTCCAATAGGCTCCAAATGTTGAATAAGATCGATAGCAGTATGTACATCTTCCTGTGGAAAATCTTTACAAACAACGAATGGATCCTCAATATGAAAGCCTTTATCATCGAGATTCTGAATTAAGAGCTCACCAGCTTTTAAAATACTTTCAGAAACAGGCTGGATACGAAGCTGTTCTAGTAAATGCTCCTGGAGTGTTTCTTCGTTGCTAAGAATTTTTTCAAATAATTCTTGATGTGATTGTTTAGGTTTAGTATGTTTTTCATAATTTGTATTAGTCTCTGTTTGCTGTGTACTGGTTGTTCCTGCAATTTCAGGATTGGTTCTAATACTGTCAAGAGAGACTACTGATGGATCATAAATTACCTCAAGTGCAGGGTTTTTTTCTAATTCAGCATTTATGGTTTCTTTGAGTTCCTGGATGGGCATAGCCATAATGCGTATCGATTGAAGCATTTGATGGCTTAGAGTTTGCCGCTGCTCCTGGGTAAGCACCGTTCTGTTTGACTGCATCAGGCTGGTATCTCCTAGTTCCCTGTTTTAACTTTAATCAATTTATTCAAATAGTCAAGAGTAAAAGTGTGTTAAAAAGTGATATTCATGCCAAATAATTGTATGATTAGCGTAGTTTTCTTGACGATTTAGCTGATTTTTATTATTTTACATTCGAAATTACACATTATTCGTGGTAAAAAGAGGGATTTTGTGCATAAAACAAATAATTCTGAGAAAAAAGAAAAACATGAAGAAGAGCATGAGACTCGTGTGACACAAGATGATGCCGTTGCAGAACAGGCATCAGGCAAGTCTGAACAAAACAGTGAAAATGTTACCACTAGCTCATGCAAGGAAGAAATTGAATTGCTTAAAGAGAAGAATGAACAAATTGAAAATCTGCAAAAAGAACTTGCAGAAGCTAAAGAACAGTATTTGCGGAAACTTGCTGATTATGAAAATTTTCGCAAACGTATGTTCAGAGAGCGTGATGAAGCAGTGGCATATGCTAATACGCAGCTCCTGACTGATCTTGTTGATGTTCTGGATAATTTCGACCGTGCAATTCAGAGTGCAGAGGTTTCAAAAGACTTTACTGCATTGCATGACGGTATCGTAATGATTCAGAAGCATTTTTTAAGTTTGCTAGAGGGGAAATATGGTCTCAAACGATTCGATTCTCTCAATGTTGAATTTGATCCACACAAACATGAGGCTATGTCCAGCGAAATCGGTGACTGCAAATATCCAATCGTTATTGAGGAATACAGCAAAGGATACATGCTCAAAGACCGTGTGCTGCGAACAGCTCGCGTAAAAGTGAGAATGCCTCAAGTAACTACTGACCCTGCAAAGGGGCAGGAGAGCGAAACTAATTCAGCAGCTCAGCATGATAGTGCTGGACAGGAACAGCAAAATACTACTGGTGCAGAGAATCCATCAAACTCTGCTGGTAATAACTAATAAGAGTCTAATATAAGGAGAATATAGAGTATGGGTAGAATTATAGGAATTGACCTTGGTACAACAAACAGTTGTGTTGCGGTAATGGAAGGTGGTGAACCACTTGTTATTGCCAATTCAGAAGGACAGAGAACTACTCCTTCTATTGTGGGATTTACTCAGAAAGGTGAGCGTGTAGTAGGACAGCCTGCAAAGAACCAGATGATCACTAACCCGGAAAAAACTGTTTATTCAATCAAGCGGTTTATGGGCCGCAGATATGATGAAGTTCAGGGAGAAATCAAGCTGGTACCCTATAAAGTAGTTCCACATCAGAACGATGTGCGTGTATCTATCGATGATAAACTGTACAGTCCTCAAGAAATTAGCGCATTCATTTTGCAAAAAATGAAAAAAACAGCAGAGGACTATCTTGGGGAAACAGTAACCGAGGCTGTAATTACCGTACCTGCTTATTTTAACGATGCACAGCGTCAGGCAACTAAGGATGCAGGAAAAATTGCAGGACTTGAAGTAAAACGTATTATCAATGAGCCAACTGCGGCTGCGCTTGCATATGGTTTTAACAAAGATCAGAGCAAAGAAAAACTTATCGCTGTATATGACCTTGGTGGTGGTACCTTTGATATTTCTATTCTTGAACTTGGCGAGGGTGTTTTTGAAGTAAAGAGCACAAATGGCGATACTCACCTTGGTGGTGATGATTTTGATCGCCGTATTATGGAATGGCTCGTTAAAGAGTTTAAGAATGATACCGGTATTGATCTTTCAACAGATCGCATGGCATTACAGCGGCTTAAAGAAGCATCAGAAAAGGCTAAAATAGAGCTTTCCAATGTGCAGCAAACTGAAATCAATCTTCCATTTATTACAGCAGATGCGTCCGGTCCTAAACATCTTCAAAAGACTTTAACCCGGGCAGCTTTTGAACGCATGTGTGATGATCTCTTTGAGCGTACTAAGGAACCATGCCGCAAAGCACTTGCAGATGCAGGTATCACAGCAGCACAGGTTGACGAAGTAATTTTGGTTGGCGGTTTAACCCGCATTCCAAAAGTACAGCAAATTGTACGCGATCTTTTTGGTAAAGAACCCTCAAAAGGAGTAAACCCCGATGAGGCAGTTGCCGTGGGAGCAGCTATTCAGGGGGGTATTCTTGGTGGCGATGTCAAGGACGTACTGCTTCTTGATGTTACTCCACTTTCGCTTGGTATTGAAACGCTCGGTGGAGTATTTACCAGATTAATACCGCGCAATACAACAATACCGTGCCGCAAGAGCCAGATTTTCAGCACTGCAGCTGATAATCAGACTACTGTTTCGATCCATGTTCTGCAGGGTGAGCGGGAAATGGCTTCGCAGAACAGAACGCTCGGCAGGTTTGACGTTGAGGGTATTCCTCCTGCACCGCGCGGTGTTCCTCAAATTGAGGTTACTTTTGATATCGATGCTAACGGTATTGTTCATGTATCAGCCAAAGACCTTGGAACTGGTAAAGAGCAGAAAATCCGTATCGAAGCATCAAGCGGTCTTTCCGAAGCTGATATTGAGCGCATGGTAAAAGAAGCTGAAGCTCATGCAGAAGAAGACAGGCGCGAAAAGGAGCGGGCAGAAACTCGCAATGAAGCCGACTCGTTTGTGTACACTGCAGAAAAAACCTTGAGAGATTTAGGCGATAAGGTTCCTGCAGCAGAAAAAGCTCAGGTAGAGGCTGGTATTGCAGATCTCAAGAAAGCTATTGAATCGAATAACTACGATGACATGAAAGCGAAGCTTGAGAGCCTGAAACAGATTATTTACAAAATCAGTGAAGAGGTCTATAAGCATACAGGTGCACAGCAAGGCGGTGCTCAGGCTAATACGGATGCAGGGCAATCACAGGGATCTAACAATGCCGATGGATCATCGACTCGCACAGCAGAAGATGCAAACTATCGCGTAGTTGATGATGATGAGAAAAAATAAATACGTTCTGCACATGTGCACATAAAATAGTAAGTCTCGATGAGGGCTGCGTTGAGCAGCCCTCAGTCAAGAGGGAATGTAACCGAAAAAACATGGATTGATGAGGAAACCAAGGTGGCAAAAAGGGATTATTACGAGGTACTGGGCATACCTAAAAACGCAAGCAAGGATGATATTAAAAAAGCCTATAGAAAAATGGCAATCCAGTATCATCCCGATAAAAACCCCGGCGATAAAACTGCAGAAGAGCGGTTTAAGGAAGCTACAGAAGCTTACGAAATACTATCCGATGACCAGAAGCGCGCTGCATATGATCAGTTTGGTTTTGCTGGTGTTGACGGAATGGCTGGAGGACAGGGAGCTCAGGACTTTTCTAACATCTACAGAGATTTTGAAGACCTTTTCTCTGGTTTTGGTGACTTCAGTTCCATATTTGATAATCTATTTGGCGGTGGCGGTACTCGTTCACGACGTCAGCATTATGCGAATGAGCCTCAGCGCGGTTCTAACATCCGCTATGATCTCGAAATCACATTCGAGCAGGCAGTTTTTGGTACAAAAGTGCAGATCCAGTATAATCGCAATGAACATTGCCGCGACTGTGGTGGTACAGGTTCTGCAAGCGGGTCAGGACGAAAAACGTGTCCAACCTGTCAGGGTGTAGGCCAGGTACGGCGAAATACCGGATTCTTTTCCATTGCAAGTACCTGTCCACAATGTGGTGGCGATGGTTTTATTGTCGAGAAACCGTGTAAAACATGTTCTGGAACTGGTCTTGTTAAGCGCAAACAGACTATAGAAATTACCATACCTGCTGGTATTGATGATAACCGTAAAGTCACAGTAGCCGGTCAGGGAGATATGGGTCCGAATAACGGACCGGCTGGTGATCTCTATGTTGTTGTACATGTTAGACCGCATCAATATTTTGAACGAAATGGTTCCGATCTCTACTGTGCGGTTCCCGTTTCTGCGATGCGGGCAGCTCTGGGCGGAGAAGTTACAATAACAACTATCGATAAGAAACATATACGAGTTGAAATTCCTGCAGGCACCCAGCATGGTAAACTGTTGCGTATTCGTGGTGAAGGAGTTCCAATAAATGGTGGCAAACACCGCGGTGATTTGTACATTAAAATAATTACCACTGTGCCTCAAACAGTCAGCAAAAAAGGCAGAGATTTGCTTGAAGCATTTCTTGTGGCAGAAGGTGAAAACAAAGAACCTCAACCCATTCCTCTTTCTGAGTTACGAAATCAATGAAAACGACCATAAATACACGGTATCTGCGACTGCCACGCAATAGAGTTTTAGAACTGCAGGGGTTTCCTGCCATTATGGGTATATTGAACGTTACTCCTGATTCTTTCTTTGATGGCAGCCGCGTTACACCAGCTTCCATAGTAGATGCTGCTGCATCGATGATTTCGAGCGGTGCAGCTATTCTTGATATAGGCGGTGAATCATCACGACCTGGTGCAGAATACGTTGATGCTGATACGGAATTGGCACGAGTTATACCAGCAATTGAAGCTGTCCGTTCCCGCTGGGATATACCAATATCAATTGATACCCGAAAATCTGTTGTTGCCGAAGAAGCTCTGCGCGCAGGGGCTGATATAGTGAATGATATATCTGCACTGGGAGAAGATCCCGAACTGGCAACGGTGTGCGCTCGCTATAACGTACCGGTAATTCTTATGCATAAAAAAGGTATTCCTGCTACCATGCAGGATAAGCCTTATTATGAAGATTGCGTTCGAGAAGTTTTGCAGTCGTTGCTTACTGCAGCTCAGAATGCAGAAGCTCATGGGATTGTACGAGATGCTATTGTCATTGATCCTGGAATTGGATTTGGCAAACGTCTGGATGATAACATTGCACTCATGCAGCATATCCCTGATTTCGTTGCAACGGGATACCCAGTACTTATCGGTATTTCTCGAAAAAGCACGATAGGTGCGATTACCGGAAAAGACCCTCATGGTAGACTTCCTGGATCGCTCGGGGCAGCCTGCTGGGCAGCTGAACATGGTGCTGCAATCATACGCGTGCATGATGTGGCAGAAACTGTTGATGCGCTCAAAGTGTATCTTGCGTTCAAAGGGGTATATAAGTCCTAATGCATGCTAAACTTAGTGCTATGAAGCTTGTAAAAAGAATGCCTTGTGTCATGAAGCTTGTGCATAACATTATCTCCACAATTTTCGTGACACTATCGACAATCTCGCTTCTCTGATCTTCTTTCCGGGAATTCAGCACTATTGTTTTACTCAAAATTATGGTACACTTGTAAACACCATGAATATTTCGAGCTTACTGGCATTTTATAAAACATATATTGCACCCGCCGCAGACATCATCATCTTAGCTGTTCTCATCTATCAATTGTACAGGCTTTTAACACGGACACAAGCAATTCAGCTAGCTCGCGGTACTATTTTTCTTGCACTCATCTGGGTTGTCGCGTATGTAATGCAGCTCTCAACACTTTTATGGATACTTAACCTGCTTGCTCCAGGTATTGTTATTGCACTGGCAATTATTTTTCAACCTGAGCTACGCAAAGTTTTTATCAGGCTCGGTCAGGGAGCTCTGTTTAGAAGACAGGGGCAGCAAAAAACAACCAGGTTTGATGTTGTTCTCAATGCTGCTGAGATATTGGCTCAAAAGCGGCAAGGCGCCCTCATAGTGTTTCAGCGGTATATCAGTCTCAATGATATCATTGAAAAGGGTACAAAAATCGATGGTATGCTTTCGTCCTCGTTGCTGCTTTCCATTTTTGAATATAATACACCCCTCCATGATGGTGCTGTCGTTATTAAAGGTGACAGAATTCTTGCAGCTGGCTGTTTTTTACCAGTTTCGGAGCAGCAGGATATTAAAAGAAGTTTTGGGTCACGGCATCGAGCAGCGCTTGGTTTGTCGGAAGTATCCGATGCTGTAATACTAATTGTTTCCGAGGAAACGGGAGCTCTATCTCTTGCGTATGAATCAAAGTTATTTTATAACCTTTCAGTTGCTACAGTAAAGAAGAGGCTCATGCAGCTTATTGAAGATAGAGACCTCGCGGTTTCAGAAGAGGAAATATATGAAGCAGAATAAGCTGGCAAAAATATTTGATAATTGGGTCCCTAAAATTATTAGTCTTATTGCTGCAGCACTGCTTTTTTATTTGTATAATGTAAGTAAGTACGATACCCGTGTGCTTATCATACCGCTTGAACATAGCATTGCTGATACACTCGCACTCGTAAATCCTCTTCCTGCTACTGTTCGTGTAACGCTTAAAGGTGAGTCTAATGTGATTTATTCAATTCCAGAAGACGATATCAGTGCATATGTAAATCTTTCTTCATATACCATACCCGGGACATACAGGGTGCCCATTCGAATTGAAAAAAAAGGTAGTGCTTTAGCAGCCAGCTTTCTTGAATATACCTTGTATCCTCTCGATGTTGAGGCCCAGCTGGATAAAAAAATAACAAAAAAAGTACCTGTTGTACCTGTATTTGGTTCTGAAATGCCTGAAAATTATGAAGTCATAAATATCCGGTTGCAGCCAGAAGAGGTTGAGATAACTTGTCCTGCTGCACTTGCTGATGCTGTTACTAAAATTGAAACTGAGTCAATTGTGACAACATTACAGGAAGGTGTATATAGTTACCGAGCTAAATTAAATTCACCTAAAGAAACTGTTCAAATACTTAATAACCAGGGTGTTATGGTACTATGGGAAGTAAAAAAAATCATAGTGTATAAAACATTTCAGGATATACCGGTTACTATACATGGTCTTAGTGATTCACTTGAGATTGCTGGAGATATCCCTCAGGTAACTTTAAAGGTTTCTGGTTTACGGCAGGATGTTGAATCACTGATATTAGAAAGTAATATGGTAACCATAAATCTTACTGATATAGATCAGCAAGGGGTATATTCTGTTGCAATAGAAACAAAATTTCCTTCTTCGGTACGAGTGGAATCGATTTTACCTTCAAATATTACAGTGCGGGTAATAAAAAAGAAAGTACAATAATGATAATAGGTACGGGTATAGATGTAGTGCATGTAAGTAGACTCGAGCGCTGGTTAACCAATAAAAAACTCATGGAACGCTTTTTCCATGAGGAAGAAATAACTGCATCGCTTTCCCGGGGAAAAAGTGCTGCTCTATCTTTAGCAGCTCGCTTTGCTGCAAAAGAAGCGTTTGGTAAAGCTCTGGGGACAGGGCTAAAAGGTATAGCACTAAAAGATATTTTGGTAAGAAACAACAGCGTGGGGAAACCGGAGTTATTGGTAGTTAATTCGGCTTTAATGGCTTTTGAAAAATCAGGAGCAAAACGAATCCATCTTTCTATGACGCATGAAAGCGATAACGCAATAGCAATTGTAATTCTGGAGGCTTAAATGAAGGTTCAAAACAAGCCCGAAAAAAAACCTGCTAAGATAACCTTTTTATCAAAAGACCTTATCCAGTGTCCTGTGTGTGATGGATCATTCAAACGTGAAGAATTATTTTCCGGAAGAATTAATGTTCATGACCTTACCGATGAATTGCATAGATTGTATAAACCTACAGCTGCTTATGGTGAGGTTATACCACTTATTTACGAAATAGATGTCTGTCCCCATTGTTTTTATGCAGCATTTCGCAGTGATTTTTTACCTGCTGGTAAAAAACTTGCTAAGATTCTGCAGGATCATTTTCAGGAACGAGTAGAAAGTATTCAGCAGCTATTTGAACATGTTGATTTTCAGGAACCACGAACCATAAAAGAAGGATTGGCAAGCTACTTTCTTGCGTTGCAGTGTTATGAATTTTTTCCAAAAGAATTCGCTCCAACCATAAAGCGTGCAATAGCATCGATTCGTGCTGCATGGATTAGTTCAGATTTGCATAAAAAGTATCCTGATGAACACTGGGATTATGTAGCCGATCTCTTTTACCATAAAGCGCGCTTTTTTTATAAATTGGCGCTTGAACTTGAACAGAGCGGGAAAGAACCATATTCATCAACAGTAAGAAACCTTGGTCCTGATATAGATAAAAACTACGGTCATGAGGGTGTAATTTACATGTCAGCAATTCTTGAACTCAAATATGGTCCCCGAGATAATATGGAATATCGTATCAAAGAACTTAATGCAAGAAAAAATGCTGTAGCGCGCATGTTTGGTGTTGGTAAAAAAACTAAATCAAAACCCGGGCCGCTACTTGATAAAGCCCGTGAACTGTATGAAATGATAAAAAAAGAATTAAAGGATCAAGCTGATGATGAGGAATAGATGCATAAAACTCACATTAGCATACGATGGTACTGATTTCGCTGGATGGCAGTGTCAGAACGGTTTTCGTTCGGTACAGGGAGAACTTGAACGAGCACTCTCAAAAATGCACGGTCATGATATTACTGTTATTGGAGCAGGAAGAACTGATAGCGGTGTTCATGCTCGAGGACAGGTTGCGCATTTCCATACTGATATTGCAAGCATTCCCGCAGATAAGTTCAAACTGGCACTCAATAAACTCTTGCCACGCGATATTCGCATTATTTGTGCGGAAGAAATGCCGCATAATTTTCATGCTCGTTTTGATGCACGGTACAGACGTTATAAATATTTTATTAGACCTGGAGATACGCCATATCCGTTTGAGGATAGGTATGCCTGGCGAATATTCCACTATCCTGACATCAACAGGCTTAATGCAATGGCTTCCTGTTTAAAAGGTGAGCTCGATTGCTCTGCCTTTGCAAGTGCAAAAGATAAAAGCCCGCATAAATTCCGCTATTTGTACCATGCCTGTTTTTATTATGAAGGTGAAGCTCTTGTTTTTGATATAGCAGCAAATGCTTTTCTCTGGAGAATGGTGCGCTCTCTTGTTGGTACTTTAATCGAACTTGATAAGAATAATGCAGAACCTGATATGTTTAAAAAAATTCTTTTAAGTAAAAATAGAGAGGAGGCAGGAACAACAGCGCCAGCACATGGTCTTTTTTTGTGGTATGTTGGCTATTACAATAATACAGAAGAAAATGAAAACATACAAAAAGATTCTGGAAATTCTTTTGATAAAGCAGTAGATTTAACTGTAAATAGAACGAGACTGGTGCCTGGCCTTGGCTATATCAATGAATAGATACACATGACACCGGATTTACAGAAATCTATTATTTGCTGATTCTGGAGGTATAGTATGAAAAATCAGTGGCAGGTTTTTATAGCGCTGTTTGCCATATTCACGCTCTCTGTTTTTGGTTGCTCGAAAAGCGCTCCTTTGCAAAGTTTTTCACGATCAGATTCAGTTATGAATAAAAGCGTTTCTGAAGCGCCAGCAATGTCTCCCATAAAGGAGTCTGCTCAGGCTGCAGCTGCTAGTAGCAACATACAGGTGCCAGCAGGGAGAAAACTCATCTATACTGCTTCTGTAGAAATAGTTGTAACAAAACCAAATGATATTGTAAAAATTCTTAACACTGAGCTTGCAAATTTTGGTGGATATGTTGCAAGTCAGGATATATGGGAAGATGGTATAACATATGAAATCCGGGTTCCTGTTGAAAATCTCAATCGTTTTATGGATCTTTTGCCCAATTTAGGAAAAATAAGAAGGCAAACATTACAGGCTCAAGATGTAACTGATTACTACTATGACTTAGAGAATAGGGTAAAAAATAAACGGATCCTTGTAGAGCGATACCAGACTTACCTTAAGAGTGCAAAAAATGTTGAAGATCTATTAAATATCGAGCGCTTTTTGAATGATGCCACAGCAGAACTTGAGAGTCTTGAGGGGAGTTTTAAGGGGCTTGTGAAGCAGGTAGACTATGCAACGGTAACACTGACAATTGAATCGGAAATAAAATCGAGTGCATCAAAGCCTACGCTCTGGGAGCGGTTGCGGGATCTTTTTATAGGTTTTGGTTCCGGCATACAGAGTTTTGCAGTGATTATTGTGGCAATATTGTTATACGGTATTCCACTGCTTGTCGTTGTACTTCTGTTCTGGTGGCTGTTGTTTGGAAAAATCGGCTTACTGAGAAAGCTGTTTAGACTTGTTGGTATGACTAAACATGAGCCAGAAAAAAAATAGGAGTTTGTATTAAACAACAGGAGCTTGCACTAGTGTTTCAGACAACCGTGGGTCCATATGTGTAGCTGCTCATGGTTGTCTGTGCGTGTTCGTTAGAATTCACCTGCAAACACCACTTCGGGCTCAAGGGAAAACCCAAACTGTTGTAATGCTTCAGTTTGAGCAAGCTCAATCAATGCGCGCATATCACGTGCCGAAGCATTGCCTGCATTTACAAAAATATTAGCGTGCTTTGGAGACACCATTGCATCGCCAATACGCTTTCCGCGAAAATTGAGTTCATCAAGAATCATGCCTGTTGGTTTCCCAAATGCACGATTGTTTTTAAACATGCTGCCTGCAGATGGATAATCAAAATGACCTTTTGCAATACGATCTGCTGTGTAGTGTTCCATTTCCTTTAGAATTTCGCTCTCGTTTCTTTGTGTTACTAAAAATTCAGCTTTAAGGATTATGGATGACTCATAAGCTCCGCCAGGCATAAAAGGCGTCTTTTTATATTCCCATGAATGTTGACTCCGTTCAATAGAACAGGTTGCGAATGTCTTTGGATTAAAAAAATGAATGCGAGTGAGAACATCTGCAATTTCATGATTGTAACAGCGGGCATTCATGTATACAGCACCACCTACCGTTCCGGGAAGTGATGCTGAAAACTCAAACCCTGACCAACTTTCATGAGCGAGGTTTTCTGCTAACCGAGCAATTGAAAGACCAGCTTCTGCACTGACTATTGCATTGTGTGGTTCTGCTGATTCATCTGGAGGAGCAGCGGTAATACTGTAGTGCGTAAGCAGTTCCGTGCTGATAACAACGCCACGAATACCCCTGTCACCAACAAGCAGGTTTGCGCCTCCCCCCAGAATAACGTATGGAATGTTTTCCTGTATACAAAATGAAAGCAATGCACAAAAGGTTTCAATAGAGGGAGGCGTGCAAAAAATATCAGCAGGACCACCAATACGAATTGTTGTATGCAATTTCATCGGCTCATGCTCTCTGATTTCCATTGTGCCTGAAAACATGTCTGTGAGTTTTGAAGTGTTCATGTACCATTCCTCTAGCTGCCAGTAATGCAAGGAACCTTGTGGAAGCGGCTAATTGCTATTGTTTTCCGGAAGATTCCTGCCATATCGTAGCGACACTGCTTTGAGCCAGGTTTGTCGTGATTCATTAAAATCATCGCTACGCATACGCCAGAGCCAGTTTCCTCCGAGCACTGAAGGTGTATTCATGCGAGCATCACTTCCGAGCTCAAGAATATCCTGCATAGGAATTATAGCAAATTGAGATACCGATTTTAATGCTTCCTGAATGAGTGCTCGCGGAAAGGATTCTGGCCAATACCCCAGGTATTCTGCTATGCATGCTTTTTCCCAATCGGGAGCCTTGCTGTATTTACCTTGAAGGGTATCATTGTCATGTGTCCCCGTATACATCACCGAACGGATAGGACAATTGTGTGGCAGGAACTGGTTAGTACCTGCATAGAAATTGTCAATCCGTTGACCATCAAAGGCAAACTGCAATACCTTCATGCCGGGGAAATTAAAATTTTCCATAAGCTCGACAACATCATCGGTAATGACACCAAGATCTTCTGCAATAATGGGGAGTGGTTTACCGAGCACCTGTTCCATTTCTTTAAATAGTGCCTCACCTTCTGCTGGTAACCATTCACCATGTTCAGCTGTTGGGTTCCCTGCGGGGACAGACCAGTATCCTGCAAACCCGCGGAAGTGATCGATACGAACGTAATCGTAGAGCTCCATCGAGATACGCATCCGTTCAATCCACCAGGTGAACTTAGTTTTTTTATGTTCACTCCATCGGTATGTAGGATTTCCCCAGAGCTGTCCCGTCGGACTAAAGTAATCGGGAGGAACTCCAGCAACCGTGATAGGTGCAAAATTCTTGTCGAGGTTAAAAAGTTCAGGATGGGACCACACATCAGCAGAATCAAGAGCTACAAATATTGGAATATCGCCAATAATGGCAATTCCCTGTTCCTTAGCATAGCGTTTTAGTTTTGCCCACTGGGAAAAGAAAAAGAACTGAATTACCTTGAGAACCTCAATTTCATGAGCATGATCTTTTTTCCACTCTAGAACAGCTTTTGATGTATGCTGTCTGAGTTCTATGGGCCAGTATGTGTTCCAAGTCGAGACAGCACCTTCCTGTTGTGCTTTTTCGTCATGGTAATTTTTAATAGAACGGAATACCGTGTAATCATCGAGCCAGTAACACTGCTGCTCTTTAAATGTCTGGTATGCTGTATCATCAGGGTGCAGTTCGAGAAAGCGTTCAGCAGCACGAGTAAGGAGCGGTAGTACAGTCTGTTTAACAGCCCAGTAGTCTACTGTGTGAGATGGCAGGCTGTCTAATGCGCTCAGAGATGAATCTGGTAAGAGACCTGCTTCTGCAAGTTCATGGCAATCTATGAGTATTTCATTCCCTGCAAAGCTAGAAAAAGGTGCATAGGGTGAATCGCCATATCCGGTTGGTCCTAGCGGTAAAATCTGCCAGAGGGTCTGTCCCGCTCTTTTAAGCGCGTCGATAAACCGATGCGCAGGCTTACCAATTGTACCGATTCCTGGAGAGCCGGGAAGCGATGTGATATGGAGCAAAATTCCGCTTGAACGTCTATGCATATTGTGTCCTTTATCTGAGAGGATTCATGTATCAATCAACAACTATCAATAGTATTGGTGCATGTATAGTAGCACGTTTAACCGATTTAATAAAGCGATACCATGTAAAAGTGATTTTTATATATAGTATATTGACTATATAAATAAATATATATATATTTAATATATCTGATTGTTATGGAGTATGCAATGAAAGCACTTATTATTGGCGGTGTAGCAGCAGGTGCTACGGCTGCAGCACGAATTAGAAGACTTGATGAACATGCTGAAATTACTATTGTAGAGCGCGGTCCATATGTTTCGTTTGCTAACTGTGGTTTGCCCTATCATATTTCTGGGGCTATTGAAAAACGAAGTAAGCTGCTTGTTCAAACGCCAGAAGGCTTTATGAGCCGCTACCGTGTTCAGGTTATGCTCAATACCGAAGCAATAGCGGTGAATAGAAACAGCAAGCAGGTTACAGTTGTTACCAAAACAGCAGAAGGTAGTACCGAACAGGCGCTGGCGTATGACGTATTGCTGCTTGCTCAGGGAGGAACTCCTGTTTTCCCAAACATTGAAGGTATCGATGCTCCTCATGTATTCAAGCTCTGGACTATTCCTGATATGGATAAAATTCTTAAACATATCAAAGAACAATCGCCTCGCAATGCAGTAGTGATTGGCGGCGGTTTTATTGGACTTGAAACAGCTGAAGCGTTTGTTGAGCGAGGACTTACCGTAACCATTGTCGAGGCACTCGATCATGTAATGCCACAGCTCGATGCAGTATATGGCAGGCATGTCGAAGATCAGTTCAAAGAAAGAGGCGCAGCTGTTTACACAAATGCTGTTGTAAAAAAAATAACCGATACTGCAGTTATCCTTGGTAATGGTACAGCAATACCAGCAGATCTTGTCTTAGTGTCAGCTGGTGTTAAACCGAATACTGAACTAGCGCAAAAAGCTGGGCTTGAAATTGGTAAGACTGGTGGTCTTGCTGTTGATGAATTCCTTAGAACGAGTGATCCTTGGATCTGGGCTGCAGGAGACATGATCGAAATTGAATCAAAAATCTCAAATGCAAAAGTACGAATACCGCTTGCAGGACCTGCTAACAGGCAGGGGCGTATTGCTGCAACAAATGCTGTGCTTGCATGGCATAGCGGAAAATCAATGCCAGAGTCTATGAGCATGCTTACTCCAATGAGCTATAAGGGTGCCCTGGGAACTTCTGTTATCAAAATATTTGATACAACACTTGCGAGTACAGGTCTTTCTTTTACCCAAGCAAAGCGAGCAGGGTTACCTGTACGAGAAGTTTCGCTCATTAAAGGTAATCATGCAGGTTACTATCCTGGTGCAGAAGATATTTTGTTAACATTGGTGTACAACGAAAAGAATGGACGTCTCCTTGGAGCTGAAGCTTTTGGCAAACAAGGTGTAGAAAAACGCATCGATGCGGTCGCAGTTGCATTGCATGCAGGCTTGACTGTATACGACTTGGCTGAAATCGATTTTGCGTATGCGCCACCATATTCATCTGCAAATGATCCTCTTAATATGGCTGCGTTTATGGCTGTAAACAATCTTTCCGGATACAGTCCTGTTATCAGTATGGATGAAATAGAAACATCGTTAAAAAATCCAGATGCAGTACTGTGGCTGGACGTGCGTAATTATGGTGAATATGCAAAAGGACACATTAAAAACAGCCTGCATATCCCTGTTGATGAGCTGCGTGACAGGATAGATGAAATCCCTCGCGATAAGCCAATTTACTGTATTTCGGTCGGAGGGTTCGAAGGTCATCTAGCTGTAAGAATGTTAAAGCAGCATGGATTCAAGCATGTTAAAAATATATCGGGAGGATGGTCACATCTCAAGTTTATGAGAGGATTATCTATTGAATAGTTCAATACAAACCAGATGATTTGGCAAGAAAAATTAACAAAGAGGAGCTAACTATGGCAAATGTTATTGAAGAGAAAATTAAAGCAGGTGCACTTGTGGTTGATGTCCGAACCGAAGACGAGTTTATGGATGAAGCATTCCCCGGTGCAGTGAACATTCCTTTAGGAGTATTGCAGCAGCAGCTCAATAAATTGGAACCTAAAGATAGGCCTGTTGTTCTTTACTGCGCTAGCGGTGCCCGGAGTGCTATGGCTGCTAGAATACTTAAAATGGCTGGCTGGAAGGATGTCATCAATGCTGGCGGTCTCTATGATATGCCCGGTATGTGAAAAAGTGCAGCGCTATATGGTATGTGAAGAGAGCGCAGCAATATAACCCCGGTAGAAACAAAGAATAAACGTGTTTGAAAAAAGGCTGTCGGTAAGACAGCCTTTTTTAGTGTTTATGCATTTTGACAGACCACCTTTGCTGAATTATACTTTTTGCAACATGTGTTATATGCAAGGAGGATAATGTAGATAATTATGACAAAACAGCAAAAAACATTGCTCTTAGTGTTAATGGTTCTTGTCATGATAACACTCAATGCAGATGGTAATGTTATGGCACCCATGCTTTCTCGAATTGAAGCTGATTTTGGTGTCAATGATGATGCAATAGGGAATATGATGGCTCTCTTTACACTGGTCGGTGCAGCAGTATCCCTCTTGTGGGGCTATTTTGTTGATAAGGCAAGCAGAAAAATGCTCTTTGTCCTTTCGGTTGCAATCGGTGAAATACCATGCCTGCTTACCTACTGGGCACCTAATTTTACTGTGTTCTATATACTTCGCATTCTTACCGGTATTGGAGTAGGCGCAGCATTTCCTCTCGTGTTTTCGATACTGGGTGATATATATGATGAAAAAGAAAGACCGTTTACAACAGCTGTGCTTACTACATCGTTTGGGCTCGGGAACATTGTCGGAACAGTGGTTGGCGGATATTTAGGACCCAGTCTTGGCTGGAGGCTTCCTTTTATTTTGGTATCAGTACCAAATGTTATTTTTGTATTACTTTTTATGGTATTTGTACCAGAACCGCAAAAAGCTGCTTCAGAGGAAGCAACAAAGGAACTTGTTGCAGCAGGTGTACTGTATCCTAAAACAATCAAACTTGCCGATTACGCAACCCTTGTAAAAGTACCAACCAATGTGTGGCTTTTTGTTCAGGGCATTGCAGGAACGATACCCTGGGGGGCATTCTTCTTTCTCAATAAATTTCTCGAAACCGAAAAACATTTTTCGGTTGAAGTTGCCACAACTATCTTTTTAGTGTTTGGAATTGGTATGGTTATTGGAACCATTGTCGGAGGAAAGCTTGGTCAGCTTGTGTTTGTAAAAAACAATCGCATGCTTCCCGTATTTTGCGGTATTACCACATTGTTCGGTATGATAGTGACCCTCGGAGTAATATTGGTCAATCTTAGCGTGCCGCTCATGTTGATAAGCGGCTTTTTAGCAGCATTTTTTGCAGCTATGACAGGTCCCAATATGCGCGCAATGTTAATGGATGTAAACCCACCAGAAAAGCGAGGAGCAATATTCTCAATCTTCAATCTTACCGATTCATTGGGTAATGGTATCGGAAGATGGGTTGCAGGTCTTATTTCCGTAGCCACAACGCTCACTATTTCTCTTGCCGTTTCTGTATCATTCTGGACCATTTGTGGCATTGTTCTTGTTACAATTGGCGGTATCTTTATTCGCGATATGAAGCACATGCATGAACAATTAGCTAAAGTTGCAGAAGAAATGAAACGCTCGGTATCTCGTACAAATTAAATGTTGTGGAGATAATTTTATGCAACAAGCTTCATGACACTGAGTTCGATACCATAGCGCCAGCGGAAAAACATGTTAAGGCCAAAGCGCTTTGAACATGGTGTGAGCTGTGCAGTGATTAATGATTCATCAGTATGTATGAAAGCTTGTGAGAAGTTATAGTGAAAGTGATGGCTAAATATCGGGCTGGTGGGAATTGAACCCACGACCTCTTGGTCCCGAACCAAGCGCGCTAGCCCCTGCGCTACAACCCGATTGACTATGTTGCAGAATGATGATCGGCCACTATAGGCTAGTGGTCATAATAAAAAAGCCCGCTTTTGAAGCAGGCTTTCGGGAGCGACGGGGC
>ERZ795052.3097-NODE-3097-length-18898-cov-23.019901_pt1 | contig 18898 bp, 16 predicted proteins | sample MGYA00375136_ERZ795052 | MGnify/ENA primary metagenome ERZ795052 (study PRJEB30181, sample SAMN05720156) | activated sludge metagenome | isolation source: Anaerobic digester | place: Japan | collected 2015-05-26 ... | reverse complement strand
GTTCATCGGCCAAGCCCCACGGTTTTCTTGAGCAAAATTCGCGCTGTCATACTAATAAAGACGTTACGCACAAAATGCCTTTCGAGCAAATCGGAAAGAAGATATGGCAGCGTATTCCCCATACGGATGCCGAAGGAACATGTGGTGACTGCGGAGTGGCAGCAGGTCAGTATCATCATGCGGGATGTGATTTGGAAGTGTGCCCCCGATGCCGAGGTCAGGCAATTAGTTGTGAATGCACGGATGCGTACCTGCTCGAAAGTACAGATTGGGCACATGATAAGGTAATCACGAATCCTGACGAGGAGAGGATCAACTACTTCATCGATAGAGCATTCAACGAGCAGGAGGTAGACCTATTTGTTGTCAAGATGCTTTTAAATGACATGTGGAGTATCGATGATCAGATATATAGTGATTTCGGAAAGCTGTCCAAAATCATCCATCATCTCCTCAGCAAGGCCAAGAAACCTCTCCTTGCTGAAATCAAGAGACAGGAGAAGCGGTTGGAACGTATGCAACAGCAGAACGTGGATGTGGAAGAACAAAAGGCCGCTTTGGCCAAGGAGAATCATGACCTCACGCGAGCGAATAATAGGTTGCAGTCCGAAAATGATTGGATGCGGATCTGCGATAAATTGTGATGCCAGTGATCAGCTCTTGATCTGCAAATCGGAATGCCGGTTCCGATCTCCACAGACGCGACACTTGGGGGCCAAGGCAGTTTGACTCCTGCCCTGTGAAAGCCAAGCCGTCGCTATCACGGGCCTTGACATGTATGGGTGTGCGCTCACGATTTTTTATCTACTGGCGCTGAGAAAAAGACGACGACCATGTGTAAGTGCCACTTACTCACCAAGATGCTTTTCTCTTATATTTATTCTTATATTTATTCGGATCAGCACAACTGTAAATACTGCACATACAAGCACTTACGAAACTGGGACGTACTTTCGAATCCCCCCGCCTCCATTCTACGAGTCTCCGCGACCAGCTTCTCAGCCAAACAGAACCCATGGCCCGCCAGCAGCGGACCTCGCGGGCCATGCCACCGGTGGCAAAGATTTCTGTAAGTGTTGACGTGGCCAGAGCCGGGAACCATAGTGGCCAGCGGAATCCTCGATCCCAAGTTTGAACGGTGCTGTCAGCGGCAAACGCCAAATAGCGGAGGGAAGTAGTCGTGCTATTCCGGCAGTCTCGTCAGCAACCCGCGATTCTGTTCCCCCAGTCGCATCGGCGGCCGGAAGCTTAGTGCGCACGGCGTCCGCCTTATCTGTTAACAGGCTTTGCGTGGTTGAACAGGTGTGTGGAATCGGGTATAATGTGGGGGTTTGGGGTGTAAAGCCTTTAGCAGGAGCGATAGAGATGAAGATGAAGCGTCGCGAGTTTCTGGTTCGATCGTTGGCCGGTGTGGGCGGGGTGATGGTTGCCGGGCCGATGGTGCTGGGGCAGGAGAAACCAGCCAGGCCGACGGGGACGTTCGATCCTTACGAGCGGTTCGAATTAGGCAAAACGGGGATCAAAGTGTCGCGGCTGTGCCAGGGAACGGGTGTGAAAGGCGGCGGGCAAGAGTCGAACCACACGCGGATGGGGGCGGAGAAGTTTTCGGCGATCATTCGCGGCGGCTTCGAGCGTGGGATTCGCGTCTACGACCTGGCGGATCTGTACGGGACGCATCCTTACGTGGTGCCGGCGCTGAAGGGGATTCCGCGGAAGGAGTACGTGATCATTTCGAAGATCTGGTTCCGCGGCGGCGGGCTGAAGATCCAGGAGCGGCCGGACGCCGACGTCGTGGTTCAGCGCTTCCTGAAAGAACTCAAGACGGACTATATTGATCTGCTGCTTTTGCACTGCTGCACGGACGGGGATTGGAACGTGAAGCTTCAAAAGCATATGGAGATCATGGCCGCGCTCAAGAAAAAAGGCGTTATCCGCGCGCACGGTGTGTCGTGTCATTCACAGGCGGCGCTGAAAACAGCGGCAGCGGAACCGTGGGTCGATTCGGTGCATGCGCGGATTAACCCCTTCGGCGAGAAGATGGACGGGCCCGCGGAGGAGGTTGCACCGGTGCTGAAGCAAATGCATGCGGCGGGCAAGGCGGTCATCGGGATGAAGATCTTAGGCGAGGGGACGTTCGGCGACGACGAGGAGAAGAAGAACGCGTCGATCAAGTACGCGCTCGAATTGGGCTGCATCGACGTGCTGAACGTCGGTTTCGAGGACGTCAAGCAGATCGACGACTTCGCCGAACGGGTCGGCAAGGTTCGCAGGGTGAAGGCCTGATGCAGCGACTTACGCGCTGACTATTATACAAGTTGTCGCCCGTTTTCTCCGATGGATTCCGGCTGCAAGCTGCCCGGTTCTGCATAAGATCATGCGGCATTGAAGAAGGTGAACCATGGTTTTGCCGCCTGAAGTAGAATGTGCACGCATCCAATCGACCAAAGCAGTCTTGTTGTTTTGGGGCGAGTGTCAATCTTGGCGAGAATTTCACGAGAAAAGTGACAAAATAGGTAAAACCGCTTGACATGCAGGGGCTCTTCCGCTATAATGCTCTAAAATTAGTCTGAATTGCGTTCAATGGAGGGCAGGTGATGAGACAGATTGCGTTTTCAATGGTTCTTGTGTCCATGCTGGTGACAGGTTCCAGCAGTGCCGCATTACTGGTGGACTTCGGTCGGCCGGACACGCCGGTTCAGGAGGGGTATCAAGGTTTCCAGGCCATCCACGAGGACGCGTTGAGTCTGTACGCGCCGCAGAGTTTTTCGGCGTTCGACACGATGGTGACGCTGTCGCTGGACTGGGGTTACGTTCCGCGCTGGGAGTCGATGCAGATGATCGACCGGGGCGGCAATGACGGCGAGGATACGCCGGACCTTCTTCGCGACTGGGCGGGAACGGACGGACGCGTCTACGGCGGTCCGCTGACGCTGACCATCAGCGGTCTTCCGGCCGGGGAGTATGGGTGGCTTTCGTATCATCATGACCCTGAAGATCAAACGGGCATTTTCAATGTGTCGGTTGTGGACGCCGGCGGCACAAGAGTGTTTGAAGGGATCGACATCAGCGACGGACGGAACTCGCTGATTATGACGCTGGCCGAGGCGACCAAGTTCCGGACGACCCTTTTGAGCGACGGGTCGGACATCAAGCTCACGTTCAGCACGGTGTTTGGCCCTGAGGCTACCAACTCGGAGAAGTTCTTCGTAATGAACGGTTTCCAGATCGTGCCGGAACCGGCGACGCTGATGCTGCTGGGGATCGGCGGCCTCGCATTGCTGAGGCGTCGGCGCTCGTATGACGCGTCAGTCTGAGAGAATGAATTGACAACCCCCGCGGATGACTCCGTGGGGGTTTTTTTATGAACTGGCTGCATTTCGAGCAATGCGATCCGGCGGGCTGTTGCAATCCCTGTCATGACGGATATCATGGCAGCATTGCATGCAGGAGTGCTGATTATGACATTACGCGGCACATCGCGGCTGAACGGATGTTTGCTGGTTGTGGGCTGTTTGCTGGCCGTTGGCGGCTGCAGGAACGAGCCTGCCGTCACCGATACCGCCGGCGCGGTCGATGCGGCGAGCGAGGGCGCCGAGGCGCCGGCGGAGCAGAAACGCCTGGGGAACATTCGCCTCGATCCGGCGATCTTCGGGTCGGATTGGGAAACGTGTGCCGGGTTCGTCGTTGACAGTTGGGATGATCTTTCACATCTGCCCGCCGCTGCACGGCTGGTCGCCTCGGGGCTGAGAAGCCAGATGGAGCCGCTGGGCGTGATTGCCTTGGCGGATTACTCGTGTATTCGCAAAGTGTTTCCTTTGAACACAGTGACGGTTCGCGTGTTCAGGTTCAAGAGCGCCCAGTTGGCGAGTGCATGGGGGGAAAAGAAGTATCAGTATTCCGGATGGGAGCAGCATTACACCAGTACTGACGGCGTTTCCTATTTTGCGGTCGACAGCACACAACTGAAGAAACGCTGTGTGATTTTGGGGGAGTATTGGATCACGTCACATCATATCGGCGAGGACGATCTCCACATCAAGGCGCTGGGGGCAATTGCGGAACAACTTGGGCTTGCTCTGTAGCACCGGAGGCACAGCGTCGCCGCAAGGGCAAGGCACCCTTGCCCCTAAATTTCCATCGTGTCACACGGCGTCCGGGATCGTGAATGGGGGCCGATGGGGACAACGGACGTATTTGTTTGCGGCGTCGGCGTTGGGGCCGGTGAATTGCTGGGCCTTGCGGTCGTAGGTGAGCATGGGGCCGAGGACGAGGGGGGTTTTGGCGAGGTCGACGTCGTTGCCTTTGAGTTGTTCGAGCATGTCAGTGAGCGTGTTCAGGGCATCTTCGTGGTTCTTCAGATTTTCGCGGACCTGGTCGGGCGCGGCCTGTTGGCCGACGCGCCACGCTATATTGGCCTGGTGGCAGATGGTGGTGCTCTGGTGGCCGCCCGCGATTTCGGCGGCGAGATCTTCGCGTTTGCCGCTTCGGAGTGCGGCGATGAAGTTGCCGGCGTGGGCGCTGCCGCCGTCGCCTTTGTACTGGTAAATGCGTTTGCCGTCGTTGTCGTAGGCGCCGCCGCCGGAGCGGGAGAGGCGGACGGAGGCGTGCTCGCACTGGATGTAGTTGCCGTCGCGCCGGCCGAGGTAGACGGCGCCTTCTTTGCCGCCGCGTCGGGCGGGGTCGGGGAGGTTGCGGATGTCGACGACGACGGGCAGTTCGTCATAGTACATCAGGGCCAGGTGCATGTTGGGCGTCTGGCCGTTGTCCTCCCAGGCGAAGCGATTGCCGGCGGCGATGACCTTGTTGGGGACATCTTTCCAGCCGAGGAGGTGGTGGAGATCGTCGAGGTAGTGGACGCCCCAGTTGGCCATCTCGCCGTCGCCCCAATTCCACTGCCAATGCCAGTCGTAGTGGAAGCTTTGGCGCATCACGGGGGTCATGGGGGCGGGGCCGGCCCACAGATTGTAGTCGATACTGGCGGGAACGGGTTGGGGTTCGGTGACCTTGCCGATGGTGGCACGGGCGTTGAGTCTGGAACAGTGGACCCAGAGGATTCTGCCGTACTTGCCGGCCTGGAGGTCGCGGGCGGCTTCTTTGATCGCGGGGCAGGAGCGCTGCTGCGTGCCGGCCTGGACGATGCGGTTATATTTGCGGGCGGCGGCGACCATCTGGCGGCCTTCCCAAATGCTGTGGCTTACGGGCTTTTCGACATAGACATGCTTGCCGGCCTGACAGGCCCAGACGGTCATGAGGGCGTGCCAGTGGTTTGGGGCGGCGATGACAAGGGCGTCGACGTCTTTGCGGTCGAGGATTTTGCGAACGTCGGCATAGCCCTGGATGTCGGCGTCGGAGGCACGATACTGCTTCTTGAACTCGGCAAGGCGGTTAGCCAGGATCTCGCTGTCCGGGTCGCAGAGGGCGACGACCTTGACGCCCTGCAGGCCATGGAAACGGCCTACGTGGCTCCAGCCCTGGCCGCGTATGCCGGCAACGGCGAGGCGGATCTGTTCGTTGGCGCCTCGGGCACGGCGGCCGAAAGAGGCGATCGCAAGATATGAACCTGCCGTTGCGGCGGCGGTCTGTTTCAGGAAGTGGCGACGATTCATTGTGTTCATTATATCTCCTTTTGGCGAAAGTCCGCCGCTCCGGGCCGGAACATGCCGATTATAGCATGCCGGACCATGGTTTGTCCAGCCGCGGCGAGGTAGCGCCGTCACAGTTCAAGACGGTTATTGAGGGCATTTTATGGCAGCAAGTGTGCGGGGCGACAGTTTGAGGTTCAGGGTTCGGTCCGCAACGGTCAGGTCGGTTTTGCGATCCTGCGGGATCGTGAGCACAACCTGGGCTTTTGCAGGTTTGGGGAGGGTCAGAGCGACATCGATGGGTTCGTCGTTAAAGTTTTCGATGACGATAAGGTCGTCGGCGAATAGGTAGAGGCCGGTCTTGTTGGGGGCGTCAAAGGCGAGGCCTAACGGGGCGAGCAGCCTGTTGCGGATGGGGTTGATCTGTTCGCGGGTGAGACTGAGAAGGCTCTTAGGGCTGCCGTTGACTTTGAGTACAGTAAGGAAGGGGTCGTCGAGGTTGACACCGGTGATCCTGGCGGCCAGGCCGTCGGTGATGAGGACGGGGCGTTCGGCCTTGAGCATGGCGTTGAGTTTTTCAGCGTAGCGGGGGTCCTTGAGGATGTGGACGGGGCAGAAGGCGGCCTGTGCCTGCGGGTTAAGTTCGGCCGTCGGAACCAGCGGCAGGCCCAACATTCCAACGAAATCGTAGACGTAAGCTTCTTTGCCGGCGTCGCTGTTGGGTGGTTTAGGAGCGGCGATGCCGCGAATGGGTTTGTTGCGGACGAGTCTGGCCAGTTCAAACAGTGCAGGCATCTCTTTGCGCAGACGCGCGACGTTGGCGGGGCCGGTGGAAGAAAGCAATCCGCCGTAACAGAAGAGCATCATTTCTTTGGCGTCGGCGAGGATGGTCTGACAGGCTTGTTCGAGGTAGGTGTATTCGGTGGTACCGAGCCAGTCGAACCAACCACCGCCGCATTTCGGGCCGCCGATTTCGCCCAACCAGCGCATGATGTAGTAAGCTTCGTACTGCACTTTGCCGCCCCAGCGAGGGTCATCGTAGTCGCGGGTTTCGGTGCCGACCCATGTGGTATCAAAGTCGGCGGTCTGGCGGAGGACTTCATAGCCGCGCTGGTGGAAGTTGTCATACCATTGCGGATACTTGATGATAATGCTGACTTTGGGATTGACGGCGCGGGCGGCGGCGAGGATGCGCTGGCGGCTTACGTTGACCATAAGGTCGCAGCGGTAGTCCGACCAGCCCCGGCTGCCGCGGGCGGCCTTGCAGGCGTCGCATTCGCAATCGGTGAAGAGGAAGTCGTCGATCATGATCTCGTCGAAGATGGAGGCGGTGTATTCGAAGATCTCCTGCAGGCGGTCCTGGGTGGGGACGTCGGTGTAGCAGGAGATGGGATTCCAGCCGGTGGATCGCTTGCCGACGAGGGTGGTGGTGACGCAGCCGGAGACGGCAAAACCCGCATCGAGAAATCGCTTTTTGGCGTGTTCGAGCGTTTCGCGCCGGGCGGTGTAATTGTCACGGAAGGTCTCGATGAAGACACGTGTGACGGCGGTCCTGCGGCACCAGTCGATGGCGTCGTCGATGCCCTTGTCTGTGCCCAGATGGTCGCGGACCTGCTGGGCGGTGAAAAGGGTGCTGACCGTGAGTGTGTCGGCGTTGTTCCTGGCAAGGTCCCAGAGCGACTGGTCGGCGTTTGCGGCGGCGTTGGCACAGGTGGCCGCTGCGACCGCAAAAAGCATCAGGCGGCATTTCATGTTGTATCCTCCGTTAAGGTCAATAACGGCCGTATGATACGCAACATGGGCAGAATGTGCAAGGTCGCGGCGAGATATGGGCCAATGATGGCGCCCGGGACACAAAGCGAAGGTCCCGGGGCTTCCTTGCTCCGGGACCTTTTTCGAGTTTTTGTCCGGCTTCCCTGCCGGGCGGTTCGAGTTTCTTCTTCGAGCCTCTGATACCTCCGAGCGCCCCAGGCGGGCGCTCCTTCATTCGTCAGAATTTGAAGATAAGATCGCCCTGGAGGACGTGGATGTTTCCACCTTCCTGCCCCGGGCGATTACTGCGTTCGCTGATGAAGCAGCTCAAGTTGGTTAAAACGTTTTTCTGGAGCATGTACTGGAAACCCAGTTCGTGTCCTTTGCCGCCGGTACCGCCGAGAAAGATGTCGGCATCGGTCAGGCCGGCAAAGACGGCGTCGGGGTCGACTTCGGAGTAGTTGTAAAAGACCTCCCAGGAGCCGATCTTCTTGGACATTTTGTTGAGTCTCATGCCAACGAGGAAGGCGTTGTTCTGTCCGCCGTCAGCGGCCGTATTCTCAACGTAGGCGCCATAGACGGCCGACGGCATACCGGCAATTGCGAAGCCGTATTCGGCGAATGCTTCGATGATGTTGTAGTCGAACTCGTAGCCGCCGGCGCCGTTGTCGGTGTTGCCGTTGAGGTTAACGCCGGAGGCTGTACGATTTTCTATATTGCCCAGGTCGTACCAGCTCACACCGCCGAGTATGTGCTGCTCTTCATTGAAGTTATGTCGCAAGAGGCCCTGCAGAGCCCACATCGACGTATCCGCATCGCCGGCACGTTCGTCGAGCCAGAAGCCGCCGCCGCTGATGGCGGCAGTACTGGCTGAATCAATATTGAACGTGTAAGTTGCGGCCAGGCCTTCCGGCGAAACGTCGCTGTCCCAGATCACCTCGTTGTTGCCGACGGTATAGAATGGCTGCTTCATCTTGCCGCCGTAGACGTTCAGGCCGGGCATTGAGACCGGGTGGTAGTCGAAATAGGCCCAGTCAAGCCAGATCTTCTTGCTGGAAAAGGAATCATCGAGCGACTGATTGCTCGCCGTAGGCGTCTCACTGCTGCCGGTGGCGATGCGGAAGATGGCGTCGACTTCTTCGTTCACGGTGGCCTTGAGGCCCAGGCGCGCCCGGATGCGGTTCCGGTCGCGCTGCTCGGAGCCGCTGGTGTCGTTGGTTTGCTCGTGGCGGTAGCGGAAGTCGCCGAAAAGCTGGACGTTCTGCGCCCATGAGGGTGCGTCGCCGGCCTTCGAGACCTTTTCATTCACCGCCTCTTCGACCATCCTGTCGATGTGGACCTTGTACTCGGAGGGCGCCGCAGCGGCGTTGAGCGCGGCGGCCCGCTCGGCCTTGAGGGCGGCCAGTTCCGCCTGGAGGGCCTGAAGTGAGGCTTCTAGTTTCCGGAGGCGTGCTTCGGTCTGGTCTTCGGCGGCGGCTGGCGCGGCCAGTGCCAGCAGGATGGCCGCCGTGAGTGCGATCGATGTGGGGTGTTTGCGGTGCACGCTCAATCCTTTTCCATCTTTTCCATTGCCGCAGGTGCAAGTGCCTCTCGGCCGTGAGCTTATCGTCGCGCGCGGACGGAATATTTGAAACTTTTACAGGTGTGAGGATGCGTATTTATCGGACGCATCCCGGCCAGTGCGGAGCGGCCATCTATTATCGGTCCGCGCCGCGAGTATTTTTTTCGATCAGGCGGCAGCGACGCACGGCTGTGGTTCAAGAGGCTCTGCTGCCGAATTATGGTAGACAAACGGCCGGGAATCAGGTATCGTATCAAGGGTCGGTGATGGACCCCCACTGGTTGCAAGGCTGCCGCAAGGAGGAAGTGCATTAAGTGTATCCACGATGTTTGGACACAAACGATTAGTTTTGCCGTCTGAAAGGAGGACCGATGCGAAACCAAATGATACATGCTTCACTGTTGATCCTGCTGACCGCCGTGTGCCTGTCGAGTACTGCCAAGGGGCAGCCGTTCGATGCACAGAATATTCCCCTGCCGGAGCATCCGAGGCCGGACTTTTACCGGGCGGACTGGATCAATCTGAACGGCCCCTGGCAGTTCCGATTCGACAAGGAAAACGTCGGCCAGGAGCAGTCGTGGTTCCGGACGCGGAGCGATTTTCCGAACACGATTATGGTTCCGTTCCCGTGGGGGTCGAAGCTTTCCGGCGTGGCAGACCAGGCGGACGTGGCATGGTACCGGCGGTCGATTGTGGTGCCGCCGTTCTGGCAGGGCGCGAGGGTGTTCCTTGTGATCGGCGCCAGCGACTGGACGACGACGGCATGGCTGGACGGCAACCTGTTGGGAGAGCATCGCGGCGGGTATACGCCGTTTGAATTCGAGTTGACAAAGTACGTGACGCCGGGACGGCATCACAACCTGGTGATTCGCGTCGACGACACGCCGCACAAGTTCAAGCTGGAAGGCAAGCAGGGGTACGGGCCGGCACGGGGCATCTGGCAGACGGTGTACCTGGAGGCCCGCCCGGCGGTTGCGTTTCAGACGCTGCATTTTCTGCCGGACATCGACCAATCGAAGGTGACCGTGGTTGCGGAATTCGACAAGCCCGTCGGCAACGACGCCCAGGTGCAGATTCAGTTCCGTACAAGCGAAATGGCCGGACCGGTCCTTTCGCAGCCGTTGGAAAAGGGCGCCACGAAGGCCCGGTTCGATCTGCGAATCCCGAATCAGCGTCTGTGGACGCTGGAGGATCCGTTCCTGTATGAACTGGACGCGGCCCTGGTGAACGGCGGGCAGACGGACAAGGTAAGCACGTACTTCGGCATGCGGAAGATCAGCGTGAAGAATCTGCCCGGGACAGACTATCCGTACGTGGCGCTGAACAACAAGCCGATCTACCTGCAGATGAGCCTGGACCAGGCGTATCATCCCGAGGGCTTCTACACGTACCCGAGCGATGCGTTCATGCGGGATGAGATCCTTCGGGCGCGGCGGATCGGGCTCAATGCCCAGCGCATCCACGTCAAGATCGACGTGCCGCGGAAGCTGTACTGGGCCGACCGCCTGGGACTGCTGATCATGGCGGACGTGCCCAACAGTTGGGGCCAGCCGGATGAAGAGATGCGGGCCGAGACGGAAAAGGCGCTGCGGGGCATGATTCATCGCGACTTCAACCACCCGGCCATCTTTTCGTGGGTGATTTTCAACGAGACGTGGGGCCTGAAGACGCGGGATGCCGGGTATACGGCCGAGACACAGCAGTGGGTGGTGCTGATGTATCAGTTGGCCAAGCAGCTTGATCCGACGCGGCTGGTGGAGGACAACTCGCCGTGCAATCACGATCACGTGGCGACGGACCTGAATACGTGGCATGCGTATCTGCCGGGGTATAAGTGGCGGGAGCACCTGGACCAGATCGTGCGGGACACATTTCCGGGTTCCGAGTGGAACTTCATCGGCGGCCGCGAACAGGGCGTGCAGCCGAACATCAACAGCGAATGCGGCAACGTGTGGGGTTATGAAGGCAGCACGGGCGACGTGGACTGGTCGTGGGATTATCACCGGATGATGAACGAATTCCGGCGGCACCCGAAGATCGCTGGGTGGCTCTACACGGAGCACCACGACGTGATCAACGAGTGGAACGGGTACTGGCGGTATGACCGGTCGAACAAGTTCACGGGACTGGAAGACCTGCTGGACGGGATGAGTCTGCGGGATTTGCACAGCCCGTTCTACATCTCAACCGGGCAGGACATCAGCCGGCAGGTCAAGCCGGGCGAGGTGGTGAAGGTGCCGCTGACGGCATCCTTCATGACGGATGCGCCGGTGGGACCGGAGCTGACGCTGCGGACTGTGCTTTACGGCTGGGACAGCCTGGGCCAGCGGGAACCGTACGATGCCAGGACGCGGCGGATCAGGTATGAGCCGTGGCTGCAGAAGGAGCTTGAGCCCCTGGAGTTGCAGATGCCGAAAAAGCCCGCGGTGGCGGTTCTCGGGCTGGTGCTGACCGACAATGCCGGGACGGTGCTGCATCGCAACCTGACAACGTTTGTGGTGACAGACGGCCCGCTGCCGGCAAACGAGACCGTCACTGTGGGCGGCGGCAAGGTACGGCTGCTGCGTTTTGCGCCGGCCGACTTCTCCGACGCAAAATGGTCGTACAAGCACACCTCCGTACTGGGCGGCCTGAAGGTCAACGGCATGGGGTTCGGGTACTTCGAATACAAGATTCCGTGGCCTGAGGACTTGAAGGCGGCGGATATTTCCGAAGCGACGATTCGATTCGAGGCGTCGGCCAAGCAGATCTTCGGCAAGGACAGGGATGCCGGCGCGCGGCAGGAAGGCGACTTCATGCGAGGCCAAGGCACACACGATCCGAGCTTGAATCCCAATTCGTATCCCATGACGGATGAGACGGTGTTTCCGTCGCAGGTCCGGGTGCGCATCGGCGAGACGGCGGTGGGCGTGTTCGATCTGCCGGACGATCCGGCGGACCACCGGGGCATTCTGTCGTGGCACAGCCAGTTGCAGGACGGCAAGCTTCGCGAGGCGGGTTCGTACGGCTGGCTGGTGACGGCCCACATTCCGGCCGAGGTGCTGCAGAAAGCGGCCAACGATCGCGTCATCAAGGTACGGCTTGAGGTAGACGACAGTCTGCCGCATGGGCTTGCACTCTATGGGGCGAGGTTCGGACGCTATATGGTGGATCCGACGCTGGCGTTTGTGCTGAAGTAAGCAGATTTCCAACGACCCAACTGCGCGCTCCATCTGTGACAATAACGGGCGGTACCAAGGTGGAGAGCAGACGTCGCTGATCTGCAAGTTTCAGGGGCAAGGCCGGTATAGCATGCGCGCAACGGACGGCCTGCGCACGGGTCCGATATCCGGATGCCAGAAAAGGCGTTGTTGGGCTCTGCGGCCCCGATTCGGGGCATTTATCACAGCCGCATCAAGGTCGCGAACTTTGCCTAATACACCTCATGCCCGCACAGTTTTTTGCCGATTGCCCTGTGAAAGCCAACGAATAACAGGGGGTGAAGATCATGGCGGTAGCAACGCGGACAGACGAAGACATTAAGCGCGACGTGGCCGACGAGTTGTATTGGGACGACAGCGTTGACGACTCGGATGTGGAGGTGGAGGTATCGCGCGGCGAGGTGACGCTGACGGGCACCGTACCCGACTACATGTCATACCAGTCGGCGGAGGAGGATGCATGGGCGATGCCGGGCGTGCGTTTTGTGCGAAACGAGCTGATCGTAAAGTTTCCGGCGGGATTCGCGGCGCCGGCGGACGCCCACATCAAGTCGAACATTGAAAACCTCATCCGGTGGCAGCCGAACATCGATCCGACGGATATCCGGGTTTCGGTGGAGCGGGGGTGGGTGACGCTGTCAGGTTCGGTGGACACCTACTGGAAGAAGGTGCGCGTGGGGGATCTGGCGCTGGGCCTCAGCGGCGTCGCAGGCGTGACCAATGAACTCACCGTGGTGCCCACACACGACGTCGAGGACATGGCGATTGCACAGGACATTCGCGACGCGTTCGTACGCAACGCTGAAATTGTACCCGACCTGATCGACATCCGCGTGGAGGACGGCAAGGTGACATTGACGGGAAGCGTTCCATCACTGCCCGCTTTCCGGGCGGCCGAACGGATCGCCCAGAGGACGCTGGCCGTGCGGCGGGTGGATAACCGACTGGTGATTCAGTAGCGGCGCCGGCGGCGCATCAGTCTGTCTTCGGACGGGCCTGCCAGTCGGCCAAAGGCTCGACGGGCGGGCACTTCCACACGCGGCAAAGGGCAGCAGCACTCTGCACCCATCCATCGCCGGACGGCGTCTGGACACCGTAGCGACGGGCGTGCGTTGTCTTGTGTACATATTCATACAGAGGCGCGGTCAGGCCCTGCTCGGCGGCTGACGTCGCGGGTAATGCAAGGAACAGAGGCGGTTCCTCCGCCGACATCTCCTTCACGACGAGCCGCCAATCGTCACTGTCTGCGACAGCATAGATCGCGACCAGCCCCTGCCTGGCACGGCCGGGCGGCATGGCATAGAACGCGGGAGTACCCTTCCGGCCGGATTGCCTCTCCGTACCGTAGCGCGCTGTCCCGTCCGGGGCGATTGTCTCGTAGACCGGTCCAGGCAGAAAGAGACGCTCGTCACGGAGGTCCAGGCGGTACATAATCTGATTGTAGTCATACCTCGGCGTAGCCTCCTCTTCCCGTCCGGAGAACGCATGGGAATAGGTGCCCTCGAAGTAGATGAGACTGCCGCCCTCCTCATCAAAGTAAGGATGATGCTTGGGGTTGTAGAAGGAGTAGCGGTCATGCGTAACCACACGGCGGGCATACGACCACGGGCCCAAGGGCGTGTCGGCCTCGGCGTACCAGACTTCTCCGAGGAAGGAGGGTTCGCCGCCGAACTGTACGGTGATCATAACCCACTTGCTGCGCCAGGCATTCCAGAAAATGGAGCCGCCGTGCGGGGTGACCTTCTTACCGTTTTCCACGTCATAGAGCAGGCAATTGGCCTGCCTCTCTTTGCGTATGGCCTCGATAAGGTCATGGCGGCTCTTGCCGGTTTTCAAAAGCTTTGCCGTGGAGACCCAGCGATACCCGTCGGCCTTGTCGCCGGCGTCAATGGCGGTGAATACCTCGTAGGCCTCCGGGTCGATTGCGCTTTTCCAGTCGGCCTTGACGCGCATGACCGCGCCCAATGGAAACGGCGCGGCAAAATAGTAGTAATGCTCGCCGGCGCTATCCACCGCAAACGGATGCCCCGAATCCGCACACAACAGGAATTCGTGTTCACCCCGGACGATGGGGACAAACTGCTGTCTGTCGTCATCAAACACCATGAAGCCTCGTTCCGCCGCCTCACCGAGGCTTTTCATGCGAGCATACTTGGCTAACATCCGCATTTTGCCTTGGGCATCCTTAACGGCAAAGACGCCGTCGAGCCAGATCATGCCGGGCTCGTCCATCGGGGCCATCTTGCGGCTGAAGCCGGAGGCATCGACAAAGTAATCCAGGTTGACACCGACGGAGGGGGCCAGGCCGCCGTCGCCCGGCAGACTGCTCACCGCGCCGGCCATTGCGAAATGGCCCAACGGATACGACGGCCGCCCTGTGTCGCCCCAGAACCAATAAAGTTTGCCGTTGTAGAGGCAGTTCTGGACGGAGTCCTGCCCGGCCACCTGCCCGTTGAGCACGGGGTTGGCCAGCGGCGTCTTTTCGCCGGCAAGAACGCTGTCATGATAGATGCCTTCGCCGGTCACACGGTAAAGGCGTTCGGCAATGTTGGTTCGTTTGACCTTTATGGTGGCCCATTGGCCGGGCCGAACGTCGAGACGCGGGCCGCGGTAGCCAAAGCCGTCCTTCGGATACGTGTAGCCGTGGCTGGAGACGTGAAAGAAGACATTCTGTCCCATTAGCCCCGGCTCGATGATCGCGGCAATGCCAGCGCTGTCGGTCACCCAGGACAGGTGGTTGGTCGTCCTGAGCACAACCAGAGGCACGCCCCGACCTGTGGCTTCATCCACGACGCGGATGAAAAACGCCTCTTCTTTCAGGCCGGCATTGACACCCCCTGCTGCCCACAGGCCGAGCATAATCATCAAGGAAACCGTACATTGCCGCATCCGCTTATCCTCCGGACATGATTTCACAGCAGGAATTTCACTTAGCGTCTTTTGCATCGTCACATACGGTGATCGACATATCGTCGGCAGCTCATGAGCGGCCGCTTACGCTCTAAGCAGTGGTGCTTTCATGCTTTCACCTCCGTATCGAGTTGGATCACTGCTCAGGCGTCGTTTCCTCGGTCTGGCTTTCTTCATTTCGAACGGGTGGATTGCGCCAGAGCCGTTCGTGCAGCGCGTAAATCGTCGGATCCACCTGTTTGAGCTCCGCCCGGACGAAAGGATAGAAATCGTTGGTCCCGAAGAACGCCTCGGCGGTCTCGGCAAAATACTCCTGGATGTTGTTGAGTGCGTAAGCCTTTCTCATCTGGCCATTTATGTGCATGACGCTGTCATAGACGCCGCTCTTTTTGGCGGCCTCGAATGCCTGGCGCAGTTCGCGATGTCGATGGCCGATTACAGTATGATGGTAGCCGTGGGCCAGTTCATGCAGGACCATCCAGGGCTGATCCTTGGTCCAGGCCAGAAACTTTTCGGCACCGCAGATTTCGACGCCGGTTGCCTTTTCCGGGTTATAGCCGTTTTGCGCAAGCCATTGTGCGGACGGATGATAGCACATGCAGGGGTAGTTCTTGTCCTTGTATTCCACCCAGATCTTGTGCTTTCGCACGTGTACAAGGGCGGGTTCCGGCACAACGCGGGTAATCTGGTAGAGTTGGTTTTCGAGAAGCTTGAGAACCTGTTCGGCAAGCTCCGAATGCTCGGCCGTGAGAGTATTGTTTACAAGAACGGTCCAGCCGTGGATTTCGCGGGGCGTGTAGTCTGAAGTTGGAGTGTAATCCTCTGCAAATGCAGTACTTATGAGTACCGCCACCACGGCGGCAAGCAGAACTTTCATGGGGCACACCTCACTTCCGGTAACAGGGACCAATCATCGCCATCGGCGTTCAATGGCCTATATTATACCGGACTTGGCACCATGCGTAAAGGCCGACGACCGTTACAGCATTTCGGGGGTCCAGAGTGCCAGCGCGATGTCTTCGGCATCATTGTATTGGAGCCCCTTGATGCGGCGGCAGCGGTCCATAAGCTCCTGTACCCGCGGGCCTTGCGAAAAGAGGCGATGGAAAAGCCGCTCCCGGGTCTGCATCTTCTTGTACAGCAATGGGGTCAGGGCCCTCCAGTGGCGTTCGGATTCGGTTTGGAAGGGGCCGACGAATCTTCTAAGCTTGTTGCGTTCTTTGTTGCTCATAACACCTCCGGACTGCATTTTTTTCGTTGCTTCCATCATTGATACGCCCCTGATTGGCGCCGGTTGGGGGCCGATTTGCGGCCCCTGCGGGGGAGAAACGGGGGCCAAACGTGCTTGTTTGGGGGCGGTTTTCGGGTATACTCGGGGTGTGGCGGGTGAATTGTCAGGGTTTTGCGGGAAAGGAGCAGTGCTATGTGGTCCAAGAGATTATTTCTGGCGGTGATCGCAGCGGTTCCGGTGGCGGTGTGCAGTGCCCAGGGGCAAAAGGCGGACATCGTGGCGCCGGGTGCGGAGTTGAAACTGGCAGCCGACGGCTTCAAGTTTACGGAGGGGCCGGCGGCAGACAAGGACGGTAACGTCTACTTTACCGACCAGCCGAATGACCGGATCGTCAAATGGTCGCCAGACGGGAAGGTTGAAACGTGGCTTTCGCCATGCGGGCGGTCGAACGGGTTGTACTTCGACAAGAACGGCATGCTGTTGGCCTGCGCGGATGAGAAGAATGAGCTTTGGGCCATCGACGCCAAGGGCGGGCACAAGGTGCTCGTCAAGGATTACGAGGGCAAGCTTTTCAACGGCCCGAACGATCTGTGGGTGGCGCCGTGGGGCGGGGTGTTTTTCACGGATCCGTTCTACAAGCGGCCTTACTGGAACCGCGGGCCCATGGAGCAGAAGCAGTGCGTCTACTATATGACGCCGGACTACAAGACGGTGACGCGGATTGCGGACGACCTCACGCAGCCCAAGGGCATCATCGGCACGGCGGACGGCAAGACGCTGTATATCGCCGACATCGGCGCGAAGAAGACGTATGTGTATGATATCAGCAGGGACGGCACGCTGTCGAACAAGCGGCTGTTCTGCGAGATGGGCTCGGACGGCATGACGATCGACGAGGAAGGCAACGTTTACCTGACGGGCAAGGGCGTGTCGGTGTTCAATCCGGCCGGCGAGAAGATCAGGCAGATCGACGTGGCGAAGAACTGGGCCGCCAACGTAACCTTCGGCGGCAAGGACCGCAAGACGCTGTTCATTACGGCGAGCGATTCCGTCTACACACTCCAAATGCGCGTGGCCGGCAAATGACGCCTTAGACCTTGATCAACGCCACCGGCGCAGGAGCAGGCCGCCGAAGCCAAGCAGCAGCAGTGTGGCCGGTTCGGGGATGACGTTTACGTATTGGGCTGTCGGCGGCCATGGCGAGCCGAGATTGTACAATTCGATCTCGAACGGATCGCCGTTTTTCCACAGACCCGTAATGCCGGTGATCTTGCCCGCGGTATAGAGCCACTCCCACCCGTCCCGACAGTCAATCGTCACAAGGCAGGAATCCTGCGGTCGTCGGTAAATAGTAATGACGTTAATGGTTCCGCCGGTGAGGAGCGCCGACGCGTTCCTGCCTACCTTCAAAGATTCTGTCGCGCCGCCGCTGAACAAAAGCGTACTACTGTCGTTCAGGGCGATGTCGTAGACGCCGCCAACATCTAATCCGAGCGGAAGCGATGTCGAATGAATCTCTATGCGGCTGTTATCCCATGCGTCTATTAAAGCAGACCCTCCACCCATAACAATCAACTTCTCACTGTTCACAAGGGAGACGGTTGCATATTCACCGGCCGTCAAATAGCCATCGGCTGTTTCCGGATCGTCGGCAAGACCGGCCAGACAGGAGCAGACACAACACAGCAGAAGAAAGAAACACGGCAAGAATCTTCTCATCATCGGGTTCTCCATTCTGATTTCAAAGTGTGTACGGAGTAGAACCATACCCCGTACACACCTTTTAATTATACACGTTTCATGTCGTCAAGTCAAGCAATCATTCTGCCCGCAGGTATAAATCAGCTGCTTCTTGATACAGCGTACCCATAAATTCCTGCCACGTTAAGGCATCAATTTCCTGTTGAAACTCGGGGTCGAGCCATAGTTGTTCGAGTGCCACAATAATGCTGATCAGTTGGGCGGTCTGCTCCGCAACGGTCGGTTCCGGCTGGCTCATTGGACCCGTTGCCTGGATTTCAGCCATTATAATGCCTTCGGGACCGCTCAGGACAAATTGTTGCTGCTCAAGGATTATCTGCCAGATATCCGTTCTACAAGCGGCCTTACTGGAACCGCGGGCCCATGGAGCAGAAGCAGTGCGTCTACTATATGACGCCGGACTACAAGACGGTGACGCGGATTGCGGACGACCTCACGCAGCCCAAGGGCATCATCGGCACGGCGGACGGCAAGACGCTGTATATCGCCGACATCGGCGCGAAGAAGACGTATGTGTATGATATCAGCAGGGACGGCACGCTGTCGAACAAGCGGCTGTTCTGCGAGATGGGCTCGGACGGCATGACGATCGACGAGGAAGGCAACGTTTACCTGACGGGCAAGGGCGTGTCGGTGTTCAATCCGGCCGGCGAGAAGATCAGGCAGATCGACGTGGCGAAGAACTGGGCCGCCAACGTAACCTTCGGCGGCAAGGACCGCAAGACGCTGTTCATTACGGCGAGCGATTCCGTCTACACACTCCAAATGCGCGTGGCCGGCAAATGACGCCTTAGACCTTGATCAACGCCACCGGCGCAGGAGCAGGCCGCCGAAGCCAAGCAGCAGCAGTGTGGCCGGTTCGGGGATGACGTTTACGTATTGGGCTGTCGGCGGCCATGGC